>OLSJ01002093.1_pt1 | contig 10881 bp, 6 predicted proteins | sample 1672151 | NCBI WGS metagenome assembly OLSJ01 (sample SAMEA3136653, study PRJEB25190) | human gut metagenome | biome: human gut; feature: human-associated habitat; material: faeces | place: Austria | collected 2013 | reverse complement strand
TCATCACAGCTACAGCAGAAGGTCCAAAACATTTCGATATGAACCTTACAAGAGCTAAATTTGATGAACTGACACATGATCTTGTACTGAAGACATCTGAGCCGGTACAGAGAGCATTATCAGATGCTGGTATCACAGCTTCTGAACTTGGTCAGGTACTGTTAGTTGGTGGATCTACACGTATCCCTGCAGTACAGGAAGAAGTAAAACGTCTGACAGGTAAAGAGCCAAGCAAATCTCTGAACCCGGATGAGTGTGTAGCACTTGGAGCATCTGTTCAGGGTGGTAAACTTGCAGGAGATACAGGCGCCGGCGACATCCTTCTTCTGGATGTAACTCCACTGTCACTGTCTATCGAGACAATGGGTGGTGTAGCTACTCGTCTGATCGAGAGAAATACAACAATTCCTACAAAGAAGAGCCAGATCTTCTCTACAGCTGCTGATAACCAGACAGCCGTTGATATCAACGTAGTACAGGGAGAAAGACAGTTCGCAAGAGATAACAAATCCCTCGGACAGTTCAGACTGGACGGAATCGCACCAGCTCCACGTGGAATCCCACAGATCGAAGTTACATTCGATATCGATGCAAATGGTATCGTAAATGTATCTGCAAAAGACCTTGGAACTGGAAAAGAACAGCACATCACAATTACAGCAGGATCTAACATGTCTGATGAAGATATCGACAAAGCTGTAAAAGAAGCTGCTGAATTCGAAGCTCAGGACAAGAAACGTAAAGAAGGAATCGATGCTAAGAACGAAGCTGACGCTATGGTATTCCAGACAGAGAAAGCTCTGCAGGAAGTTGGCGACAAGCTTGACGGTGCAGACAAAGCAGCAGTAGAAGCTGACTGCAAAGCTCTGAAAGAATTACTTGAAAAAGCAAATACAGATACTCTTACAGATGAGCAGGTTGCAGAGATCAAAGCAGGTAAAGAAAAACTGACAGAGAGTGCTCAGAAGCTTTTCACAAAGATGTATGAGCAGGCTGGCGCAGCAGCAGGAGCTCAGGGAGCTGGTCCTCAGCCAGGAGCTAATGCAGGAGCAGGCCCGGCACCAGAAGGATTCCAGGGCGACGATGTCGTAGACGGAGATTACAAAGAAGTCTAAGAACATTAAGTGAGGAATAGGAAATGGCAGAGTCAAAAAGAGATTACTATGAGGTGCTTGGGGTCAGTAAAGATGCTGACGAAGCAACTTTGAAAAAAGCATACAGACAGGTTGCCAAGAAGTATCACCCGGATATGAATCCGGGTGATGCTGAAGCTGAAAAGAAGTTCAAAGAAGCTTCTGAGGCGTATGCAGTCTTGAGTGATCCGGAAAAACGCCGTCAGTATGATCAGTTTGGTCATGCTGCTTTTGACGGAAGTGCGGGAGCAGGCGGCGGATATGGCGGATTCGACTTTAACGGTGCTGATTTTGGCGACATTTTCGGAGATATCTTCGGAGATCTGTTCGGCGGCGGACGCAGAGGCGGTCGTGCGAACCAGGGACCGATGAAAGGTATGAATATCCGTAAGAGTGTCAGAATCACATTCGAAGAGGCTGTATTCGGATGCGAGAAAGAATTGGACGTTGTATTAAAAGACCCATGTCCGAAATGTAACGGAACAGGTGCCAAACCGGGAACATCTCCGGAGACTTGTCCGAAATGTGGCGGTAAAGGTCAGGTAGTATATACACAGCAGTCATTCTTTGGAACGGTACAGAATGTACAGACCTGTCCGGATTGCCAGGGAACTGGTAAGATTATTAAGGAAAAATGTCCGGATTGCGGTGGAACAGGCTATGTAGCCAGCAAGAAGAAGATATCCGTATCAATTCCTGCAGGTATTGATAATGGCCAGAGTGTCAGAATCCGTGAAAAAGGTGAGCCGGGTGTAAACGGCGGACCAAGAGGAGATCTTCTGGTGGAGGTTGTGGTATCAAGACATCCAATCTTCCAGCGTCAGGATATGCACATCTTCTCAACGGTACCGATTACATTTGCACAGGCAGCGCTTGGTGCGGATATCCGTATCAAGACGGTAGATGGAGAAGTGATCTACACGGTAAAACCGGGAACCAAGACAGATACGAAAGTACGTCTGAAAGGTAAAGGAGTTCCATCTCTTCGAAATGCACAGGTTCGCGGCGATCATTATGTGACACTTGTGGTCCAGACACCGGAACACTTAAGTGCCGAAGCAAAAGAAGCACTGCGTAAATTCGATGAGCTGACCGGCAATTCCCTCGGAGCAGAGAAATCTGAAAAAGCGGAAGAGCACGAACATAAAGGCAAAAAGAAAAAAGGATTTATGGATAAATTAAAGGAGACCTTTGATGATTAATTTCATCAGAGGTTTCCTCTTTTTTTACAAAAAACACTGGCATTCACCGTGGTAAAGTGATATCATATTAAATAAATCAAATTTTTAACAAACCAGGAGGACTCAAATATGTATGCATTTGATGAAATTAAAAAAGCAGACAGTGAAATTGCAGACGCCATTCAGGCCGAGATGGAGAGACAGAATTCGCATCTGGAGCTGATCGCATCGGAGAACTGGGTAAGCAAAGCAGTCATGGCAGCAATGGGAAGTCCGCTTACAAATAAATACGCAGAAGGCTATCCGGGCAAACGTTACTATGGTGGATGTCAGTGTGTGGATGTAGTGGAAGATCTTGCAAGAGAAAGAGCAAAGAAGTTATTTGGCTGTGATTATGCCAATGTACAGCCACATTCCGGAGCACAGGCAAATCTGGCAGTATTCTTTGCAATGCTGGAGCCTGGAGACAAAGTCATGGGTATGAACCTGGATCATGGCGGACATCTGACACATGGTTCTCCGGTTAATATTTCCGGTAAATATTTCAACGTCGTATCATACGGAGTGAACGACGAGGGTGTGATCGATTATGATAAGGTACGTGAGATCGCAGTAAAAGAAAAACCAAAGATGATCATTGCGGGAGCAAGTGCTTATGCAAGAATCATTGATTTCAAAAAATTCCGTGAGATCGCGGATGAAGTAGGAGCATACCTGATGGTTGATATGGCCCATATCGCAGGACTTGTTGCAGCAGGACTTCATCCAAGCCCGATCCCGTACGCAGATGTCACAACAACGACAACACATAAGACACTGCGCGGACCAAGAGGCGGTCTGATCCTCTGTAATCAGGAAGCAGCAGATAAATTCAACTTTAATAAAGCTGTATTCCCTGGAATTCAGGGAGGACCACTGGAACACGTGATCGCAGGAAAAGCGGTATGCTTCAAAGAAGCCCTGGAGCCTGAATTCGCAGAATATCAGAAACAGATCATCAAAAATGCACAGGCACTCAGTAAGGGACTGATGGACCGTGGAGTGAAGATTGTATCCGGAGGAACAGATAATCACCTGATGCTGATTGATTTAAGAGGAGAAGATGTGACCGGTAAAGAACTGGAAAAACGTCTGGATGCCGCACACATCACATGTAACAAAAATACGGTACCGAACGATCCAAGATCACCGTTCGTGACAAGCGGTGTCAGACTTGGAACACCGGCGGTTACAACAAGAGGATTAAAAGAAGACGACATGGATATGATCGCAGAGTGTATCGCACTCGTACTTCAGAGTGAAGATAACATTGAAAAAGTCAAAGGAATGGTTGCAGAGCTGACTGCAAAATATCCTCTGGATATGTAAGGAACGACGAAAGAAAATAAGACAAAACAGGAAATCCGTCTGGGAAAAGGATTTAAGCTTACCCAGGCGGATTTTATTGTTGCTTGAACAAAATGTCCAACAGTGAAAAGATTGAGCAAAATATTTGAGTAGTTGATAGAAATAGGATAATAACAAGGGTGGAATTTTTAAAATGAAGGGCGTATAATAAAAATCAGTGTATACGAATCTATACCAGAATAAAAAAGGAAGAATCTTGTTTATACCATACAGATGTATGAATGCAAATATATATGGAAGGAGCCAGATTTTTGAAACTGAGAAACGTAAAAGTCGCAAAAAGATTAGGAACAAAAACGCTTGCAGGGTTGCTTGCATTTGGACTTGTCGTAGGTACGCCGTCGGTTGTTCTGGCAGATGTACAGAGCACGATGTCACAGTCAGATGCTGTACAGACAGAAAAGTTACAGGCCAAATCCGTAGATGGGAGAGATACACTTACAGATGTATCCGATAAAGTCATGGATATGATTCAAAAAGGTGAAGTGAAGCTGGATGAAGAATCAAAATATCTGATTGATACCGTGACAGGAAAGAAAGTAGATCCGGTGACAGGAGAACGAGTAGAGCAGATACCGGCTAATCCGGATATACCGGGTACACCGGATACACCGGACACTCCGAGCACACCGGATACACCGGACACTCCGAGCACACCGGATACGCCGGGCACTCCAGATACGCCGGATACGCCAAATACACCGAATACGCCGAATACACCGAGTAAGTCAGAGGCGTCAGGTACTTCGAATGTTTCCGGTACATCGAATGCTGCAGGAAAACACACGACAGCAAATAATAAACAGGCGACAGATACAACTAAGAAAAAAGATGAGACAAAGAGTGCAAAAAGCAATAAAGAACTTATTGCAAAGCAGAAGATTGTAAAACTGCCACAGATCAAGGAAGATTTCCGCTTTTTTACAGTTGCAAGAAATTATGCATTTGCAAAGACAAAAATCAATATCCGTGAAGCGGTGCCGGAAAATATTGACGGAAGTAATACACAGACAGCAGGGACAGATGTTGCGAATGCAAAGAAAGATGCTGAGAAATTGCAGAAAAAAATAAAGACAGTGAAGAAAGATAAGAAGATTAAGAACAAAACCGTCAGAAAAGCAAAGAGTAAAGCTGTCAGGGATCTGCAAAAAGCAGTGGAAAAGCAAAAAAAACAGAAGCAGGAAGGCATGGATGCGGCTCTTGTAAGCCAGCAGTTGGAAGAAAAGGTCCGTACTGTGGGAACGCTGCCACAGGATGGTTTGCTTTATATTTTGAAAGAAGAAGAAAACGGATGGCTTTATGTAGAATCCGGAGATGTCAGGGGATTTGTAAAGGCCTCAGAAGTATATACAGATGATGCGGCACAAGAACTTTTAACTGTTTACCAGAAAAAGGCTCAGAAAAAAGCCAAAAAGGATGAAACAGAATATAATGGAATTGAAGGAATTGCAAAAACGGCAAAAGCTTCAGTTGATGCAAAGGACAATCAGGCATATACGTATCTGCGCGTGACAGCCGGCCAGACAGTGGCAGCTAAAGATACAGCACTTATAAATGATCAGATTGGTTCTGCTGCATTGGAAATAAAAGAAGAAAAAAATACTACAGCCAGAACAATAGGAACAATGGCACAGGGACAGTTGTGCTATATTCTGGCAGATAAAGATTCGGATTGGGTATATATAGAATCCGGAGATGTCAGAGGCTTTGTGGAACAGAAGTATCTGGACTTCAGTGATGAAACAAAAAAGCAGATTGAAGCGAATGGTGAGGATAAATATCAGACAGCAAAAGAAACGGTAAAACCAGAAGAAAATCAGGCATTATATTATACACTGACTTCTGTAAAAGAGGGATCGCCAAGTGGAGAAATCCGGGAATCCATGCTGGAATTTGCGTCACAGTTTATCGGTAATCCATATGTGTGGGGTGGTACAAGCCTGACGGACGGTGCAGACTGCTCTGGATTCGTACAGCAGATTTATAAACAGTATGGATACAGCCTTCCAAGAGTAGCAGAAGATCAAAGCCAGTATGGAACGAAGATTCCTGTAGAAGATGCCCAGCCGGGAGATCTGATCTTCTATGCTAAAGAAGGGTATGTATATCATGTGGTCATGTATGCAGGAGATGGCAGGACGATAGAGGCTGCAAGTACGAAACTCGGAATTATCGAAGGAAAAGTCAATACCAAAAATGCAGTATGGGCAACACGTATCCTGAAAGATGATTATTCTCTTACAGGCGGCGGAATTGAAAAGGCCAATGCAACAGAGGACATGTATGGACAGAAACTTGAAAATTTCCAGATTACATATTATTGTCCTTGCGAGATTTGCTGCGATAAAGCATCTAAAGTTACGGCATCGGGAACACCTGTTGCAGAAGGAAAGACAATCGCAACTGATCCGAATGTAATTCCATATGGAACCAAGGTGATTATCGGAGGACATGTATTTACAGCGGAAGATACAGGAAGAAAAGTCCAGGGAAATCAGATCAGTATTTATGTAAATAACCATGCAGAGGTATCTGCTTTTGACACAGAGAATACAGACGTATACCTGGCAAAATAATATAATAAAGAATGATAAAAAGGTGGTTTTTCAGAACTTACATGTTGAAAAACTGCCTTTTTCAAAGAAGGAACAGAAACTATGAATCAAGAAAATTTATTGAATAAGATCAGACAGAAAGATGCAAAAGCATTTACTCACGGGGGAAAATTTCATGCAGATGATATATTTTCATCGGCTTTGTTATTATATCTGAACCCGGAAATTCAGATTACAAGGGGAAATCAGGTGCCGGAAGAGTATGACGGCATTGTATTTGACATCGGACGGGGAGCATATGACCATCATCAGAAGGACAGCCGTGTCAGGGAAAACGGGATTCCATATGCGGCATTCGGACTTTTGTGGGAAGAGTTAGGAACGGAGATTCTTGGAGAAGAACTGGCAGAAAAATTTGATGAATCCTTTGTCCAGCCTCTCGATCAGAATGATAATACCGGTGAGAAGAATGAACTGGCTTCGCTGATCGGAAGTTTTAATCCGGCATGGGATGCAAAAGGAAATCATGATGATGCATTCTTTCATGCAGTCAGTATGGCTGGAATGATACTGGAAAGCAAGTTCGAGAGATTCCGTGGAAATGAAAGGGCGGACAGGAAGATAGAAGAGATTTTGGAGGCACATGATGATGCAGTAGAAGAGGGAAAATGTGATGAAAGAATCCTGATTCTTCCGGAATTTGTTCCATGCCAGAAACGGCTGTCAGAGACGGAGATTGCATTTGTGATTTTCCCGTCAAATCGCGGAGGATATTGCATTCAGCCACAGAAAAAAGAATTTTCCATGAATTATAAATGTGCGTTTCCAGAAGCCTGGCTTGGGCTGGAGGGAGAAGCATTACAGAAAGCAACCGGACTTTCAGGAGCAGGATTCTGTCATAAAGGCGGCTTCCTGATGTCGACAGAGAATCTGGAGGATGCGGTAAAAGCGTGTGAAATCAGCCTCAAAGAGTATGTAGAAGCGCCGTGTATTGTCTGTTACGGAACATGTGATGAAGAAGTGAAAGAACTTCTGCATATGCTTCCGGAAATGAAGAATGTAACGGTACATGAGATGCCGCTGTCAGAGCCGCCGGAGATGGAGACAGATGGAATCTATGGAGAAGTTTTGATGGAAAAGCAGGAATGGAAGAAGCGGATAAAAGTACAGGTAAAAGAAATTCTGAAATACAAACCGGAGGCGGTATGTGTGAATGGAAATGTCTTTTCGACTTATCCGGTAGTACATGCGCTTCGTAAAAAGCATGTGCCGGTGCTGACAATAATGGAAAATGATGAGGAGAAGCTGATTGTGAGAATTCCGTCCGGTTCTTAGAATGTCAGATATAATGAAGTAGAAGAAGTAATAGAACATAACAAAAACGCAGAGACTTTTAAAAGGATTGAAGTAATCCTTTAAAAGTCTCTGCATTTTTATGTTTATTTACATGCTTTTAAAAGTTCTTTCAGGTAGTTCCACATACGCTGTGTAGATGCGATATGTACACGTTCATTATATGTATGCACACCTGTAAGATCCGGACCGAAAGAAATGATATCAAGATCATTCTTCTTGCCGTATAAGATTCCACATTCCAGTCCGCCGTGAGTTGTCTCAACAGTAGGTTCTTTTCCGAACATTTCTTTATAAAGTTCGATTGCCTTAGGACGGATCACAGAATCTGCATTGTAGCTCCATGCCGGATATTCACCGGAAATCTCACGGGATGCGCTTGCAAGATCCGTTGCAAGATCCAGTTTGTTCTGCATATCATCTAACTTGGTAGCGACAGAGCTTCGAACCTGGAATTTAATCTTTACAGTGTCTTCAGTAGTCTCAACAATACCTGTGTTCAGGGAAGATTCTACAGCGGTAGGGAATGCACGGTCATAGCACTGTACACCGTCGATCGCTCCATAAAGGAATCCGATTACATGTGAAGTAGTATCTGCATCAAAGGCCTTTAAGGTCGTTTCGCCATCGGAAACTGCTTTCAGAGATAAAGTAGGTTCCTGTCCGGCAAATTCAGCGTAGATAGTCTGTTCCAGTCCGGCAACAGCATCTATGATATCCTGAGCCTGTGCAGGATCTGCGATGATCTCAGTCGTATTGTACTGTGCGATTACGTTTGCCGCATTTCCGCCGTTTGTACTTACGATGTTAAAGTCGTAATCTTTTGCAAGTGCATACAGAACACGTCCCATGATCTTATGTGCATTTCCGAGCTGCTTCTGAATCTCGGCACCGGAATGTCCTCCCTGCAGATTGGAAAGGGAGATTGTCATCTTGGTTCCGCTTTCTTCACTCCATTCGATCGGGATAAAAGTATCATAAATGTATCCGCCGGCACATCCGACTGTCATAACGCCTTCAATCTCAGAGTCGATGTTCAGGCAGATCTTTCCTTTTAATACGGATGTATCGAGGTGATGTGCACCGCCCATACCGATCTCTTCATCAACTGTAAATACAGCCTCGATCGGTGGATGCGGGATATCTGTGCTGGCAAGAATTGCCATAGCATAAGCGACTGCGATACCGTCGTCACCGCCGAGAGTGGTGTTCTTTGCCCCGATCAGATCACCATCTACAAAAAGGTCTAAAGGATCATTCTCGAAATCGTGATCGCTGTCAGTTGTCTTTGTAGCAACCATGTCCAGATGTCCCTGGATGATGACCGGATCACTGTCTTCATATCCGGCAGTACCAGGTTTTTTGATAATAACGTTGTTCATTTCATCCTGGATATATTCCAGATTGTGTGCTTTCGCAAATTCTACACAAAAATCACTGATCTTTTTTGTGTGGAAGGTACTTCTTGGTACCATACTTAATTCTTCGAAGTACTGAAATACTTCTTTTGGTTCAATATTAGACAAAATTCCCATTGTTCATTCCTCCGTTTGTCTTTAATCTCTATCTGTCATTGTATCATGAATTTTAGTACTTTATCATGATAAAATGTAATGCGTGTATAACGAAATGTAATAGCTCTGATAACCACAGCTTATAAGGTTTCATTAAAACATTCAATAACTACAGGTCTACCCAAAAAAAGCAGAAAAATATATAATATTTAAGGTTGAAAATATGAGAGCAGAATGTACACGGGAGGATATGTATGAGTACAAAAGAAGCAAAACAGATGGATCAGGCATTATTTGATTTTTATGGGAAACCTTCTATCGGACAGGCACTGCCGCTTGCAATCCAGCATGTGCTTGCGATGATCGTCGGATGTGTAACACCATCGATCATTGTTGCGGGTGTGGCGGGGCTTTCGCAGGAAGATTCCGTTATTTTAATACAGGCTGCACTGGTGATGTCGGCACTGACTACATTATTGCAGTTATTTCCTTTTATAAAGACAAAAAGTTTCCGCATCGGATCGGCGCTTCCGGTGATGATGGGAATCAGTTTCGCATATGTTCCGAGTATGCAGGCAATCGCAGCAGATTTTGACATTGCAACGATTCTGGGAGCACAGATCGTTGGTGGTGTGATCGCATTGTTAGTCGGACTGAATATTAAGAGAATCCGTAAATTTTTCCCGCCGCTGATTACCGGAACGGTTGTATTTTCTATTGGACTGTCTCTGTATCCGACGGCAATCAACTATATGGCAGGCGGTGCAAGCAGTAAATCATACGGTGCATGGCAGAACTGGCTGGTAGCACTGATTACCCTTGTGATCGTTACGGTATTGAACCATTATGGAAAAGGTGTGTGGAAACTGGCATCGATTCTGATCGGAATCATTGGAGGATATATTGTGGCATTATTCTTTGGAATGATAGATTTTTCATCGGTTGCACAGGCATCATTCTTCCAACTTCCAAAGCCAATGCATTTTGGTATCAAATTCGAGCCTTCTGCATGTGTGGCAATTGGAATTCTGTTCGCAATCAATGCGGTACAGGCAATCGGAGACTTCTCTGCAACGACAACAGGTTCTATGGACCGTATGCCGACAGACGAAGAACTGACAGGTGGAATCGTGGGCTATGGTATCAGTAATATTATCTGTGCATTCTTCGGTGGACTTCCGACGGCAACATACAGCCAGAATGTAGGTATTGTATCTACAACGAAGGTAGTCAGCCGTGTGGTAATGGGAATGGCCGCCGTGATCTTACTGGCAGCAGGACTGATTCCGAAGTTTTCTTCTTTACTGACAACGATTCCTTACTGTGTACTCGGCGGTGCGACAATTTCGGTATTTGCATCGATCACAATGACAGGTATCAAACTGATCACAACGGAGCCGATGGATTTCCGCAATACAACAGTAGTAGGACTTGCGGTTGCAGTCGGAATGGGTGTGACACAGGCAAATGCGTCTCTGGCACAGTTCCCGGAATGGGTAACGACGATTTTTGGAAAATCACCGGTGGTACTAGCAACGATCGTAGCAATTGTGTTAAACTTAACACTTCCGAGAACACAAAAGAAAGCTGAGAAATAATTCATATATGATAAAAAGTTATACGAATGGTGAATGGAAAGAGCCTGGCAGTTTATGCCAGGCTGTTGGAATTTATAAAGAAGATTTTCATAAGATAGTATCGGTCGTAGGGGGCGGCGGAAAGACAACGGTGATTCGTG
>OLSJ01002077.1_pt1 | contig 10965 bp, 8 predicted proteins | sample 1672151 | NCBI WGS metagenome assembly OLSJ01 (sample SAMEA3136653, study PRJEB25190) | human gut metagenome | biome: human gut; feature: human-associated habitat; material: faeces | place: Austria | collected 2013 | reverse complement strand
GAGCAGAAGATAAGATATCTGGAAGAACACGGTGAATGCCTGATCCGGGAGAAAGCACTGAAGAAACTGCGTGCATAATACTGCACCATAGGAATCTGCATGACTGCTTGCAGACTAAGCAGATTCAGGATATGCTCCACGGGGTATCTCCCGCTACCATCGCCATATCCTTCGGCAACGGTGCGGTAAAGGACAGTATTTCCCCGGTGATGGGATGGCGGAAGATCAGTTTCCATGCGTGCAGCGCCTGCCTTTGTATCCGTTCCATATCCGGGTTGTACAGATAATCTCCGATCAAAGGAAATCCGAGGTGTTTCATATGGACTCGGATCTGATGTGTGCGGCCTGTTTCTAAAATAAGAGAAACGAGTGAAAGCCCGTTTTTTTCAAAAACTGTGTGGTAATGGGTAATTGCATGTTCGCCGTTTTCAAAATCGATCTTCCGTTCGATGAGAGAACTTCCGGTTCGTCCGATCGGAGCATTTATCGTTCCTTCAAAAGGAGTGACGTGTCCGCGTACAATGGCGAGATATTCCCGTTCGATCTGATGCCGGGCGGTCATGGAAGATAAGATATTAGAGCTGACCATATGCTTCGCAACGACAGTCAGACCGGAAGTGTCCCGGTCAAGACGGTTTGTACAGCGGAAAATAAAAGGTTTGTTTTGTTGTTCATAATACCACATCAGCGCGTTTGCAAGAGAGTTTCGATAGTTGTTAAGAGAAGGGTGGATCGGCATTCCGGCAGCTTTGTTTATCACTATGATATCTTCATCTTCATAGACAATATCGATCGGCAGATTGACAGCGGGAATATTCGGAGAGGAAGTTTCTTCCTGAATGCGGACAGTCAGAATATCTCCTGCCTGAAGTGTTGTTTGCATATAAGACCATTCTCCGTTTTTTAAAATGCTTTCGGGCATTTTTTTAAGAAGTGTCAGATTTTGCATGGAATATCCGTGCTTTCGGAGAAAACTGTCAATACGGATGTTTTGTCCGCTGTCGGTTATTTTATATGTGATCGTACGTTCCATAACTTCTCCATTTCGTTTCGGCGCGCAAAACGAGGCGGCAATTTTTATATGCCGGGTTTCGCATGTCTGTTTTTGTATTGCGTCAGTTCAGTCATATATTATAACAAAGACAGACAAGACCGGTCAATAATGTAAAGCAGTCGTGTAAAGTTCGCGGGAAAAGGTGGAATGGAATGTACGTGTGTGGTAAACTATGTATAATGCTGTTTGTGAATTAATTTAGAGAGAGGATTTTTATAAATGGATATCAATCAAAAACTGACAGAAGAACTTGATGTGAACCGCTGGCAGATTGACGCGGCGGTAACTTTGATCGATGAAGGGAATACGATCCCGTTTATATCGAGATATAGAAAAGAAGCGACCGGGTCACTCAACGACGAGCAGCTTAGGAAGCTTCATGAAAGACTTCTCTATCTGAGAAATCTGGAAGAGAAGAAAGAGCAGGTGATCTCGAGCATTGAAGAGCAGGGAAAGATGACAGAAGAACTCAAAGAGAAGATCCTTTTAGCTGAGACGCTCGTGACAGTGGAAGATCTGTATCGGCCATATCGTCCGAAGCGGCGGACGAGGGCGACGATCGCGAAAGAAAAAGGATTAGAGCCTTTGGCAGCGTATATGATGCTGCAGCAGGCAAAAGAACCTTTGGAAGAAACCGCAAAGCAATATATTTCGGAAGAAAAAGAAGTAAAGACAGAGGAAGAAGCAATCGCCGGAGCAAAAGACATTATTGCGGAAATCATTTCCGATAATGCGGATTATCGTACATGGATCAGAAAAACGACGATGAAAAAAGGAAAAGTCGTTTCTACAGCAAAAGATCCGGAGACAGAATCTGTTTACGAGATGTATTACGAATTTGAAGAATCGGTTGAAAAGCTTGCCGGACATCGGATTCTTGCGCTGAACCGTGGTGAGAAAGAAAAAATACTGACGGTCAAAGTAGAGGCTCCGGAGGAAGATATTCTGAGATATTTAGAGAAAAAGACGATCGTAAATGATAATCCGTATACGACTTCGGTCTTAAAAGAAGTTGTCGAGGACAGTTATAAACGTCTGATCGAGCCTGCGATCGAAAGGGAGATAAGAAATGAACTGACGGAGAAAGCGGAAGACGGAGCGATCGACGTATTCGGGAAAAATCTGCATCAGCTTCTCATGCAGCCGCCGATCGCGGGGAAAGTAGTGCTTGGATGGGATCCGGCGTTTCGTACGGGATGTAAACTGGCAGTTGTCGATCCGACGGGAAAGGTGATCGGAACTACGGTCATTTATCCGACGGCTCCGACGACTCCGCAGAAGATCAAGGCAAGTAAGGACTTGCTAAAGAAGATCATTCCGAAATATCATATTTCACTTATTTCGCTTGGAAACGGAACTGCTTCCCGTGAATCAGAACAGTTTATCGTGGAACTTTTGAAAGAGATACCTGAGCAGGTTCGGTATGTGATCGTCAATGAAGCGGGAGCTTCTGTCTACTCGGCAAGTAAGCTTGCAAGTGAGGAATTTCCGAAGTTTGATGTAGGTCAAAGAAGCGCGGCGTCCATCGCGAGAAGACTTCAAGATCCATTGGCCGAACTTGTGAAGATCGATCCGAAGTCGATAGGCGTCGGACAATATCAGCATGATATGAATCAGAAGAAACTGGGAGAAAAGCTTGGGGGAGTCGTAGAGGACTGCGTTAATAAAGTCGGCGTTGATTTGAATACGGCGTCTGCGCCGCTTTTATCGTACATTTCGGGAATCAGTTCGGCGATTTCTAAAAATATTGTAGCCTACAGAGAGGAGCACGGAAAGTTTACGAGCAGAAGAGAACTTCTGAAAGTGCCGAAACTTGGGCCGAAAGCGTTTGAACAATGTGCGGGATTTATGAGAATCCGCGACGGAGAGAATCCGCTTGACGGTACGGGCGTCCACCCTGAATCATATGAAGCGGCAAAAGGCCTTTTGCAAAAGCAGGGGTATTCACCGGAAGATGTGGCGGCTCATAATCTGGCGGGATTATCTCTTACGATAAAAGACTATAAAGCGACGGCAGAAGAATTAGGAATCGGCGAGATCACCCTGCGCGATATCGTAAAAGAGTTGGAAAAGCCTGCGCGCGACCCGCGTGACGAGATGCCAAAACCGATTCTTAGAACGGACGTACTGGAAATGAAAGATTTAAAAGAAGGAATGATATTGAAAGGAACGGTGCGAAACGTCATTGATTTCGGCGTGTTTGTGGATATCGGAGTTCATCAGGACGGTCTCGTACATATTTCCCAGATTACAGACCGTTATATCAAACATCCCCTTGAGGCAGTGAGCGTCGGAGACGTTGTGGATGTAAAGGTGATGAGCGTGGATATGAAAAAGAAGAGGATACAGCTTACGATGAGAGGAATTTCCTGAAAAACGAAAAAAGAAAGAAGAAAAAAGATTTGAGAAGACAGCGGGAGGTATAGGAATGGCAAAATACAGACATATTGTCTTTGACGTGGACGGAACACTGATCGATACGAGAGACTGCATATTATATTCATTGCAGGAGATGCTCATGACGGTAAAAGGAGAGCGGTACGAGATAGAAGATCTGAAGTTTGTGCTGGCTAATACATCTGTGAAAAATATGCATCTTCTCGGGGTGGAAGAAGAAAAAATCCCGGGCGCAGTCGAAATGTGGGTGGCAAATGAAGAGAAGAACATCGATATGATCCGCATTTTTGACGGAATAGAAGAACTTCTGGAAAAACTGGAGAAAAAAGGAAGTACGCTTGGTGTCGTAACATCAAGAACACGCGAGGAACTGGAGCTTGTTCTTGATCAGCTTCCGATACGAAAATATTTTTCGATATGCATATGTGCCGATGACACGAAAGAGCATAAACCGTCGGCACAGCCGCTGCTGAAATATATGGAACTGTCAGGAGCGCGGAAAGAAGAAACCGTCTATATCGGAGACAGCGCTTCAGATATGGCATGCGCCCTCAATGCGGGAGTGGATTGTGTTCATGCGGTATGGGGCGAACCGGAAACAGAAGCGGATGCGACTTATCGCGCCGGGAAACCGGAACAACTTGAGGAAATATTTTTATAAAAATTGTTTGACAGAACCGGCTTTCTAAAGAGCGTTTTGTAAATTAGGTTTATTGAATCACAGCGCCGGATTTGTTATGATGATAGAGAAATCAATTTTATTGTAAAGAAGCATGTAAATAAAATAAAGTGGAAAAGAAAAGGAGAAGAATATGAAGATCGGAATCGGAAATGACCATTCAGCATTAGAATTAAAGGCGGAAATCATTAGTTTCCTGAAAGAAAAAGGACATGAAGTAGTAGATTACGGAACAAATTCAAGCGAGAGCTGTGATTATCCGGTCTACGGGGAAATCGTGGCAAGAGCAGTGGCAGCAGGCGAGGTTGAACAGGGAATCCTGATCTGCGGAACAGGTCTTGGAATTTCTCTTGCGGCAAATAAAGTAAAAGGAATCCGCGCCGCGGTTTGCAGCGAGCCGTTTACGGCAAAGATGGCAAGAGTGCACAATAACTGTAATATCCTGGCGTTCGGAGCTCGTGTGGTAGGAGCGGAGCTTGCGAAAATGATCGTAGAGACATGGCTTGACGCTGAGTTTGAAGGAGGACGTCATCAAAGAAGAGTTGACCTGATTACAGCGATTGAGGAGAAATAAACATGCAGTCATATCATCTGACACAATGGGTATTGTTCTTTTTCATTTACAGTTTTATCGGCTGGGTATGGGAATGCTGCTTTGTTTCTGTGCGGAAACGCCGCTGGGTAAACCGCGGATTTATGTACGGGCCGATGCTGCCGATCTATGGATTCGGAGCGCTTGCGGTCTTGATCAGTACGATCAGAGTCAGAGACAGTATTCCGTTGATCTTTTTATTCGGCATGGTTGGAGCAACGCTGTTGGAATACGTTACAGGGGCGGTTATGGAGAGACTTTTCAATGTGAAATACTGGGATTACAGCAATCAGAAATTTAATCTGAACGGATATATTTGTCTTACCTCGTCTTTGGGGTGGGGATTGTTTTCCGTTTTACTTGTTAAGTTTGTTCATGTACCGATCGAGGGAGCGGTGCTGAAGATTCCGACGATTATTGCGGAGGGTATCGCATTTGTGCTGACTGTTGCGGCGGCGGTCGATGTGACGCAGTCGTTTAATGATGCGATGGATCTGAAGCGGATTCTTGCACAGCTTGAAGAAAGCAAAAAACAGATCAGGAAGATACAGGAGAAATTAAAAGTCGCTTCTGAAGAATTTGTGGAAGATTATCGACAGCGCGCAGGTGAGTTTGTGGAAGATTATCGACAGCGCGCAGGTGAGTTTGTAGAAGATTATCGCAGGCGTGTAGAAGAACATGTAGAGGATTACCGCGGACGTGCGGAAGAAATGGCGGAAGATTACAAAAAACTGGCAGAAGAGCATATGGACAGTTACCGTCAGCGCGCAGAAGAAATGGTAGAGGGATACAAAGAAGAGATCAAAGTTCAAAAGAAGAAACGCCGCGAACAAATCAATTCACGCAAAGAAGAATATCTGGCGCGTGTTCATGCAAGGCGCGAAGAGAGACAGCGTCTTCTTGCAAGATTGTCGGAGAGGGCGGAACTGTTGATGAAGGAAGAATTTACATCAAAGGTTGACGAATTGATCGGCGAAGATAAACGGGAAGAATATGCGAAGATCAAGAAAAATATTTCCCGGGAGATGACGAAGATGCACGACAGAACAGACAGAAGCTATATCCGTGCAGCAAGACATTTGAAAGGCAATCCGACGGCTGTGTCAAAAAGATTTTCAGAAGCTCTTGCCGAACTGAGAAAACATATGGATGAGAAGTGATAGCGGAGGGATACCAAAGATGACAAAAAAGCAGCGTGCGTTACAGGTGATCGAGCGGCTGAAAAAAGAATATCCGTCCGCCGGCTGTACGCTTGATTATGATCAGGCATGGAAACTGCTTGTCAGTGTGCGGCTTGCGGCACAGTGTACAGATGCCCGTGTCAATGTAGTGGTGGAAGGGTTATATGAAAAATATCCGACAGTGGAAGCTTTGGCGGAAGCGGATGTAGATGAGATTGAGAAAATTGTGCGTCCGTGCGGTCTTGGCAGAAGCAAGGCGCGCGATATCAGCGGCTGTATGAAGATGATCCGGGATGAGTATGAAGGGAAAGTGCCGGATGATTTTGACGCGCTGATGAAACTTCCGGGAGTCGGAAGAAAAAGCGCAAACCTTATCATGGGCGATGTGTTCGGGAAACCTGCGATTGTGACAGATACGCATTGTATCCGGCTTGTAAACCGGATCGGACTCGTAGATGGGATAAAAGAACCGAAAAAGGTCGAGATGGCATTGTGGAAGATCATTCCTCCTCAGGAGGGAAGCGATTTCTGTCACAGGCTTGTCTTCCACGGGCGGGATGTGTGTACGGCAAGGACAAAGCCGTACTGCGAGAAGTGCTGTCTGGCGGATATTTGCAAGAAAAACGGAGTTTCATAAAAAAGAAAAAGAGGAGGCAGAAAATGAAAAGTTTGAAATTAAGAGATGATTTTTATTGGACAGGTATTATTGACGATCAACTCAGAGTATTTGATATTATCATGTATACGGAATTCGGTACAACTTATAATTCTTATGTGATGAAGGCGGGGGACAAAACAGTTCTTTTCGAGACTGCAAAAGCGAAGTTTTTTGACGAATATTTGGAACATCTTCAAGAAGTGATCGACATTCGGAAAATCGATTATCTTGTTGTAAGTCATACAGAGCCGGATCATGCCGGAAGCGTAGAACGCCTTCTCGATTATAGTCCGCAGATGAAGGTGATCGCTACGGGATGTGCGCTCGGTTTCCTGAAAGAGATCGTAAACCGGGATTTTGTCGGCATTCCGGCAAGGGATAAAGAGAAGATGACGATCGGAAATAAGACGCTTGAGTTTTTGTTTGTTCCGAATCTTCATTGGCCGGATACGATGTACACTTTTATTGAGGAAGAACAGATTCTTGTAACATGTGATTCTTTCGGTGCACATTACTGCCTCCCGGAAGTCGTATCAAGTGAGATTAAAAATGAGGCGGATTATCAAAGTGCTTTGAAATATTATTATGACTGCATTATCGGACCGTTCAAACCTTTTATGCTTAAAGCTCTCGACCGTGTTGAAACAATGGATATTTCCATGATCTGTACGGGGCATGGACCGGTTCTCGTAGGAGATCGGATCAGACAGGTTATGAAGCAATACAGAGAATGGTCGACAGTGGTCAATCCGAATGAGAAAAAAACAGTTATTATCCCGTATGTGAGCGCATATGGCTACACGAAGATGCTTGCGGAAAAAATCGCGGAAGGAGTCAAAGACAGCGGCGATATCGACGTCAGGTCTTATGACATGGTTGAGGCAGACGCAGAGAAAGTGAACGAAGAACTTTTGTTTGCGGACGGAATATTGCTTGGAACTCCTACGATTGTCGGAGAAGCGCTCAAGCCGATATGGGATCTTACACTTGCAATGTTTCCGGCTACTCACGGAGGAAAATATGCCGGCGCATTCGGAAGCTACGGTTGGAGCGGAGAAGGAGTGCCGAATATTACGCAGCGTCTGAAACAACTGAAAATGAAAGTATCGGAAGGATTCCGCGTTCGGTTTAAACCATCGGAAGCGGATCTTGTGAGCGCTTATGAGTACGGATATCAGTTCGGGTGCATCGTGCAGAACAAAGAACCTGTAAAGCCGAAGAAAAAAGGCGCCAGAACGCTTGTGAAATGTCTTGTCTGCGGAGAAATTTTCGATTCTTCGATCGAGATATGTCCGGTGTGCGGAGTCGGAAAAGAGAATTTTATAGAAGTTGAAGCAGAAGAAAGCGCCGTTTTGAATAATACAGAAGAATATTATGTTATCCTCGGAAACGGAACGGCAGGATTTAACGCTGCCAAGGCGATAAGGGAACGTGATAAAACGGGAGCTGTTACGATCATTTCTGATGAAGAGTATCCGGCATACAACCGTCCGATGCTGACAAAGTCGATCGTGGCAGGATTGAGCGCGGATCAGATCGCGATCGTAGATCCGTCATGGTATGAAGAAAACAAAGTGTTCCAAATGTTAGGAAAGAAAGTGGCGTCTGTCGATGTAAATGAAAAAGAAGTGATTCTTGAAAGCGGAGAGAAAGTGCATTTCACGAGACTGATCTATGCACTTGGAAGCGAGTGCTTTATACCTCCGATCGAAGGAAGTTCTTTGCCGGAAGTAGTTGCGATCCGCCGCCTTGCAGATGTGGAAAAACTGGAAAAAATGATGGAACATGCGGCGAAAGCGGTTGTGATCGGAGGCGGTGTGCTTGGTCTGGAAGCTGCCTGGGAACTGAAAAAAGCGGGGATTGATGTACAAGTGTTAGAAGCTGCTCCGATTCTTATGGGACGTCAGCTTGACGAGAACGCTTCGGACATTTTGAGGATGTTCGCCGAAAAGAGCGGTGTGAAGATCAGTACGGGCGTTTCCGTGGAAGCAGTGGAAGGAGACGGACATGTATCGGGAGTCCGCTTGTCTGACGGTCAGGTGATTCCTGCGGAAGTTGTCGTTGTATCGGCGGGAGTGCGTGCAAATACAGCATTGGCTAAGGAGATCGGACTTGATGCGGACCGTGCCGTTAAAGTGAACGAACGGATGGAAACGAGTGTTCCGAACGTATATGCATGCGGTGACTGTGCGGAATTTAACGGGGCAAACTATGCTGTTTGGCCGGAGGCTTCCGAACAGGGACGTATCGCGGGCGCAAATGCGGCAGGGGATCAGATTGAGTATGCGGCGACAGCTCCGACATTGACATTCCATGGGATGAACACGGCTCTTTTCGCAGCCGGAGATAACGGGAAAAATCCGAATCTGCTTTATAAGACGGCAGAATTTAAAGATATGGGAAAAGGAAGATACAGTAAATATTACTTTTTAAACAACCGCCTTGCAGGCGTTATCATGATCGGAGATCTGTCCGATATGGTCAAAACCACGGAGGCATTGGAAAAACATGCCCTGTATAAAGATGTGCTCGGATAGAAAAGAACGCATCACATAAAGCGGCGCCTCCCGGGCAGGAGTGAGAGTCTCGTATAAAACCGTGTCCGGGGGGATTATTTTTATCGAAGGTGCATCTGAAACTGCGTCTTTGCAAAAAAGATGTGCGGGAAAGGAATTCAAAAGAGAAAATATGGTAAACACAATATATGAACTGGCATGGATCTTTTTTATTTATTCATTTATCGGATGGTGCGGCGAGGTCATCGTTGCGGCGGTTAACAGGCACAAGTTTGTCAACAGGGGATTTATCGCGGGACCGCTCTGCCCGATCTACGGAACGGGAGCGGTGGCGGTGGCGGTGTTTTTGCCGGAATTAAAAGAAAATCTGATCTTTCTTTTTATCGGCGGAATGATCGTTACTTCGTTCGTAGAATATATTACGGGAAGGCTGATGGAAAAGATACTGCATAAAAAGTGGTGGGATTATTCAGATCAGAAATTTCACCTGGACGGTTACATTTGTCTGCGGGTATCTGCTTTATGGGGCGTGTGCAGTGTACTGATGATCTACTTCCTGAATCCGTTTTTTTGCGGTCTTGTCAATATGATACCCCGTTTGATCGGAGAAGTGATCTTATGGGTGCTTTTAGGCCTGCTTATTGCGGATGGTCTCGGTTCGGGAATTGCGGTTCTTGAATTGAAAAGAAAGAAAGGTCGGATCGAGCAGATTACGGAAGAGCTGCAGAAAACGTCTAAATTTCTTGAAAACGCTCTGACAAAACGGATCCAGAAAAGACTGGTAAAGGCATTTCCGAATATTGAGACTGAAAAAGATGCTGAACAGGAAGAAAAATTTGCGGAAGGATGCGGATTTTTTAAACTGGCGAGTCTGTTTATCATCGGAGCATTTATCGGGGATATAGTAGAGACGATATTCTGCCTTATTACAACCGGGCGTCTTATGAGCCGCAGCAGTCTTGTGTTTGGTCAGTTCAGTATCGTGTGGGGAATTGCATGTGCGCTTCTGACATGGATTTTATATAGATACCGTGATAAGAGTAATTGGTTTATATTCCTTTTCGGAACAATACTCGGGGGCGCATATGAATACATATGCAGTGTTTTTACGGAGATTGCCTTTGGAACAGTGTTCTGGGATTATAGTAAGATCCCGTTTAATCTGGGAGGAAGAATTAACCTGTTGTATTGTTTCTTCTGGGGATTTGCCGCCGTTATCTGGATGAAAGCGGTTTACCCGTTTTTGTCAAGACAGATCGAACGATTGCCGAAAAAGGCGGGACGTATCATCTGCTCCTTGCTGCTTGTTGTTCTGACGGCGGATATGGCGCTGTCATTTGCCGCTTTGGCGCGTTACGGAGAACGTCAGGAAGGAAAAGAAGGAAACGGGATTATCGCTGAAAAGTTAGATGAGTATTTCCCGGATCAGTTTATCGAGAAACGGTATGAAAATCTGAAAATAGCGAAATAAATAAAACAGATAAAACAAAAAACCGGAATGTGCCTTTTGGCGCTTCCGGTTTTTGCTGATGTGCGGCCCTTCGCCGGGAAATTATGATTTGGAATTCAGAGACTGCAGTTCGCGAAGAAAGTCCAGATCATCTTGCCTCAATTTTATGTTTGTAACATAATTTTTATCGGAAGGCGATGTGACGCTGATTTCGATCACTGTGCCTTCTTCCAAAGCGTTATGAGACACCGCGTTCAAAAAAGAAGGAAATTTCGGGTGATTTTTACGAAAAGTTTCCAGATGTTTTTTTAAAGCTTGTAAACGTGCGATTTGTGATAAATTCAAGTAACACAACTCCTTTTTGGTTATTCGGAATATTTTCCTTTATATGATTTCGATTTGTGAAAATCTATTTAATCTTATAACAAAGATTCAATA
>OLSJ01002073.1_pt1 | contig 10980 bp, 8 predicted proteins | sample 1672151 | NCBI WGS metagenome assembly OLSJ01 (sample SAMEA3136653, study PRJEB25190) | human gut metagenome | biome: human gut; feature: human-associated habitat; material: faeces | place: Austria | collected 2013 | reverse complement strand
ATGTGAAGATTATTCCATCGGCGAAGAAAAGACAGGTGATCTGGCAGGAATGTACGGTTATGACATTTATTATAATAAAACTAATTATGAACTGGCATATCGGGTGAGACAGCTTGATGATTTGATAATCATCGTTATCATGGCCGGAACCAGAGAAAATTTTTACGAGGAGTTAAAACGTTATATACGCACTATATAACAGTACATATTTGTATCACAAGATAATCCCCCGGAAGTTAATCAGTACTTCCAGGGGATTATTTTATTGACAAAATTTATTCCTGTGCTCCCTTCCAGTTAATAATTTGCATATTTTTACAGTATTTTTTGTAATATCTGTTATATTTGCTCTTGGAAACCTGTTTCCCATTTAAATATCTGTTGACGGGTACATAACCATATCCATTCATCTGCCCTATAGCATCTGATAATGTTGCCAGACGGTACAGTTTTCCTTTCTGGATTTTATACACATTTCTGGATGTAAGTCGTGCTGTTATTGAAGCAGCAATCGTAAATGTATTATTCTGACGGTTATAATAAACGTCCGGCATGATACTTGTAGTCTGCAAAACAGCCAGAACCTTTACTTTATTTTTATAGATTGTCAGGATTATCAATTGACCACCCGGTATCACTGCAAGATATTCCGGTACTCCATCTCCGCTCAAATCCGTCCGTATCCAATAGGACATGTCCGAACAAAATGGCCTGTGTAAGTCTACTTTTTTTCCTGTGTCATTTCCAAACCATCCTGAACGGGCCCGCAAATCATCAGTTATTTTAACTTTTCGAGGATGAGCAATCCATTGGCACTGTGCCTCAGTATATAACTGTGACGCCTTACTATATGACATACCAGCCGCCTGTACAGATTGTATCGGTAATATCCATAACACTGTTGCCAATAATACCATAATTATTTTTTGAAATATTCTTTTCATATTCTTTTTTCTGTCTCCTGCCATCTGAATAAATCCCTGTACCTGCCTATAAATCACATTCTGTTTATACATATGGAAGATTGGAAAACCACTGCTGTTCTGATGATACAAAATTTTTCTGTTTCTGCCCGTTGATCCAGCCGGTCTTTGATCCATATTTTAAGCGGATATAAAGTCTGCCTCCAGTGTATCTCCATTTTTGTACAACTGCTTTGTTTCCTTTTCGAAGAACAAAAGATGTTCCGCCGCCTCCGCACTTTTTATATGCCCGGATTAATTTATTGGCTATAATTGTACGATCACCATTATACCTGGTACGATAATCAATTATTTTTCCATAACTGCTCGCAGGTTTTAACACACCATTTTTATAGATATATGTATAGTCCAACCTGCAGAAACCTATTGTCCAGCACATAACTTCATAACGTACTTTCAGATTATTTCCGCTGTTGTCGATTACTTCACCGCGGGCATACTGTTTATAATCTCCAAAAGCCTTCGTCATATCCAGCAGATATTTCCATCTATCATTTTCATATCGTAAAATACCATTTATAAATTTATGATCATTATCACTCTTGGCACTAAGATATAATAATGGTCTGGCATTATCAAAGATATATAATCTGGCTTTCAGGCTGTAAAATGGCATTTGCATATTTTTGAGTTTTATGTATTGCCCTTTTCCATTTACGTAAAGATAAACTGCATTATAATATCCATCACCAGTATAATAAGTATCCAGACTGACTGCCTTTACTGTAAAATTATCTTTTCTTCCATCACCGGTAACATCGTAATAGGTATATGTATAACCTGTTTCCAAATCTGCCGGTATGGAGCTGGCTGCATTGACAGGATGAGTTTTTATCAGACCAAAGCCCAATACCAACATTATAAGTATTAGTGATAATCTGAAATTCCATTGATTTTTTCTCATGATTTTCTCCTTGACACTATAAGTCATTTTATGTACCAATACTTTTTCAAAGAATTTATAACTGCATCCTGGTTCTTCGAAACACATCCATCTGCAATTAAAGTTTCTGTAAGAAGTATTCTTCCGCTATTTTTTCCAGGATCAGAATCAGCACAGTAAAATACACCTTCCGTATAATCTGTCAATAATACAGCATGTGGCAGTTTAAGTTCGCTTGCATAAATCACAATTCCTTCTGGATGATCTTTTAACATGGAAATTAATATTTTCTTTTTCTCTTCTACATTATCTGGTAAAAATCCATACCATGTAGTCATACCAGCATAAGTAAAAGAACCCTTCAAACCACCATCCCAGGCATATGGTTTTACATTCTTTTCTATAATATTGCTCCAATTTTTATCATTATTCAACCAGGCTTTTCTTCTAAGCATCATCATCGTAGCATATAATGTACATGTATTGCTCCCCTGAGGTTGCTTTAAATAAATTTCATCTGGCGGAAGTTTACTAATCTTTAATGTTATTGTCGCAGTAGCACTTTCATAATTTCTGGTAGCTTTTGAAACAATTGTAATCCGAACCTCTTTACTTATTGCATTATCTTCCCAGTTATGCAACGTGACTTTTCCTTCTTTATCCACCGTTGCTTCTGGTGCATTACTTTTATATGATAATGTTACTTTCTCTGCCCCCGTATTTGCTTCAAGATTAAAAGGAGCATCAAACACATTTTTATTTATTTCTTTAGAACAGTTAATAACCGGTTTTCCTTTAGCAATTTTAAACGTAACTCTTTGTGTTGCTTTTGCATACTTTTCTGTTTGTTTGGCAGTAATTGTAATAGTAACTATTCCCGTTGATTTACATTGTATTCCACCGTTTTTATCTACCACAGCAATTTTTTTATCAGATGAAGTATATGAAAGTTTATTTCCTTCTGCAGTTGCATTGAGAAGTATTTTTTCACTCGTATAATGAATTTCATTCATAATCCCGATTGCAAGCGCCGGAAATCCGGTTCCTGTCTCAAATCTGGCATTGATTTGAATTGTTTGTTCATCCAGAACAATGACTTCCATTTTTTTCTTCGCAGCATTGTAATTTGTAGTCTCTGCAAAGTTTACAGTAATGGTTGCTTTTCCTACTCCTTTAATTAGGATTTTTCCATCTTTTGCTGTCGCTACTTTTTTATTACTTGACGCATAAGTCACTTTTGCATTTTCCTGTCTTCCAGAAATGGAAAGCTTAAACTCTTTACCTATATCCTTATATGTTTTGGTTATCTGTTTTTCTATCTGGATCTCTTGATTTTTCTTTGCCCCCCATCTTGCATATAAAACTTTGTCACCACGCGTTCCAACTTTTATTTTACTTATTTTTGTACCAGTGCTAAAATCCTTCGTGGTATACCAGCCTTTAAAAATGTATCCTTTTCTTTTCGGAGCTTCGAGTTTGACTCCATTTGTCGAATAATAATAGGAAGGATTTGCTTTTGCATTTGTTCCTTCGTTTAAATCATAGATAATATAACCGCCCAGACGCCACTGTGCATATAAACGCTGGTTTTTACTGATCTTAACAACCGTATCACTTGTAACTTTAGTTCCTCCTTTTTTCTTAGTGTACCATCCCGCAAAAACATAATTGTTTCTTCTTGCCTCTGGAAGTTTTCCATATTTATCGCCTTTTGTAACTACTTTAGAACTAAAATCCACGACTGCATTATTTGCATTTTTATCAAAAGTGATTTCATATTTAGAATTATCTTCCACAGTTCCTGAATTCGGTTTATTTTGTTCATTTACTGTTCCGTTTGTACATACGGTTCCAGCATATGTATACGCTTTCTCATTAGCTAAATTAAGATGCAAGACTGGATATACACTATCTGGATAATACGGAAGTCCCCCTGGTTTATAAACAACTCCACTCCCATTATATACAATGCCTTCTCCGCCACCCATAAACATACCACATAAATACATTTTTGTCCCAGGTGTACGTAGCCACCAACAATTCCTGCCTTTTCTTTTTCTGGCATCATCTTGTATGCTAGGATTTGTAGAAAATCCATACCTTGGATTTATCACTTCATCCACTGACAATAAATATATATAATCTAATGTAGCTCTACCTGCATAGGTTCCAGTTAATGGATTTTCTAAATTTTCTACACCATACTGCCTAATAGCAGCTTTTTCTGTGGCATTAAATGCATTCTTATAAAATTCACCGTTAAGCCATTTCCGCAAATCGCAAGTTTCCCATGTAAAATCATCAGCAGTATTATGATAATTTACATCTGCTACTTCATCCTCACACCACAAAAACGCATCTGTTCCATTAACAGCCAATACACGCCATTTTAATGGATTATTCTTATTTGCATTTTCTCTCTGATATCTTCCCAGCCACACACAATCATATGTAACCCTCATTCCTGATTGTAGAGTTGAATCTGGCACAATACGAGGACCTGAGATTCCATAAGAAACTTCTGCACTATATCCCTGTAACTCTTCCCAAACATCGGCTACTTCTGGTGCTTCTTCATTTTCATCTTCAAATCCAACCTGTGCATCCTCAGCCCCGTCCTCAAATGTTTCTTCTGCATTGGGAATTTCAGAATCGGAAAACATTTCATCACTATTCTCCCCAACTAATTCTATATTGTCCGAATCCAGTTCACTTTCATTGATATTTTCCGATTCACCAATCGTCTCCTCTACATACCCATTCACATCACCGCCATCGCCAAACTCTGCCCCTTGTATCACCGCCGATGTGCCGACATTCCCAGTAAACGTCATAGTAACTGCCAGAACAATCCCTAAAAATTTCTTTCCTTTCATACTGTTGCATCCCCCTTTTCTTATTTTTTCATGCTGTCATAAAGTTTTCTACCTGTACTGTTCTCACGTTCTCCAAGACGATATATCGTTTCTTATATTTTTTCTTTTTCATTCTGGTTTTCATGAGTGTCTTATAAGGTTTTCCAACTCAGGCAATATTAACAGATACTCAGAAACCTCATGTTATATGTATCTGCAAATTCTCCACCTATAGATGAATTGTAACATATTTTTGTCACACATTTTTCCCATTTACATAAATAACCATATTTCACTACATATTTAGAGTATGTCAATCGGATATTCGCAATCCGCTTCGCTACGCAGCTCTACACCGAATAACTGCTCCTCAGTTTATCAGAAGAAGCTTGCACTCCTGTATCAGATGTCAGATATCTTTGCCATGTCTCATTGACATTCTGAATATAGCATTTTACAATAGAACAAAGAAACCAATCAGTATACATGATAAAAATCACTGAACAGAAAGGAGTCATTTCCATGGGACGATTTGTAAATTCCGGAAACAGTGCTTTTCAGGTTGCGCTGAATTCAGAAATCTATGTAGATAAAACCGGTTTGCTGGCATATACAAATAAAGTTATGGATACCACCGCGAAATTCATATGCAACAGTCGCCCCCGTAGGTTCGGGAAATCCATCACTGCCGATATGCTCACCGCATATTACTGTAAAGGCTGTAGTTCCGAAGAAATGTTCTCATCTCTGGAAATCGGTCAGGCACCTGGTTTCACGAAATATCTGAATCAATATGATGTGATCCATCTGGATATTCAATGGTGTATGGAACCAGCCGGCGGTCCGGAGAATGTAGTTTCCTACATCACTGAAAAAACGATTCTGGAATTAAGAAATTATTACCCTGAAATTCTGCCTGACTCCATAAACTCTCTGCCTGAGGCTCTGTCCTGCATTAACACTGCCACTGGTCAAAAGTTCGTAGTAATTATCGATGAATGGGATGTTTTAATCCGAGATGCCTCTACCGACCTGATAGTCCAAGAGGAATACATCAACTTTCTCCGCGGTATGTTCAAAGGTTCTGAACCTACCAAATATATTCAACTGGCTTACCTCACCGGGATTCTTCCAATCAAAAAAATCAAAACACAGTCAGCTCTGAACAATTTTGCGGAGTTTACAATGACTGACGCCAGGATCTTTTCCAGATATATTGGCTTTACGGAGGAAGAAGTACGAATGCTCTGCGAAAAATACCACCGGGATTTCTCCAAAACCAAGCACTGGTATGACGGTTATCTGCTGGAGCAATATCAGGTATACAATCCTAAAGCAGTAGTAGAATTAATGATCTGGAATAAATTCCAAAGCTACTGGTCGGATACCGGAACCTACGAAGCAATTGTGCCTCTGATCAATATGGATTTTGACGGACTCAAAACTGCCATTATAGAAATGTTGTCCGGTAATTCCGTAGAAATCGATCCTACGACTTTCCAGAATGATATGGTGAACTTTACCTGCAGAGATGATATTCTTACCTGCCTGATCCATCTGGGATATCTGGGTTATGATCAGGACACTCATTCTGCATTTGTTCCAAACGAAGAAATCCGTCAGGAACTTGCCAAAGCTGTTAAACGAAAGAAATGGAATGAATTTCTGACATTCCAGCAGGAATCCTCAGAGTTGCTGGATGCCACTCTAGACATGGACGCAGACACTGTGGCCAGATCCATTGAAAAAATACACAATGAATACGCTTCAGCTATTCAGTACAACAGCGAAAACTCCCTCAGCAGCATTCTGTCCATCGGTTATCTCAGCACTATGCGGTATTATTTTAAACCTATACGTGAATTTCCTGCAGGCAGAGGTTTTGCAGATTTTGTCTACCTCCCAAAACCAGAATATTCCAGAGATTACCCTGCACTTGTTGTTGAGTTAAAATGGAATCAAAATGCCCAGACCGCAATCCGGCAGATAAAAAACAGGCAGTACCCTGAGGCTGTTACAAATTATACTGACAATATTTTACTTGTTGGAATTTCTTATGATAAAAAACAGAAAACACATAATTGTGTAATCGAAAAATACTCTGAGAAATAATAAAGGGGCTGATTGTCCTTTACGAAGAACATCTTACCGATTATCTATACGAGAAAAGAAATGCAGGAATGGGAAGCTCTTGTAAGCTAACCCATTCCCACTCTCTGTCTATTCCTTCGTCATTTGTATTATTACCAGAAGTTTCCTGATACTTCCAATCACTTTATATATGTCCATAATGATTTTCAGACAGTCATTCTTATAATATTTTTCTTCTCCCATGGAAACAATACCGCTTTCACATATATTCTATACTCAGCGCTTGAAAGTACCAGGAATTAATAATTTTTTCACGTACAAAATCTTTAAAATCGCTTCTTTGTTTCCATATCCTGATTGTATCACACAGACTCCCGAAATCGCATACATTCACACAAACAACTATATTTCACTACATATTTAACCAATTTTTTCCAATCTTCCTCACAGACAAATTGCATCCCGTTATTTTTTATAGTATGATTATTGGAAATACAGTTCATTTTATCCATCTGGCATATCCGACAGATATTGTCACTGACATAAGAAACTACAACCACTTTAATCCAAAGGAGCTTAATCCAATTTTGAAACTTGCAATCTGCGAAGACAACCCTTCACATTATGAAATAATACATACTATTCTGCAAAAATATCCTCCGGGAGCTTTTGAAATAACTCATTTCGCATCCGGTGATGAATTTCTCCGGGCTGCTGCTGAAAACGGATGCCCTTATTCCATTGTACTGACAGATATTGATCTTGGTTCTGACACTGTAAACGGCATCTCCCTTGCAGAAAAGATCAACCATATCAGCCCTGACACTCAGATTATTTTTATCAGCCAGTATCTGCAATATGCTACCGCAGTATATGAGACAGAACATGCCTACTTTATCCATAAACAGCAGATGGAAAAGTATCTTCCTCTGGCTCTGAGAGCAGCGTGCCAGAAGCTTGAGAAACTGCATACACGATATCTGTATTTCTCCGGAAATTCACGCAATTATCAGGTGCTCTGCTCCGATATTCTTTATCTGGAACGAAATCTGAGGCAGACCACGATCTATACCAGAACAGGAACATATACAACAAAAGAAAGACTGACAGATCTTACAGAAAGAATGAAACCAGATTTCTGTCTCTGCCATAACAGCTTTGCCGTCAATCTCCATGCTGTACGTACTTACAGTCATAAGGGCATTGTACTTTCTGATAATACAGAGATTCCTGTCAGCAGATCTTATTACCAGCAGTTTAAAGACGCGTTTGCTTTCATGATGCTTGCCGGTCACAGGGAGGTACAGTAAATGGACAGTCATATGATCAATCTATTTTTGTGTATTCTATCCAGCATTTATCTGTGTTTTGGACTGCTTTACTTTTGCTGCAGGATCCTGCCAAGCAAACACAAGATCTCACTCCCGCTGTTTTTGTGTCTGTCAGTATTTATGGCACTGTTATTTTGGATCAAACGTGAATCACAGCATAATGGAATTACAATCGTATTTCAGCTTACAACATTTCTTGTAACACTTTTTTTATTCCAGACATCTTTTATGAAAAAATTAGCTGTTTATTTTATTTTCCATCTGCTGATAATCTGTCCGGAAATTTTATGTACCAGTGTTTTCATAGCACTTCATAATCTTTTTATACCGACCAATACCTATACTCCGCACAACCTGATATCCAGTTGTTCACCTGCAGAATATTTCGTTATCGAACTCTCCAACATCCTGCTTGGCCTGTTTCTTCTCTGGAAAATATCAGAAATCCTGCGGCAGTGTATAGATTATTTGAAAATACTCACCTTTTTACAACTGTTACTGCCACTAATCGCTCCGGTTTTTCTCAATGTTATAATTTCCCTTCAGAAAAAGCCCGAAGCAGTTCTGGCTCTGAGCATCATTTACTGGATTATATGCATCAGCAGTTATCTGCTGTTTCTGCATGCAGTCCGTTCTTTAGCCCAGCAGCACAGAGAATATTTACAGAAAAAAATGAAAATTGAGTTGATGAAAAAGCAGATAAACGATTCCGGTCAGTTAAGTAATGAATATGCCGGTCTCCGGAAATGGAATCATGATATTGAGAATCACATCATGTCTGTCATGTATCTGATGGATATGAAAAAATATAAGGAAGCAGAAACATATACCGCTTCTGTTCTGTCCCGGCTCAATTGCAGACCACAAGAAAAACAACCAGAGGAGGATTGCAGTCATGAGAAAGAACATTAAATTGATTCCTTTATTTCTCTTCCTCTTTGTATTCCAGCTACTATATTTTCTGTCTACAATTTATACAGAAAAAATTGATCATATGTTTCTGATCCTAGCAGTATTTATGGTCCTTATCTGTATCCTTTTATACTGCGTTCTTTCTGATGTGTTAAAGAAATCCAATGCTGAAATGGAACTGGCTTTTCTTCAAAAGCAGAAACAATTAAAACAGGAACAGGATTACAGTCTTCAGATCCGCAGACAGGATACTCAGGATTTTCAGGCCAAAACTGTACAGGGACTTCAGAACTTCCGGTCACTCCTGGAACAGGGAAAACATGAGCAGGCCGACACTGCCATCAAAAATCTGAACCAGACTTTTCAGAAGGATCGTTTTCATCCTTACTGTCAGAATAACCTGTTACAGGCAATCCTGGAAGGGAAACGGCTCCGCGCCAAACAGGAACATATCCAGGTGTCCTATGAGATCCTTTTACCGGAAAATATTTCCATTGATACAACTGACCTGAGCAGTATATTTTTTAATCTTCTGGACAACGCTATCGAAGCTTGTAGCGCTTCCGGCAATCCTGATTCTGAAATCCGGCTGTCTGCAAACATTTCCAACGGATTTCTTACCATATATATGCACAATACCAAGAACCCGTTACAGAGTTTTACACATAAGACTACGAAATCAGAACCGGGTTCTCATGGATATGGACTTTCTATTATTGAAGATATCTGCCAGAAATATAATGGCTCCTATCAGTGGATCGACCATAATAATACTTTTGATTCCATTGTCTTACTACAGATAAAAAATCTCTGAAAAAAGGAGGCGCTTTCCATGCCAGTTACTCCCACGATCGAAGTAGATGATACCCTGAAAGAACGAAGCTCTCACGGCTCCTTTGAACTTCCCATAGAAACTTATACAGACAACTGCGAAATCTTCCATTCCCTCTACAACCACTGGCATGACGAGATGGAACTGATCTATATTGAATCCGGCAGCGGTCTGGTACGTCTGAACAAAGAGATTCTCCGCGTCAAGTCCGGTGATCTGATCATCGTAAACCGTGGAGTTCTTCATGGCATAAAAACAGATCTGAAGAATATCCTTTATTTCAGAAGCATTGTATTCGACCTGAGCTTCCTGTCCGGTCCGGTGGGAGATTTATGTCAGGAACGTGTCATTTCCCTGCTGATGGAAAATCAGGCGGAATTTACGCATATTATTTCTCCATCAGACAGCAACTATGAAAATATCTGCCAGCTTTTTGATACAATCCACACCTGCCATAAGGAAAAAAAGCCTTATTATTTTGTAAAATTAAAAGCTCTGTTTTTCAGTTTCTTCTATGAAATGCTCATGGGAAATTACATCATTCCTGCGGATAAAGAACAAAATAAGAGTCTTGCTTCTATTAAAAAGATCTTGGACTATATTAACCTGAACTACGCCCAGCCCCTCAATGTTGCAGACCTTACTGCCATGTCAAATTACAGCGAATACTACTTTATGAAACTGTTCAAACAATATACGGACAAGACTCTGATCGCCTACATCAATGACCTGCGCATCGAGAAAGCCAAGCCTATGCTTCTGCACTCTGATTCCTCTGTCACAGAGATCGCACTGGAAGTAGGCTTCAACAACACCAGCTACTTCATTAAGAAATTCCAGCAGGCAACCGGAATGTCTCCTCACAAGTTTCGCAGAAACCTGTCATAAAATCGCAATTTTGTTGTATTTTTTTTAATTGACTGCTGATATAGTTATAGATGTCAGCAAGAGAACTTCTCTTCCTGATATAAACTAGAAAACAATACACTATTCAAAGCTAAAAAATAAGCAATCTAACTCATAAAAAAACACATATTCATTTCAGAAAGGGAGATTACGATGGAAAATTTAGAAAAGCTCATCTATGACCTGT
>OLSJ01002068.1_pt1 | contig 10991 bp, 9 predicted proteins | sample 1672151 | NCBI WGS metagenome assembly OLSJ01 (sample SAMEA3136653, study PRJEB25190) | human gut metagenome | biome: human gut; feature: human-associated habitat; material: faeces | place: Austria | collected 2013 | reverse complement strand
ACATTCATTCTCCATCCTCAATTCTCAATTCTCCATTACTCCTCACTCCTATCTTTTCTTTGTGCTCTTGTAAATTTTGCCGAAATCGTGTAAAATAACGGTACAAAGATTTATCCAAACAAACCAAAAGGCTCACAAAGCCTTTGGATAGAAAGGACCGAACAATTATGCTGGGAAAACGCAGAAAAAAAACTGATCTCCCCGCCGTATGCGCTGTTATCGTAGCGGCAGGCTCCTCCCGCCGCATGGGCGGCGAAAACAAGCTGCTGCTCGAGATTGACGGCGTACCCGTCCTCGCACGCACGCTTTCCGCCTTCCAGAAATGCGCCGCCATCCGCGATATCGTGCTCGTCTGCCGTGAGCAGGACATCATGCCCTATACCGAGCTGGCGAAGGCCTTCTCCATTGACAAGCTGTGCACGGTGACGCGCGGCGGCGAGACCCGCACAGAATCCGTTCTCGCGGGCATCACGGCCGCACCGGAAAACGCCGTGCTCGTTGCCGTACACGACGGCGCCCGCCCGCTCGTCTCCGAGGCCGTTATCACCGAGGCGGTTACCACCGCCGCCGAGTACGGCGCTGCCGCGCCGGTCGTTCCGGTCAAGGACAGCATCAAGCGCATCAAGGATGGCAATATCGCCGCCGATGTCGCCCGCGACACGCTTGCCGCGGTACAGACCCCGCAGGTATTCCGCAAGGACCTGCTCCGCCGTGCGCTCACCTCGGCTGCCGAGCGCGGCTACAGCTTCACCGATGACTGCGCGGCTGTCGAGTCGCTCGGCACCATCGTCAAGGCGACCCACGGCAGCTACCAGAACATTAAGATCACCACGCCGGAGGACATTCTCGTTGCGGAAGCGCTCCTCACAAGGGAGGACAAGTAATATGCGCATCGGACACGGTTACGACGTACACAGACTGGTCTCCGGCAGACCGTGCATCATCGGCGGTGTGAATATTCCGTTTGAGCTTGGTCTGGACGGTCACTCGGACGCGGATGTGCTCACGCACGCGGTAATGGATGCGCTGCTCGGCGCGCTCGCGCTCGGTGACATCGGCAAGCATTTTCCGGATACCGACCCGCGCTACAAGGGCGCGGACAGCATCGCGCTGCTGCGTCACGTTGCCGCGCTCGTGCGCGAAAGCGGCTGGCAGCTCGGCAATTTGGATGCGACCGTACTCGCACAGGCGCCCAAGCTCGCGCCGCACATTCTGCAGATGCGCGAGAACCTTGCCGCCGCCATCGGCTGCGCGGTCGAGCAGGTTTCGGTCAAGGCGACCACCGAGGAGGGACTTGGCTTTACAGGTTCCAAACAAGGCATTGCCGCGCACTGCGTGTGCCTTTTAGAGCGAATCTAAACAGCCCCATCTACTATGATAATAGGTAGGGGTAACACCGCATAGCGGTGTTGCCCCCCCACACAAAGGAAGTGAACCCAATGGATATACAGGTAAACGACATTCTTACCATGAAAAAACAGCACCCGTGCGGCAGCAAGCAGTGGCAGGTGCTGCGTATCGGTATGGATTTCAGGCTGAAATGCCTCGGCTGCGGGCATGAGGTCATGCTGCCGCGCAGCAAGGCGGAGAAAAACATCAGAACCGTAGAACGGGAGGGTGAAATCGTATGTTGATAGACGGCAGACAGATGCACATTCAGATCACCAAGGGCGATATCGGGCGGTACGTCATTCTGCCCGGCGACCCGGCGCGGTGCGAGAAGATCGCGCAGTATTTCGACGATCCGAAGCAGATCGCCCACAACCGCGAGTACACGCTGTGGACAGGCTCTCTGGACGGCGTTCCGGTTGCGGTATGCTCGACCGGCATCGGCGGCCCGTCGGCTGCCATCGCGATGGAGGAGCTGGTCGAGTGCGGCGCGGACACGTTCATCCGTGTCGGCACGTCCGGCGGCATTGTGGACAAGGTAAAGGGCGGCGATATCGTCATTGCCACCGGCGCCATCCGGCAGGAGGGCACGAGCCGCGAGTACCTCCCCATCGAGTTCCCGGCAGTCGCGGATTTTTCTGTTGTTTCCGCACTGCATGAGGCGGCGCAGGCGCTCGGCTTCCCGTATCACACGGGCGTTATCCAGTCCAAGGACAGCTTTTACGGCGAGATCCGTCCCGCGCAGATGCCAATCGTGGACGAGCTGACCGCCAAATGGAAGGCATGGAAGGCGGCAGGCGCGCTCACCAGCGAGATGGAGACAGCCGCGCTCATGATCGTCGCGCAGGTGCTGCACGTTCGGTGCGGCGCGGTGCTCAACGTGCTGTGGAACGCGGACAACGATGACGCTCCCGCCATCCCTCCTGACGCCACCGAGCGCGGCGTAAAGGCCGCCGTGGAAGCCATCCGCGTGCTCATCCGTGAGGACAGCAAAGCATGAGTGAACAACAGAATCAGCAGACAGCGGCCCTCGGCACAGCACCCGTAGGGCCGCTGCTCTTTCGGCTGGCACTGCCGACCATTACGGCACAGGTGGTCAACCTGCTGTACAGCATCGTAGACCGTATTTACATCGGACGCATCCCGCTCGAGGGCAAGCTGGCGCTGACCGGCATGGGCGTCACCTTCCCTGTCATCACGCTCATCTCGGCGTTTGCGGCGCTCATCGGCATGGGCGGTGCACCGCGGGCCTCCATCGCGCTCGGCGCAAAGGAGCACGACCGCGCGGAACGCATCCTCGGAACGTGTACAGCGGCGCTCTGGGCGCTTGCACTCGTGCTGACAGCACTGTTCCTGCTGTTTCAGGCGCCATTACTGAAACTGTTCGGCGCATCTGCCGACACCCTGCCGTATGCGATGCAGTACCTCAACCTCTACGTTCTCGGCACGGTTTTCGTGATGACATCGCTCGGTCTGAACGGCTTCATCACCGCGCAGGGCCGCTCCTCGGTTGCGATGAAAACCGTTGTCATCGGTGCGGTGCTCAACACGGCGCTTGACCCGCTGTTCATCTTCGTGCTGAAAATGGGCGTGCGCGGCGCGGCTGTGGCGACAATTATCTCGCAGGCGGTGTCTGCGGCATGGGTTCTGCGGTTTCTGACCGGAAAGCAGACGGTTCTGCGCTTAAAACGCGCGTATTTCCGCATTGACCGACCGGTTCTGGCATCCGCAGTCGATCTGGGCGCGTCCCCGTTTGTCATGCAGTCCACAGAAAGCCTGCTCACCATTGCGTTCAACGTATCGCTGCAAAAGTACGGCGGCGATGCGGCGGTCGGCGCAATGACCATCCTCACCTCGGTGGCGCAGATGGTACAGCTGCCGCTGACCGGACTCGCGCAGGGCGCGCAGCCCATCCTCAGCTACGCCTGCGGCGCGAAGCGGCCCGACCGCATGAAGCGCGTCGTGCAGCTGAATCTCGCGGCGGCGTTCGTGTTCGCGTTCTCGATCTGGGCTGTGGTTCAGCTCGCGCCGCACGCCGTCATCCACCTGTTCACGGCGGACGAGGAGCTCGTGTCGCTCACCATCTGGGCGCTGCGCGTGTACTTTGCGCTCGGATTTACCAATGCGTTCCAGACCGGATTCCAGCAGTCGTTTGTGGCGCTCGGCGAGGCGAAAATCTCGCTTTTTCTCGCGCTCGAGCGCAAGGTTTTCCTGCTGATACCGTTTATTTTAATCCTGCCGCACTTTTTCGCGGATAAGCTGTTCGCCGTGTTCCTCGCAGAGCCGGTCGCGGATTTATTAGCCGCGGCTACAACGACAACGCTGTTTTTGATTCGATTCAAGCAGATCACGCGAGATATGAATTGAAAATTGAGAATGGAGAATGGAAAATGAATGTGTAGATTTTCCATTCTCCATTTTTTCATTTATGTTATGCAGAACAGATAGGTTTTGGCGCGCCGAGTCGCCGCGCCCTTTCCCCTCCGAATTGCAGCCGTAACACCGAATATACGGTAAACCTCACCCATCGCGTTCATTTTCCATTTTCCATTATCAATTCTCCATTACTGCACGAAAAAAGGCTTCGGAACCAAGTTCCGAAGCCTTTTCTTTCCCTTTACGCCTGAACCGCTGCCTTCAGCGCCTCAACCTTATCGGTATTCTCCCACTTGACGCCAAGCTCCTCGCGGCCCATGTGGCCGTAGGCTGCCAGCTGCTTGTAGATCGGCTTGCGCAGGTCAAGCTGCTCGATGATCGCCGCCGGACGCAGGTCGAACACCTTCTCTACGGCCTTCTCAAGCACATCGTCGCCAACAACGCCGGTGCCGAAGGTCTCTACCATGATGGAAACCGGCTCGGCAACGCCGATGGCATACGCCAGCTGAATCTCGCAGCGCTTTGCCAGACCTGCCGCAACGATGTTCTTCGCAACCCAGCGGGCCGCATACGCGCCCGAGCGGTCCACCTTGGTCGGGTCCTTGCCGGAGAACGCGCCGCCGCCGTGACGGCCGATGCCGCCGTAGGTGTCCACGATGATCTTACGGCCGGTCAGACCGGAGTCGCCGTGCGGGCCGCCGATGACGAAACGGCCGGTCGGGTTGATGAAATACTTGGTATTCTCATCCAGCAGATGGGACGGAATGACCTTCTTTACCACCTGCTCGATCATGTCCTCACGAATCTGCGCGAGGGACACCTCCGGGCTGTGCTGGGTGGAAATAACAACCGTATCCACGCGGACGGGCTGATTGTCCTCGTCATACTCTACGGTAACCTGGCTCTTGCCGTCCGGACGCAGATAGTCGAACGTGCCGTTCTTGCGAACGTCGGTCAGGCGCTTTGCCAGCTTGTGCGCCAGAGAGATCGGCAGCGGCATCAGCTCCTTGGTCTCATCGCACGCATAACCGAACATCATGCCCTGATCGCCCGCGCCGATGGCGAGGTCAGCCTCAGAGGCACCCTCCTTGCTCTCGAGGGAGTTGTCAACGCCGAGTGCAATGTCGGCGGACTGCTCGTCGATGGCAGTCAGGACAGCGCAGGTGTCGCAGTCAAAGCCGTACTTCGCGCGGTCGTAGCCGATCTCACGAACCGTGTCGCGGACAACCTTCGGGATATCCACATAGCAGGAAGTGGAAATCTCGCCCATTACCTGAACCATACCGGTGGTGCAGGTGGTCTCGCAGGCTACGCGGGCATACGGATCCTGCGTTAAAATCTCGTTAAGAATCGCGTCCGAGATCTGGTCGCAGATTTTATCGGGATGGCCTTCCGTAACCGATTCCGAGGTGAAAAAATGATGTGCCATTAAGTATCAGTTCCTTTCTACAGTTCATTTTCAGAGCATTAAAAAACGCTCCTCAGCGGGAGCGAAAAGTTCGTTTTGCTCCCTCATCTTTCGTATTCTTACGCCGGATTTGGCACCTTACGTTGCAAAACAACGCAGGTTGCCGGGTTTCACAGGGCCGTTCCCTCCACCGCTCTCGATAAGGACATGTATTCACTTACGCCGTATATTTTATATAAAAATTCCGGCTTTGTCAAGGGAAATTTTCGGCAGCCAAGTGGAAAAGCGCCGCATTGACATTTTCCGCTCACACCGTTATAGTAATAAAGGTAAGTTTTGGCCCTGCATATTTATCACATCACACAGCCTTCTCGGGCTGACGCACGGCAACACTTACCCGCATTCACGCTGCACCTTAACGGGTGCTCTGTTTTGTTATGGGAGAGAATTAGGGTATTATGAATGTAAATGTTGGAATCGACATCGGCTCAACGACCGTCAAGATCGTCGTTGTGCGCGATGGAGAGATCATCCACAAGCACTACGAACGGCATTTTTCCAAGGTGCGTGAAAAGGCGGTCGAGCTGGTGCGCGCGGCGCGCGGCCTCATCGGCGAGGACACGCCGCTCCGCTGTTCGATCACCGGCTCGGCCGGTTTAGGCGTGGCGAAGGCCGCGGATATTGATTTTGTACAGGAGGTGTTCGCCACCCGCAAGGCGGTAGGCGTGCACGTTCCGCAGGCCGATGTTGTCATTGAGCTAGGCGGCGAGGACGCGAAGATCGTATTCCTCACCGGTCAGCTGGAGGAGCGCATGAACGGCTCCTGCGCGGGCGGCACCGGCGCGTTCATCGACCAGATGGCGGTCCTGCTGGACGTTACGCCGTCCGAGCTCGATGAACTCGCACAGGGCGCGGAGCGCATCTACACCATCGCGTCCCGCTGCGGCGTATTCGCCAAGTCGGATATTCAGCCGCTGCTCAACGAGGGCGCGCGCAAGGAGGACGTAGCCGCGTCCATCTTCCAGGCCGTCGTCAACCAGACCATCGCGGGTCTGGCACAGGGCCGCGAGGTCAAGGGCGATGTGCTGTTCCTCGGCGGCCCGCTGTTCTTCTTCAAGGGGCTGCAGAAGCGCTTTCAGGAGACGCTGAAGCTGGATGATGCGCACGCGCACTTCCCGGCTCTCGCGCCGTATGCCATCGCGGCGGGCGCGGCGGAGTACGCAGGCGGCACGCAGAAGACCTACACGGTCGATTCGCTGCTCGCGGCGCTCGAAAAGGCGGCAGACGCTCCGGTCGTTGCCAACTACCTGCCGCCGCTGTTCGAGGATGAGCAGCAGTACGAGGAGTTCAAGAACCGTCACGCCATGCACGATGTCATGACGCAGAACGTCACCATGTACGAGGGCGACGCATATCTCGGCATCGACTGCGGCTCCACCACCACCAAGCTGGTGCTCATCGGTGAGGACGACCAGATTTTGTTCCACCACTACCAGTCCAACAAGGGCAATCCGGCGGACGTTATCCGCGAGCAGCTCACCAAGCTGTACGAGCTGTGCGGCGACCGCGTACATATCGTGTCCTCGGCGGTCACCGGCTACGGCGAAGCGCTCATCCAGAATGCCTTCGGCGTGGATTTCGGTCTGGTCGAGACGGTCGCGCACTTCCGCGCGGCGCGCCATTTCTGCCCGGATGTTGATTTCATCATCGACATTGGCGGTCAGGACATCAAGTGCTTCAAAATCCGCAACAAGTGCATCGACAATATTTCGCTCAACGAGGCGTGCTCGTCCGGCTGCGGCTCGTTCATCGAGACGTTCGCCCGCTCGATGGGCTACTCCATCGAGGAATTCTGCAAGCTCGGTCTGTTCGCCAAGCACCCCATCGACCTCGGTTCGCGCTGCACGGTGTTCATGAACTCCTCTGTCAAGCAGGCGCAGAAGGACGGCGCGGGCATTGACGCGATTTCCGCCGGTCTGTCGGTATCCGTCGTCAAGAACGCACTGTACAAGGTTATCCGCGCCCACTCGCCGGACGACCTCGGCCAGCACATCGTTGTACAGGGCGGCACGTTCCTCAATGACGCCATCCTGCGCTCGTTCGAGCAGGAAATCGGCCGCGACGTGACCCGCCCGGCTATCTCGGGTCTGATGGGCGCATACGGCGCAGCGCTGCACGCCAAGGACAACCGCCGCGACACCACCACGCTCATCGGCACGGATATTCTCGCAGGCTTCGAGCACAACGTGCGCTCCACGCGCTGCGGTCTGTGCGAAAACCACTGCAATCTGACGATTAACGACTTCGGCGGCGGCCGCCGCTTCATTTCGGGCAACCGCTGCGAGCGTCCGCTCGGCGGCACGAAAAAGGCCGACCTGCCCAACCTTTATAAATGGAAGCTCGAAAAGCTGAAAAGCTTCGGCGAGCCGTCCGGCATCGCGAACCCGATCGCGAAGATCGGTCTGCCGTTCGGTCTCAACAACTTCGAGCTGCTGCCGTTCTGGACGGCATTCCTGCGGAAACTCGGCTTTGAGACCGTCCTCAGCGACGTTTCCACCCGCGATATGTATATGCAGGGTCAGCATTCCATCCCGTCCGACACGGTTTGCTATCCGGCAAAGCTGATGCACGGCCACATCGAGAACCTGCTTGAAAAGGGCGTGGACGCGATTTTCTATCCGTGCATGACCTACAACCTCGATGAAGAACGCGCGACCAACCACTATAACTGTCCGGTCGTTGCCTACTATCCGGAGCTTTTGAAGGCGAACGTCTCCGCACTCGCGGACTTCGACTTTATGATGCCGTACTTTGAACTCGCGGACAAAAAGCGCTTCACGAAGCACGCCGTTAAGTATTTCTGCGGCAAGTACCCGCAGATCAAGAAAAAGCAGGTCATCGCCGCTGTCGAGGACGCATACATGGCGCAGGACGAATACTACATTGACGTTCGCATCGAGGGTCAGCGCGCCATCCGCTACGCGGACGAGCACGGCCTTGACGTTGCCGTTATTGCAGGCCGTCCGTACCACGTTGACCCGGAGATCAACCACGGCATCGACCAGCTGATCGCGTCGTTCGGTCTGGTCATCGTGTCCGAGGATGCGGTCTGGCAGCTGACCGATGCACCCGAGGTGCATGTGCTCAACCAGTGGACGTACCACTCGCGCATGTACGGTGCGGCCAAGTACGTCACCCAGAAGGAGAACGCCCAGCTTATCCAGCTGGTGTCCTTCGGCTGCGGCATCGACGCCATCACGACCGACGAGATGCGCGCCATCTGCGAAAACGGCGGCAAAATTTACACACAGCTGAAAATCGACGAGATCAGCAACCTCGGTGCGGCAAAAATCCGTATCCGCAGCATGCTGGCCGCCGTAGAGGAGGGACGCAAGCTTGCAGAACAGCAAAACGCCTGAGGCAACGCCCGCATATTCCTACCCGCAGTTCACGGAGGAAATGCGAAAAACCTATAAGATTCTGGTACCGAACATGCTGCCCGTGCAGCTTGGACTCATCTGCCGCCTGATGAAAAACTACGGCTACGACATGGAGCTGCTGCACACCGAGGGTCCGAACATCGCGGAGCAGGGTCTGCGCAACGTGCACAACGACACCTGCTACCCCGCCCTGCTGGTCATCGGTCAGCTGATGGACGCGATCGAATCCGGCAGGTACGACATTCACAAAATCGCGCTCATCCTGCCGCAGACCGGCGGCGGCTGCCGTGCGTCCAACTATATCCACCTGCTCCGCAAGGCGCTGGAAAAGAACGGCTACGGCTTCATTCCGGTCATTTCGCTGAACTTTTCCGGTCTGGAGAGCAACCCCGGCTTCAAGCTGACCAAGACCATGCTCGTGCAGGTTGCGTATGCACTTCTGATCGGTGATCTGATTATGATGGTCGCCAACCAGTGCCGTCCGTACGAGATTGTGCCCGGCTCGACCGACAAGGCGATTGACATCTGCATGGACGCGGTCATCAAGCGCTTCACCGGCGAGCGCATGGTGCGCTACGGCGAGGTAAAGCACCTGTTCCGGTTCGTTCTGACCGTATTCGGCAAGCTGAAGCTGGATAAAACGCAGAAGAAAAAGCTGGTCGGCATCGTCGGTGAGATCTACGTCAAGTTCTCGCCGCTCGGCAACAACCGTCTGGAAGAATTCCTGCTCAGCGAAGGCTGCGAGCCGGTGCTGCCTGGTCTGATGGACTTCTGCCTGTACTGCATCTACAACTCGGTCATCGACCACGAGCTGTACAGCCGCAACGGCAAAACCGCCGCCATCTACAAGATGGTGTACCAGTTTGTGCTCGGCAAGCAGGCCGATATCATCAAAATGATGAAGAAAGACGGTCATTTCCGTCCGCCGATGCCGTTTGACGAGGTACGCAAAAAGTCGCACGCCATTATCGGTCAGGGCGTCAAGATGGGCGAAGGCTGGCTGCTGCCCGCCGAAATGGTCGAGCTGATCAGCGAAGGCGTGACCAACATCGTCTGCACCCAGCCGTTCGGCTGCCTGCCGAACCACATCGCGGGCAAGGGCATGATCCGAAAGATCCGCGAGGTGTACCCGCAGGCGAATATCGTCGCGGTGGATTACGACCCGGGCGCGTCCAAGATCAATCAGGAAAACCGAATCAAGCTCATGCTTTCGAGCGCAGAGTAAAGCAAAGAGGACTGCAACGCAGTCCTCTTTTTTTATCCACAGACGGTGGATAACTTATTCATCGATGATGGTGGTGAAGGTCAGGGTTTCGCTTTCGTTCGGGTGCAATTTGCGGATACCCTGCTTGTGCTCGATGGCATGGTCAAGGTGATTGCCGTCCGGCAGGGTGCTCCACGGCTCGAGGCAGACGAACGGCACCTCGAAATCCTTATACGGGCTCCACACCGCGAAATAGTCGAAGTCGGTGAAGTCCATCGTCACACGGCGGCGGTTCTTCGTGCTGGCAATGGTTGCCGTGCGGAACGGCAGACCCTCGGTCATGACCGCATCGTTTGCAAACAGCTCGCGGGAAATCGGCAGTCTGCCGTCGGTCAGCGGAACGGAAACGCGGTCGGCGGTCAGCATGACGTTCTCGTCGGTTGCAATGCGGCTGAGCGCATCCGTGCCCTCAAACTCCACATAGTAGTCGGTTATCTTCTCGCCGTCCTCCCAGCAGAGCGTGTAGGCGTCATGGCCGCCAATCTCGTAATACATCACGGAATCGCTCGTATTCTTGACGATATGCTCCTTTTTCAGCGCATTTCCGTCCAAAGTATAGCGCACGGTGCAGATAAAATCCCACGGATACATCTTTTTCGTGTACTCGCTCGGCGTAAGCGTGAATTCCGCACAGGTGCCGCTGATTTTCTGTGCCTGCCACTCCAGATCGCGCCCGAAGCCGTGCTGCGTGATCTCATACGGCTTACCGTCCACCGTATAGGTCTTATCCTTGAGCCGTCCCACGATCGGGAACAGAATGGGCGCATGGCGCTTCCATGCCGCCGGATCGCCCTTCCAGATGTACTCCGTGCCGTCCTTTTTGCTCGTAAAGCGGGTCAGCTCGGCACCGAATTCGTTAATTTCCACGCGAAAGCGTTCGTTTTCCAATACCTGCATGGGTTTTTCCTCCTTTACTCTTATGTTAAGGATACCCACTTTATCCGGTAAAGTCAAGAAAAAAGGACGAACCAAACGGTTCGTCCTTTGGAGGCTGTCAAAAAAGTATTATTATAATTTTTACGCTTCGTGCGGCAGCACGCATAAAATAGAATTTGCGAAGCAAATTCATAAATTCCGGGAGCATGTATCTCGGAATTTATACAAGGGAAGAAAA
>OLSJ01002065.1_pt1 | contig 11009 bp, 6 predicted proteins | sample 1672151 | NCBI WGS metagenome assembly OLSJ01 (sample SAMEA3136653, study PRJEB25190) | human gut metagenome | biome: human gut; feature: human-associated habitat; material: faeces | place: Austria | collected 2013 | reverse complement strand
CCTGTGCGGGGGCCGGGATTTTATTATCCGGCTCCGGCGTTAACGTCACGGGAAGTAGCGATGTTTCATGTTCGCCGGGCGGCTGCAGGCCGCCGTTACGCCAGAGATGCCGCCAGTTAAAGAGCAGGTTATCGTTGATTCCGTTCTCGCGAGCTATTTGTGCGACACAGGCACCGGGTAAAAGAGTCTGCTGAACAAGTCTCCATTTAAACTCCGGTGAAAATCGGTTCCGGCGGGGTTTCTCTGCTTTCACAGGCTGAGTCACGGTCGGGGCTGAAGGATATCGCCCCGGGAAAAGAGCCCGGGCCAGTTGCCCGCAGGAATATTCACCGGAAAGAGGCCAGTCAGTGAATACCTGGTGAAATCGCCTCACCAGAGAAAAAATGGCGGTTTTGCTGACACCAGTCTGCGCCGAAATGCGCGGGTACGACAGTGACTCGTCAAATCTCAGCTGTAGCACACGCAGGATCAATTCCGGATTATCTGCCAGTACCGCCTTTCGTGCATTCATCTTAAATGTCCTTTTACTGCGAAAATGGACATTAGTATCGGAAACAGGAAAGGGAAGCGAAAGACGGTTTAAATGATGCGCTTACGTATATCTAAATCGTATTATATTTTTTATGGCGATGATATTTTAATATGATCAGAAATGTACTGTGGTATCTATATAGATACTTAGTAATGTCATATAAATACTCCACTCCTTTATTTAAATAAGTTAAAATATTTACCCCTCCCGGTTACAAATGACAGGGAGGGGTAAAATATTAAATAATTGTACCTACATTATTTTGTTGATCAAACCATAATTCTATATTACTCCCGCCTGAATGTTTATATACAACGTATGTATTAATATCTCCGCTCACCTGATACCAGGTACCACCATGATCGGAGAGATTTTCACCACCTCCCTGTCCTCCAAAATCTACAACAGAAGAGGAATGACCTTTTATTTTTATCACAGAGCCTTTTTCATTTAAGGACTCCAGTGAACGAATATCAATATTAAAGCGGGCATGAGGGCTTAACTCAATTTCTTCAAAGTTTGCAAAATTACCAGAAGACGCCGTAAACCCAATATATGCCTTATCATTACCTTTACCTCCATCAATAACAAGTGTGCTGTTAATGGTATCCACTGCAACTCTGTCATCTCCTTTACCTAAATTAATACGACCACTGCCAGTAACAATACCAGCAAGAGATACACGATCATTCCCACCTGAAAGTGATAGCCACATATCATCAGTAATTTCACCTATTGATATAGTTCTAGAGTCCGCGTTACTCAATTCTTCTAAGAATGAGTTTTTTACTTCTCCTTCTGGGATTTGTTCTACACTTGTTACGAATTTCTTCCTTGAAGCAAGGAAGTCACCTAATACTACCTGAAGCCTAGTTCCATCTATCTCATTAATGGAACCATCACGCAATATGTCATTGAATATCTCGTTAAGTTGATTCGCCTCTCTTTTCAAAGTACGAAGGGAGTTATTTGCAGCATCATAATCAACATCATTTACGCGATCATTGTTCATATCAGTGATCTGTGGTAAGGATGATGGTATATCAATTCCGTTAAGACGGGATTTAAATGAGTTTAAAGCATTGTTATCTGATAAAGAATCTACTTCTGCTTTTAATTTCATTTTACCATCAGGTATCCCAGCATACAGGCTCTGCAAATTATCAACTTCATCTTTACTGACTACTCCATCAGATGATATTTGCTGCTCATTTTTTTTAGCTGCTAATAACCTATCTTCGAGTTGATTAAATTTCTCATGGAGTTCAACCATTTGCTTATCAAGAAAACTAAGCTCAATCCCATGAATGGCATCGAGTCGTTCTTTCAAAACTGTTTCATCTGGGAAAACAGATAATTCAGATTGAAGCTTAGATTTCAGCGAAAATAAGCTGTTAGACATACGTAAAATACGAGTGGCGCCACTAGATCCCATTGAGCCAGTAGCTTTAACGCTTTCATATTCAGTCTCTATACGATTCTGACTGTTTTCCAGTACTGAAATTTTTCGCGCTATTTCCGCTAAGTCGGTCGTGTCTGCTACGCCATTACCGTCCGTATCGGTCACTGCCGGTACATTCGCTGGCGTCAGGGCATCCACACGAGCCTGCAGGTTGCCACGGTCGGCTGCCGGCACCTGATCCACCGCCTGCTGAGCGGCCTGCTTCGCTGCTTCCAGCGCCGCATTCGCATCAGTCACGGCTTTCGCCTCTTCCGGCGTGATCAGACCGTTACCGTTCTTATCCGCTTTCTTGGCTGCATTATCTGCTGCCGTTTTCTTCGCTTCCGCATCCGTGAGGGCTGTGGTCGCTGCGGCCAGGGCCTGGTCGGTCGTGTCTGCTACGCCATTACCGTCCGTATCGGTCACTGCCGGTACATTCGCTGGCGTCAGGGCATCCACACGAGCCTGCAGGTTGCCACGGTCGGCTGCCGGCACCTGATCCACCGCCTGCTGAGCGGCCTGCTTCGCTGCTTCCAGCGCCGCATTCGCATCAGTCACGGCTTTCGCCTCTTCCGGCGTGATCAGACCGTTACCGTTCTTATCCGCTTTCTTGGCTGCATTATCTGCTGCCGTTTTCTTCGCTTCCGCATCCGTGAGGGCTGTGGTCGCTGCGGCCAGGGCCTGGTCGGTCGGCGGCACGGTGATACCGGTGGCATCTTTCAGCTTATCCTGCAGCGCATCCTTCGCCTTACCGTCCGGCAGTGCTTCCACCGCCTTCTCCGCCTGCTCCCGGGCAGCAGTCACGGCGTCGTTCAGGCCATCCAGCACAGTCTTCTCGTCCGGCGTGAGCACGCCGTCCTTCTGGGCATCGGCAAGCATATGCTCAGCCTGCTCCTGCAGTTTCTGCACTTCCGCTACCTTTTCCGCTGCGGCAACTTCATCGGCAGTACCGGCCGGCGGCACGGTGATACCGGTGGCATCTTTCAGCTTATCCTGCAGCGCATCCTTCGCCTTACCGTCCGGCAGTGCTTCCACCGCCTTCTCCGCCTGCTCCCGGGCAGCAGTCACGGCGTCGTTCAGGCCATCCAGCACAGTCTTCTCGTCCGGCGTGAGCACGCCGTCCTTCTGGGCATCGGCAAGCATATGCTCAGCCTGCTCCTGCAGTTTCTGCACTTCCGCTACCTTTTCCGCTGCGGCAACTTCATCGGCATTCACGTTGTGTAACACATCTACTGCTGCTTTATCGGCCTTTTCTGCTTCTACAATCTTATCTTTGGCCAACACTGATGGTTTTGACTTATCCGCAGCACGGGATTTTTTAGCGCTATGCCCACCGCCAGAAAAACTGCTGAGTCCAATACCAGCCAACAGTGCACCAACACCACCTGCCGCCCAGAGAAACCCTGCATTTGAATTTTCTGCAAGGGTTCCTGTTTGACCTGCTGACACATGTTGTAAAACAGGCCCATCTTGAGTGATTGTTGTTTGCGCAGGTAAACCACTCTCATCTAGGAGCTCAAATGTAGCGAAACACTGTTGATCTCCTGGTTGGCATGTACCCCAGAAGTCTTCAATAACAACTTCAACTTTATTTTTTTTACTTTTTAAAACTAAGTTATTCCCTGAACGGGAAACCTCTAAATCCTGGGGAGCTAATCCGGTGTTCGCATCAACTAAACTATATGTTTCCCCTACTTTTGCTTTCACAAGCTTGCGAGAGTTTTTAGATAAATTAGTCTTACTTCCACTTTTTTGTTCTAAAAAAAGAATTTTCATATATCCTCTTATACAAATAGATAGTTGGTTTGTATTATTTCAATAATCTACTTTATTTTTACATGCAAACTCCTTTTTAGATTATTAATAAGAGAAGTTGAGGCGCGTATATGTAACTACCTTTCCTGCAAAGCTTGTTTCATCCTGGTAATTGGTTTTATGAGATATTGAAAAACAGTTTTCTCACCAGTTTTTATATCAACACTGGCAATCATTCCAGGTATAACTGGTAGCGTTTTCCCATTTCTATCAACCAGACTACTTGAATTTGTTTGGACTAAAACTCTATAATATGCCTCATCAGGATCAAGTTTTAGGTCTGTTGGCCTTTTTTGATCATGCAGAGTGCCGGGGCTAACAAGAGTAACAATTCCATTTAATCCACCATAAATTGCATAATCATAAGCGCTGAGCTTAACTAATGCTGGCATGCCAGCCCTTACATAAGCAACATCTCTTGGATTAATATAAGCTTCAACTAGCAACTGATCATCTATGGGTGTTATTTCCATGATATCCTGACCGGCAGAGATAACCCCACCAATTGTGTTTATTCTAATGTTTTTAACAATTCCTTTTAATGGAGATCTTAGTTGAGAACGTTCAACCACATCTTCTCTACCGATTAAACTTTCCTTCGCTTGAGCCAATTCACTCTCAGTTTTCACTAATTCGGCACTAGCCTCTGTAAGATACTTACTTATCTTATCATCGATTTGAAATTGTATATCCGATGACTGCCGCTGCATCCTTAGCAATTCAACCTCCGACATGGCCCCATTATTTACAATAGGCCTTGTCATATTTATTTCTTTATCTAGAAGATTCTTGCTCCTTCTAAGATTTGCAATTGAAGTTTCTAAGGACTCCTTCCGTATTTTAAAAACAGAAGTTTCTCTATCAATTAAATCAGCTGGTAAGGTTTCTGGAAAAAATAATTTAGTAGCATATACCTCAGACTTTAGCCTGTAAAATATTGCTTGCAAGTTTTCAATTTTAGCTTTAGTTTCTTTTACAATAGCAGAAGAACGTGTGTCGTTTAATCTTAGCAATACCTGTCCCTTATCAACAATATCCCCCTCTTTTACTAACATTTCCTCTAAAACCCCAGGATCCAATGTCTGTATTATTTGTTCTCTATTACTTGGAATTATACTTCCTTGCCCCCTTGTCACTTCATCCAAGTGGCTGAAGTAAGACCAAAAGATAAATACAACAGATAATAAGAACAAGAAAATAACAACCCCAAAAAGCCCTGTGTTTTTTTCTTGTTGTAGTGCGGAATTTAAGTCAGTTAATAGATGTAAATCCTTTTTATCTATTGCATCTTCTTTTACCGTACAATCATGTGATTCATTATGGTTACTCATATAATAAGGCACCTTTTAAAAATCATAATTAAAAAGATATTTTTTTTAATACTTCGTCTCTAGGTCCATCCAGGAGTACTTTTCCTTCATCTATAACTATTAATCTATCAACTATATTCAAAACTTGTGGCCGATGTGTAACAACTATCATCGTTTTATCTCTAGCCCAATTATTAATTGCATTTAATGCAATTATTTCACTCGCTTGATCCAAACCAGTAGTAGGCTCATCAAGTAGAACAACTTTAGGTGAACGTAAGATCATCCTTATTAGAGCTATAATTTGTCTTTGCCCACCAGATAGTCCAGAGCCACCTTCCCCAACCAGCATATCTAAACCTCGTGGGTGGTTCTTTATTACACTATCAAATCCAAATCGTGCAGCTGCGTTTATCATCTCCACATCTGATAAATAATTATCAAAATGTGAAAGCATCAAATTCTCTCGTAAAGTTCCTAAAAAGAGATGGGGATATTGTTCCAACAAATATATTTTATTTCTAATAAAAAAAGGATCTAATTGTCTGATATCAATACTATCAAGTGTAATATTCCCTTGTGAGGGTTGATATAGCCCTACCATTAGTTTTAATAAAGTTGATTTACCTCCGCCAATCTTACCTACGATCCCTACCTTTTCTCCCGGTCTGATAAATACACTTACATCTGACATTATGCCAAGCTGTTCTTTATTATAAGAAAAACTAACATTTTTTATAACTATCTCACCTTGGATGTTTTTGAGAGTTACATAATTACGTTCATTATCACTCTCTGATTTTTTCTGAGCAATTTCCTCTAACCCCTTAAGTGCAAGCTTAGCCTGTTGGTATCTTGTAGCCAATGACGCCAACATACCTAATGGAGCCAAAGCTCTTCCGGACAAAACAACTGAAGCTATCAGCGCACCCATGGTAATTTTATCGTATGGATTTTCACTATGTATTAAATACGTCCCCACAAAAACAAGTAAAACCGTATTTAATTGTTGTATTGCTGCTGTAACATACATTATCACGTTACTTGTGTTTTTAAGTTTTATTGCTGATGCTGATACTCCTGCCGTAAACCTATCCCATCGTTCCTGAGCCCAATTAATTGCATTATTTAATTTTAACGTTTCAATACCATCAAGTGCTTCAACAATTAACCCTTGCCGTTGAGATGAATCTTTCATTGATTCTCTCATAAAATTCGTTAACGGGCGTTGAAGAATAAGACCAATACCAGCGGCTATTGGAATCAGTATTAAAGGAACCAAAGCTAATTTCCCAGCAATTAAAGTTATAATCCCAATAAATAAAAATATAAATGGTAAATCTACAAATGCCAGTAATGTCGCACTTGTCATAAAGTCACGTACAGATTCATATTCACGAAGATTATTAGCATAAGATCCTGAAGAGGATGGCTTTTCAGACAATTTGATAGACATGACTTTACGAAATAATGCAGAGCTGATTATAAGATCTGCTTTCTTACCAGCAATATCTGTTAGATATCCACGCATTAATTTCGCAATACATTCAAAAATTATAGCTATTACAACCCCTATGCTTAACACCCATAATGTTTCGTACGATTTATTAGGTATTACCCTATCATAAACATTCATAACATATAATGAGCTAACAAGTGCGAGGAAATTAATAATAAAACTAGCCAATATTATTTGGTAATAATAATGTTTAAATCTCCATATGATTTTAAACAACCATTTTCCTGACATATCATACTCTGGAATATCAGAACGAAGGTCCTTTTTCTTTCTGGGCTTAATAAACCAACAATATCCAGAATATAAATCTTGCAATTCATTATGGGAAAGCTCCTGAGATATACCTTCAGGGTGCATTACTTGGTATATTTTATTTTTTCCAACCCCATCGATTCCCATAACTACTACACTTTCATGATTTTTTAGAATCAAAATTACAGGTACAGCAAGAGAAGGGATACTGTCCAAACGCCTACTCAGTAGTGTGTTGTCATATCCTTCGCTACGTATATATTCACCTAAGGATCTATAATCTATTTTAGAATTGCTGTGATATACCGCATTTGAAATCAATGACTCTGTTGAGATAGGAGTGCCTTGCAACTCAGTGATTAGAGATATACACTCAAATAAGCTTTTCAAGGTAAATACACCCCTTCATTTTTTAATTGTTGAGTTATATTAGAGCAACACCATTGGGTAACTGCTCCCTGAGAACGTAAATAATCGAGTAATCCATGATTCAAGCGATTTTGACTTTCAACGTATTGTAGTTCAACATTACTTAATTCGCTTTGTGAGTTTAACACCTCTATTAACGTTTTCCTTGCAACTTGAAATTGGAGCTTATAGAAGTCAACTACATTTTCTGATTCCTTTATTTGTGATAATAAAATTGATATTTCTTTAATGGTTTGATTAATGATGATTTCAGATATTCTTCTTGTTTCATCTATATCTCTTATTACACTCTCTACACGACTAGTAGCAGATTCAACTTGGCTAATTTTTTCTTTTATATTATACCCTGTACTTCTATTAAACAAATCCCACTTTATGTTCAATGAAATTTCTTTATTATCCCTCGTTACTGTACCATTTAAATCTAACCTAGGTAAATTAATCCTTTTCTCTGCTTCTAATTCCATGCGTTTACTTTCTAAATTTTCTTGCTGAGCTAGATAAGATGGATTTTCAGTTCTTATATTACTCTTGTATTTTTGAATCAATGACTTTGCAGAATTTGAATTAAATACATTATCAAGATCACTTTCCTTGACTTGTTTTTTTGTATAACTTGATATTTTACTCAGTGCAGAATCTAAAGCCAGATACCTGCTATTAATTTGCTGTTCCACCAATAGTTTTCTGGCTTTTGCTTGAACGTATTCTGATTCCCTCCCTTTATCATGAAATGCAATAGAATCCAAATCATTGAGAATTGATTGGTGACGCATCAAGCTTCTGTTTAAAACTTCGATTGCTTTTTTTTCTTTTAAAGCATCAAAGTACAATGAAATTATCTCATATGCTGTTTCCTCATATTTCTCAGCAAGTTTATACCGATAGAAACCCGCATTATGCTTATTTTTTTCAACATCAAGTTCTATTGCTCCAAATGAATACAAATTCATTTCAGCATTTAGCCCAGGGTCAAAATGATTCGATTCTGTATCATATTGATTTTTTTGCGAGATAGGCTGAGTTCCTATCGCTACAACTTTTGGCCAATGTGCAGATCGAGATTGCTCTATACGGTTCCTTGCTGACTCGAAATCAGCATATGCTTCTCTTATGCCGGGGTCATTCCTTAAAGCATCGCTTAACATTACATTCAACGGTGTTGATAGAACAACGGGTGAAAATAGCATCAAGAAAAAAGCACTTGCAATTGATATGTTTATTTGACCACCTCCACAAGATTGAATTTCTACAGGCTAAGAAGACTAAACATTATTAATACAATAGCTACCGCACGTTCATTACAAGTAATGAGCAGGTGTTATGAACATATAAAGTCTGTGTTAAATACAATAACCTACTCAAGTCTAGGTGTTAAATAAACAACTAAATGCCTTTATTCATTTAAATAAGAATTAAACATAAATGTTTTCCTATTTAATGGGTTATAAAATCCTAGTTCAAGGTGGAGTAACTAACAGAATGCAAGATATATTCAGTTCGTTTAATCAAATGCATGATTATTTATAGTAATTCTTTAAAGCCACTTTTAACGTCTCATAAGGGTTGTTTTTGATGTATCCCCTTGCTAAATTTTGTTCATCCATAGATAGATGATGAAGTTCAAGCAGATATGGCCGATATGTGCAAATATACCCGCATTTCAACCAACTCCCAGGTTCTGATTTCTATACATCAACCCTGCTCCTTGCGAGTTCATACTTATTCACGCAGAAGAAGTCAGCAGTAGTAGACGCAAGGAGAATTCAGAAATGGTTAACTTACTGAAAAATGACTACTGGGATCGTAGGTTGTTAAACAACCGGCTAAATCTAACACTACCCTGAACACCGGCTATCAGATTTGAAAGAAGACGATAATGGTATGACTCATTGAATAGGTATTTGCACGGCACCAGAGTAACCTCGAGCCGACCTTTACTTAGCCAGAAGGAATGGTGGACCTTCTTTAACAATCAACACGATCCAATCAATCCTTCAGATTCTAGGTGCTGACTGTCGGACTGCTAGTATAATCCTCTATCGGGGTTTATTGTCTCTTCCTTATAAATAATTAAGTTCGTTTGATAATTAACTGATATAGAAAGGATAACCTGATGAAAAAACTCATTGCTTTAACTCTCTCAGTCTTTGCTACATCCACGTTTGCTCAAGATGAATTAACCATAAGTAAGCTAGCGACAGGACAGGATACAAAGGCAGAGTTTCAGAAAATGGTAGCTAGCAAGCATTTACCCAATTGGATCTCTCAAGGAGGAACAGATTCGCAGGGTCAGAAAGTAAATATTGCAGGCAAACAGTATGTGGTACTGACTTCATGCAAGCCGCATGATTGTGCTTCACAAAGGATTGCCGTACTTTACTCTATGGAAATGAAAAAATTAGCGGGCGTTTTCTCTTCGATAGAGGAAAAAACAGGTAGTGAAAAACTACAGTGGTTAAACATACCTGATGATTTGTCGATTGATGGTAAGACAGTCCTGTTTGCTGCACTGACAGGTAGTCTTGATAATCATCCCGATAGTTTCAATTTTAAATAAATGATGGAATCGTGGGGCAATACTCCCCACGTTAATCTAATTTCAGTAGTCTCATAGTTAGGTGAAATTTTATTTGCCGTTATTATGAGTACGTAGATGCGAATTGCGAGCATGATGTTGTTAAACACGTCATCCAGTCGATAACTTTGCTCTATATACAGCCAGCTTTCGTGAATGTGGATGTAAAATATGTTTGTCACCAGCGATCATCCGCTAGTTCTGGAGTTACGTGCCGCTGAAGGTTGTTGGGCATCGATAATTTTACATGCTCGTAGGCTTCGTTACCCTACTTTGGTCTTTCTTCATCATTTGCCAGATCAAGTTAATCTCGCCTTGTTGCCCTCTATCTCCAAGATACCTGACTTGCTCCCCGTTGATTAACACACCACGATGTTAGTCATATCTTCATCAGCAACGTGAGGGTATCCCCATAGAAGACGCGTTTTCTGACGAACATATCATAATATCCTCCGCGAGGCCGAAGGCGGATAACAACTGGCAGAAGCTGAAACGCAAAATACAGTGACTGCATTCCCGTATCGCAAATATCCGCAGGGACTACCTTCACAAAGTCACCACAACCGTCAGCAAAAACCACGCGACGACCGTCATTGAGGATTTGAAAGTTAAAAACATGTCCCGATCAGCAGCGGGTACGGTAAGCCTGCCGGGGTGCAATGTCCGGGCAAAATCAGGTTTTAAACCGTTTGATACTGGACCAGGGCTGGTATGAAATGCGCCGCCAGCTGGAGTGCAAGCAGGTCTGGCGTGGTGGCCAGGTGCTGGCGGAACCGCCGGCGTACACAAGTCAGCGCTGTGCATGCTGTAGCCATAGCGAAAGAAAACCGCCAGTCACAAAGTACATTCAGTTGTCAGGCGTGAGGATATACAGCGAATGCCGATATCAACGGCGCCCGTAACATTTTACCGGCGGGGCACGCCGTGCTTGCCTGTGGAGGGAGGGGGCAGTCAGGTCGCCCGTTGAAGTAGGAATCCACGTCCTTCAGGGCGTGGAGGATGTAAACAGGACGTATCACAACGAAGGCCTTCAGGTCACGCGTATTCTTGACAGCATTGCGTTCTTTTGTGGCTATCCGTAAGCGTACAGCGAGGGCCGTATTGACGGGGATGTGTTATTCAGCTGGCAGTGC
>OLSJ01002063.1_pt1 | contig 11025 bp, 8 predicted proteins | sample 1672151 | NCBI WGS metagenome assembly OLSJ01 (sample SAMEA3136653, study PRJEB25190) | human gut metagenome | biome: human gut; feature: human-associated habitat; material: faeces | place: Austria | collected 2013 | reverse complement strand
ATGACCCACTCTGCTGCTATGGCAGGCGAGATCCTGCCCGGCAAGACCATTCTGGAAGCTCTGAACACCGACCTCGTCTGCGACGCCATCAACGTGGCTATGCGCGAGCTGTTCCTGCAGATCGTCTACGGCCGCAGCCAGACCGCTTTCTCTGAGGACGGTCTGCCCATCGGCGCAGGTCTGGATGACCTGGGCAAGGGCCTGCGCTCCATGACCGGCACCATCTTCTCCACCAAGGAGAAGGGCGTCCGTTATCTGGAGCTGACCGAGGGCTACATCAACAAGCTGGCTGTGGATGCCAACGGCGAGGTCATCGGCTATCAGTTCGTCAAGCTGGGCAAGATGATGGAAGACATCCGTCACGGCAAGACCCCCAACGAGGCTTACGAGAAGAACGTGGGTACTTACGGCCGCTTCAGCAAGGAAGCAGGTGCTGTCAAGTACATCGACCCGCGTGAGGAATAAGAGAGGAGGAACAACTCATGGCAACTTTTGAATCTATGGATCGCCGCATGCCGAAAATCGAGGCATGCCTGAAGGCCAACGGCCTCGAATCTCTGGACGCCTGCAACGAGATGCTCCTCGCTAAGGGCATCGACTGCGACAAGATCGTCCGCGGTGTGCAGCCCATCTGCTTTGATAACGCTGTCTGGGCTTACACCCTGGGTACCGCGATCGCCGTCAAGCGCGGCCTGACCGATGCTGCCGAGTGCGCAGCCGCCATCGGCGAAGGTCTGGAAGCTTTCACCATCCCCGGTTCTGTCGCTGAGCAGCGTCAGGTCGGTCTGGGCCACGGCAACCTGGGCGCTCGTCTGCTGAGCGAGGACACCACCTGCTTCGCTTTCCTGGCAGGCCACGAGTCCTTCGCCGCTGCTGAGGGTGCTATCGGCATCGCCCGCACCGCAAACAAGGTCCGCAAGACCCCCCTGCGCGTCATCCTGAACGGCCTGGGCAAGGACGCCGCTTACATCATCTCCCGTATCAACGGCTTCACCTATGTGCAGACCGAGTACGACATCCCCACTCAGACCCTGACCGTCGTCAAGGAGATCCCCTTCTCCGAGGGCGAGCGCGCAGCTGTCAAGTGCTACGGTGCCAACGACGTCATGGAGGGCGTTGCCATCATGAAGAAGGAGGACGTCCAGTGCTCCATCACCGGCAACTCTACCAACCCCGTCCGCTTCCAGCACCTGGTCGCCGGCACCTATAAGAAGTGGGCCATCGAGAACGGCAAGAAGTACTTCTCCGTCGCTTCCGGCGGCGGCACGGGCCGTACCCTGCACCCCGATAACGTCGCAGCCGGCCCCGCCAGCTACGGCCTGACCGACTCTCTGGGCCGCGTCCACGGCGATGCTCAGTTTGCAGGTTCCTCTTCTGTGCCTGCACACGTCGAGATGATGGGCCTCATCGGCATGGGCAACAACCCGATGGTCGGCGCTACTGTCGCCTGCGCTGTTGCTGCTGCACAGGCCAACGCCTAAATCCTTTTCCCAAGTTCGGCAGAGGGGGCTGCTTGTAAAAGGGCAGCTCCCTTTTTATGCTGATAGATGTTCGCAACCACAAACCACGAAGCAAGCAAGGAAGGAAAAACATGAAGAAAGCTCAGATCAAGAAGAGCGTGTCTGCACTGGCTATGGCAGCGATCATCGCGGTCAGCCTGTTTGGCTACGGCTGCGGTGCAAAGCCTGCCTCTACCAGTTCTGACGCGGGTGTGTCCGGTGACTTCACCGGCACTGCCAAGGGCTTCGGCGGCGACGTTTCCGTCACCCTGACCCTGACCGACGGCGCTATCACCGGCTGCACCGCCGAGGGCAAGGACGAGACCCAGGGCGTCGGCTCTGAGGCCATCGCCAAGATGCCCGGCGAGATCGCCGAGAGCGGCAGCATCGCCGTGGACGGCGTGTCCGGCGCTACCGTCACCTCTACCGCCATCAAGGAGGCTGCTGCCGCTGCCCTGACTGCCGCCGGCCTGAACGCCGACGACTATAAGATCGAGGTCAAGGCCGACGAGACCAAGGCTGAGGATTCCACCGTTGACGCTGACGTTGTCATCGTGGGTGCAGGCGGCGCAGGCATGACTGCCGCCATCACCGCTGCCGGTGAGGGCAAGAGCGTCGTCATCCTCGAGAGCCAGTCCATGGTGGGCGGCAACTCCGTCCGCGCTACCGGCGGCATGAACGCCGGCAAGACCGTCTATCAGGATGAGAACGAGTTCGGCGAGTCTGCCGGCGTCGAGAAGACCCTGAAGACTGCTGCCGAGAAGTACGCCGACAACGAGACCATCACCGCTCTGGCAAAGACCGTCTCCGAGCAGTGGGCTGCCTATCAGGCCAACCCCACCGGCTACTTCGACTCTGTCGAGCTGATGGAGCTGGATACCATGATCGGCGGCAAGGGCATCAACGACCCCGAGCTGGTCGAGACCCTGTGCGCAAACTCCGCTGACGCCATCGACTGGCTGGACGAGCACGGCATCACCTTGCACAACGTCTCCAGCTTCGGCGGTGCATCCGTCAAGCGCATCCATCGCCCTGTGAACGCAGAGGGCAAGACCGTTTCCGTCGGCTCCTACATGATCCCCCTGCTGCAGGAGAACTGCGAGAAGGCCGGCGTCAAGATGATGCTGGACACCACTGCAACTGAGATCCTGACCGATGCCAACGGCGCTGCCGTGGGCGTCAAGGCCACCGGTGCTTCCGGTGAGACCGTCACCGTCAACGCCAAGGCAGTCGTTCTGGCTTCCGGCGGCTTCGGTGCAAACCTCGACATGGTCGTCAAGTACAAGCCCGAGCTGAAGGGCTTCATGACCACCAACGCCCCCGGCATCCAGGGCCAGGGCATCGAGATGGCAGAGGCCATCGGCGCTGCTACCGTGGACATGGACCAGATCCAGATCCACCCCACCGTTGAGGCCAACACCGCTGCCCTCATCACCGAGGGCCTGCGCGGCGACGGCGCTGTGCTGATCAACGCCGAGGGCAAGCGCTTCATCGACGAGGTCGGCACCCGCGATGTCGTCTCCGCCGCTGAGATCGCCCAGACCGGCAGCTACAGCTGGCTGGTGGTCGATCAGGCCATGGTCGATGCTTCCAGCGTCATCCAGGGCTACATCAAGAAGGGCTACACCGTCACCGGCGCTACCTACGAGGAGCTGGGCAAGGCTATGGGCGTCGATGCCGCTGCCTTCGCAGAGACCATGGACAAGTGGAACGGCTACGTTGAGGCCAAGAATGACCCCGACTTCGGCCGTACCAGCTTCGCCAACCCCCTGAACACCGCTCCCTACTACGCTGTGAAGGTCACCGCCGGTGTCCATCACACCATGGGCGGCCTGAAGATCAACGCCAACACCGAGGTGCTGAACGAGAAGGGCGAGGTCATCCCCGGCCTGTTCGCAGCAGGTGAGGTGACTGGCGGCGTCCACGGTGCAAACCGTCTGGGCGGCAACGCTGTTGCTGACTTCACCGTCTTTGGCCGCATTGCCGGTGCTGCTGCCAGCGACTACGCTGCATGAGCATCCGCAAGCAGCCTGAGCCGGCAAAAGGCGCAAAACGCCTGAGCTGGAAGGCAAACCTCCTCTTCGCAGCCGTCGTCCTGGCGGCAGCTGTCCTGCTGGTCTTTCTGCTGCGTCCGCGCAGCAAGACGGAGCCGCTGGCAGCAGTCGTGGATTTCGGCGACGGCATCACCGAGGTGCTGCCGCTGGATAAGGACTACGATTACCTGTACGATGTGGGCAGCTATGTCGTTCATTTACAGGTAAAAGACGGCACCATCTCGTTTCAGGACAGCCAATGCCCAGACCATGTCTGTGAGCAGTTCGGCCAGCTGAGCGAGGAAGGTGCATGGGCGGCCTGCGTCCCTGCCGGGGTGTATGTGCAGCTGGCTCCGCTGAGCGAGGCCGAAGCCGCATCCTGATAGGATAAAAAATAAGAGACACCCGCATTGCTCTGAAAAGGGCGCTGCAGGTGTCTCTTTTTGCATAAAAACGGACGTGTATTTTGTAAATAAAGGGTGAAATGAAATTTGGACGCTTGAGTATTTTGGTGAAATGCGATACACTACCAATGACAGATTTTTCGTGCAAAGGGGCAACTATACCCTTTTGCATCGACTAGGAGGAAAAGCATGATCTGGAAAAAGAAAAAGGATGCAGCGGCTCAGTCTGCTGAGGCTGCCGGGGAAATGACCGGAGCCAAGGGTAGGACCGGTGCAGGCGCATTTGCCAAAAAGAACTGGAAATGGCTCGTGCCGCTGGTCGTCGTGGCGGCAGCGGGCGCTGTCTTTCTCATAGGCGGCGGAAGGAATGGCGCTGCCAGCCGCGATGTGACCTACGCCGAGACGACGCCGGTCCGTCAGGATGTCTCCAATTCCCTGAGCGGCACCGGCACGCTGAACCCGGCCAATACATATACCGTCAAGTCTCTGGTGGACGGCAAGATCCTCACCGGCGGCTTTGAAGAGGGCGACAAGGTGGAGGAGGGCGATGTGCTCTACACCATCGACAGCTCGGACGCCTCCACCAATCTGGAAAAGGCCAGCATTGCCCTGCAGCAGGCCCAGCGCAGCTATGACAAGACTGTGGACCGCCAGTATGTCCGCGCAGAGGTGGACGGCACCGTCAGCAGCCTCAAGGTCGCAAAGGGCGACGAGGTGACCAGCGGCCAGGAGGTGGCAGTCATCCGCGACAGCTCCAAGATGCTGCTGAACCTGCTGTTCCCGGCAGCCGACGCCGCCAACTTCTCGGTGGGCCAGAGCGCCGACGTGGTGCTGGACGGCACCTTTGAGACGCTGAAAGGCACCATCACCGCCGTCACCGGCACCGATGAGCTGAGCACCGGCAACCTGCTGGTACGCACCGTCACCATCCGGGTCAACAATGCCGGCGGTCTGACCACCGCCCAGGCCGCTACCGCCAGCGTCAATGGCGTCAGCTCCATCGCCTCTGCCACCTTTGCCTATCAGGCAGAGCGCACCCTGACCGCTCAGGCCAGCGGCACCGTTTCCGCCATCAATGTGCAGGAGGGCGGCGCGGTCTCCAAGGGTGACATCATCATCGAGCTGACCGGCGACGAGCTGACCGAATCCATCCAGTCTGCTTCCGAGTCCCTGCGCAGCGCTGAGATCTCGATGCAGAACCAGCAGGACAATATGTCCAACTACACCATTACCTCGCCCATCAGCGGCACCATCATTGAGAAGGACGCCAAGCAGGGCGACGCCCTGACCTCCGGCAGCACCCTCTGCGTCATCTACGACCTGAGCTATCTGGAGATGGTCATCAATGTGGATGAGCTGCAGATCGGCGCACTGTCCGTGGGCCAGAAAGTCCAGCTCACCGCTGACGCTGTGACGGACAAGACCTATGTCGGCACAGTCACCCGTGTGTCCATGAAGGGCAGCTCCAGCGGCGGCACCACGACTTATCCCATCACCATCCGCATCGACAACACCGACGGCCTGCGCCCCGGCATGAACGCCAACGCTGAGATCGTCGTGGCTGAGGCCAACAACGCCCTCGTCGTGCCGAATGCTGCCGTTATCCGCGGCGGCTATGTGCTGGTGAGCAAGAAGTCTCCCAGCGCAGCCAATGCGGTGGAAGACATGGACGCACCGGACGGCTATGTCTACGTCAAGGTCGAGACCGGCGTCAGCGACGACAGCTACACCGAGATCAAGAGCGGCCTGCAGGAGGACGACACGGTGGCCTACGACACCAGCTCTGTGTCGGATGACTATTACAGCGACAGTTACAGCGACAATTACAGCGACAGTATCTGGTAAGGAGGTGCCCCATGAGCGCTCTTATCGAATTTGAGCAGGTGTGCAAGTATTATCAGATGGGCGATACTCTGGTAAAGGCCGCCGACCACATCACGATGAAGATCGAGAAGGGGGAGTTCGTGGCCATCGTGGGCCAGTCCGGTTCGGGCAAGTCCACCTGCATGAATATCATCGGCTGTCTGGACGTCCCCACCTACGGCACCTACCGGCTCAACGGCAGGGACGTGGGCAAGATGAACCGAGACGAGCTGGCGGATGTGCGCAACGAGATGCTGGGTTTCATCTTCCAGCAGTATAACCTTCTGCCCCGCCTCAACCTGATGGAGAACGTGGAGGTGCCGCTGATCTACGCGAATATCTCCCGCGCCGAACGCCACAAGCTGGCCAAGGATGTGCTGGAAAAGGTGGGTCTGGGCGACAAGCTCAAGAACCTGCCAAACCAGCTTTCCGGCGGCCAGCAGCAGCGCGTTTCCATCGCCCGTGCTCTGGTGCGCAACCCGGCGGTCATCCTCGCCGACGAGCCCACCGGCGCTCTGGACTCCCACACCGGCCGCGAGGTCATCGGGATGCTCCAGCAGCTCCACAGGGAGGGGCATACCGTGGTACTCATCACCCACGACAATTCCATCGCCGTGCAGGCGGAGCGTATCATCCGTCTGGAAGACGGTCAGGTGGTGTACGACGGCGACGCCCACGCGCCTGAGGCTGTCGTGCAGCCCACTCTGTCCGGCGAAGCGGCACAGGAGGAAGCAAAATAATGGTATTAGAGACTTTCCGTCAGGCACTGCAGAACGTCTGGAGCAATAAGCTGCGCACGTTTCTGACCATGCTGGGCATCATCATCGGCGTCATGGCGGTCATCGTCATCGTCGGTCTGGGCAACGGCATGACCAGAAGCATGCGGGACAGCTTTTCCGCAATGGGAACCAACACCCTCTCCATCCAGATATGGGGCTATGGTTCCCGCACTGCGACGGTGGATGATTTGTACGACCTCGTCAAAAAGAACCCCGAACTGCTTTCCTCCATCTCGCCGCAGCTGGATTTCAGCGACAACACCCCCAAGGTGGGGACTACGACCTACCGCTACAGCGAGATGTACGGCGTGGATGAAAACTACATCGAGATGAAGGGCTACACCCTTGCCAAGGGCCGGAACATCCAGTATATGGACATCGCAGACAACAAGCAGATCTGCGTCATCGGCGATTACATCAACCGCACGGCCTACGGCGGAAATGCGGTGGGCCAGACCATCAAGCTTGGCCCCTATAAGTTCCGCATCGTGGGCGTGCTGAAGGCCAAGATCTCCAACCCCGACCAGCAGGAGGGCAGCGACGACGACAGCGTCTACCTGCCCTACACCACAGCCATGCGCCTTTCCAACGAAAGCTCGCCGGACTCCTACTCCGCCATCATGGTGGACGAGGGCCAGGCCAACGAGGCCAAGGCTGCGGTGGAACAGGAACTGTATGACATCTTCAAGAGCGACAATGCTTACTACGTCTACAGCGCCAGCGAGTGGCTGGAAGAGATGAACAAGATGATCAACATGGTCATCGTCATCCTCACCGGCATCGCCAGTATCTCGCTGCTGGTAGGCGGCATCGGCATCATGAACATCATGCTGGTGTCCGTCACCGAGCGCACCCGTGAGATCGGCATCCGCAAGGCCATGGGCGCGAAGGAAAAGACCATTCTGGCCCAGTTCGTCACCGAGGCGGCCACTACCTCGGCTCTTGGCGGCACGCTGGGCATCGTCCTCGGCTACATCGTGTCGGCCATCGCCAATCAGGTGCTGCCCATGTTCACCGATGGCATGGACATCACGGTCAGCCCGTCCTTCAACTCCATCGCGGCAGCTTTCGGCATCTCGGTATTCATCGGAGTGCTGTTCGGCTATCTGCCCGCAAAACGCGCCGCGCGGCTCAACCCCATCGACGCGTTGAGATATGATTAACCTCTCCGTCTGTGCCTTTGGCGCAGCCACCTCCCCTGACGAGGGGAGGCCTTGGCAGTACGGAAAGCTTTCTCTCTTCGCCAGAGGCTCCCCTCGGTAGGGGCAACAACGACGACCGCCGCAAGTGGCGGAAACAGGGAGTCGTTGCTGGGGCAGCGGCCAGCAAGACGCGCGCAATGCGCAGCGGATGCTGGGTGCCGCAACCCGGCCTTGTCGAGCGAAGCGAGACTGAGAGGCTTAACATTTTTTATAAGGAGATCACAATGAAAAAACGTCTTCTCGCATTTCTGCTGGCGGTCAGCATCGCGGTGTCGATGCTGGTGATGCCGGCATCGGCTGCGGGCAACAACACCGCCGTCCAGTTTGCCATCACGCTGGGTGCTATGGATTCCGAGCAGTCCGGCGCACTGAATGCAGCCGTGACCCGCGGCGCATTTGCCAGAATGCTGACCTCTTACTCTACCTACCGGGAGAGCGTCTCTTCTCAGGGGGCAGTGGGTACCCTCTACACCGACCTGCCCGGCTCCTCGGCATGGGCACCCTATGTCCGCATCGCCGTGCAGCAGGGCTGGATGAACGGCTACACCGATGGCAGCTTCCGCCCGAACAACGCCGTCACGCTGGAAGAAGCATGCACTGCAGTGCTCAAGCTGATGGGCTATAAGATGACCGACCTGAGCGGCGCGTTTCCCAACGCCCAGCTCAACAAGGCCAGCGAGATCGGCCTGCGTGCCGGCCTCGACCGCCGTCAGGGCGAAGCGATGAACTACGAGGACTGCGCCGTCCTGCTCTACAATGCCCTCACCGCCAACAACGCCAGCGGCTCGGCCTACGGCACGACCCTTGGCTTTACCGTGAGCGATGGTCAGGTGGACGGCTCCACCATCCTGCTCAGCAGCCTGGAAGGCCCCTTCGTGGCTTCGGAGAGCACGGTGCTGCCCTTTGTCCCTGCCAGCGTCTACCGCAACGATAAGGTCTCCGGCTCCGCAGAGCTGAACAAATACGACGTCTACTACTACAGCGAGAGCCTCAAGACCCTGTGGGTCTATACCCGCCGTGCCGCAGGCCGCATCACCGAGGTGTCTCCCTCGGCCAGCGCCCCCGCTTCCATCACGGTGGCAGGCACATCCTATACGCTGGGCAGTACGGCCATTGCTTCTCAGGTGTCTTCTCTCAACGGCGGCGGTGTCGGCCAGGTGGTCACTCTGCTGCTGGGCATGAACAATGTGGCCGCAGGCATCATCACCGGCGAGGAGGCCGACGAGGTCTTTTACGGTGTGGTGCAGTCGTCCGCCCGCAACCTCATCGACGAGGACAACAGCGCCGATGTGCTTCAGACCGTCAAGGTCCTGTGTACCGACGGCCTTGCCCGCGAAGTGAATGTAGACAAGAGCCTGAATTTCCCCGCTGGCTGGCTGGTGGAAGTGCGGGTCAGCCCCGAAGGCGAGAGCGTGGAAAAAATCGATGAGCGCTCCGTCAGCGGCACTGTGAACGAGAACGCCACCGCGCTGGGCGATATGGCTCTGGCAGATGACGTGCAGATCCTTGATACGAGTACAGGGGGTGTGGCTGGGACGGTTCGTCCCAGCCGCCTATCGGGGGTAAACTTAAAGGCTTCCGATGTCCGCTACTACACCACCAATCCGCAGGGGCAGATCGACACGCTTATTCTGAACGATGTGACCGGCGACCTGTGGTACTACGGTGTGCTGGACGATGTGAAGAATGTCGCCGCCAACTACAGCACCCTTCTCAGTGCCATCAAGGCTGAGCCGGGTGACGGCACCATTGACACCAATGCAGTCGTCAGTCAGGTGAAGAGCATCATGGTACCCACCACCACAGAGATCTTGTGGGGCGTTATCTCCGGCGACATCCTCAGCACGGCATGGGAGCGCCTGACCAGCAACACCGGCGCACTTCTGGGCCTCGGCTTCCAGCAGATCGCCCAGATCACCGGCACTCCCTTCAGCCAGATATTCAACTTCATCGGCAGCGGTGCGACCTATATCGGCTACGTCAACGGCCAGCAGGCCAGTCTGAGCACTTCCATCAAGTATCCTGTGCTGGCCGGCGGCATTGCGGTCTGTCAGGAGACGACCGGCTCTGTCCGCAACATGGTGCAGCTGATGCCCATGAAGATCGACAAGGTGGGTGCGGCCAGCGTCCTTTCCTCCAAGGGCGAAAGGTTTGAAATGGCCGATAATACGCAGGTCTACCTGTGGTACAAGGGTCAATATTACTACACCAAGCTCACTTCCGTCAACTCCGATGATTACTATCTTACCGGCTGGTACGACAACTTTGGCTGCGCCGCTGGCAAAAAGGTGCGTATCATCGTCGCCGTCAAAAAAGACTGATGGCAGGTTATTACAGCCGCCCCGCGCAGCTTGCCCGGCAGATGCGCCAGCTGCTTTTCCCGAGGCGGTGTCCCTGCTGCCGCAGGGTGCTGGGAACGCTGCCGCTCTGTGAGGTGTGTACACCGCGGCTGGAAGAGCTGCGCCGCGGCCCGGTCATGCGGCTGGACGTGAGCCGCCACTATCTGGGTGCTCTGGACGGGGCGGCTGCGCCCTACCGGTACGAGGGCGTCGTCCGCAGCGCCATCCTCCGTGCCAAATACGAAGGCGAAAGCTGGACAGCGGTGGAGCTTGGCGTGGAGATGACGGCCCGGCTGTTCGGGGCAGAGGTGGAGATGCACTTTGCAGAGCCGGTGCCGGGGCTGGTCCCCGGTGCGGCCATCGGTTATGACTGCATCGTTCCGGTGCCTGCCACCAGCCGTCGGCGCGGCTACAATGTGCCGGAACGGATGGCGCAGCCTCTGGCCCATGCGCTGGGTCTCCCGCTACTGCCAAAGGCGCTCTGCCGCGTCCGGGCCGGACGCCATCAGGCAGGACTCTCGCTGGACGAGCGTCTGGCAAATGCGGCCGGTGCCTTCCGGGCGCAGGAGCCGGAGCTCGTGGAAGGGAAGCGGGTGCTGCTGGTGGATGACGTCATCACCACCGGCGCTACCGCCGCAGCCTGCGCGCAGGCACTGCTGGATGCGGGCGCCCACAGCGTCTTTGCCGTGGCAATGGCAGTCACCGAAAATGAAATGGACGCACCATCGAGAGCTTCTGGACAATGAGCGAAAAATCCAGAAAAAATCTAAGAAAAATAAAAAAAGCGCTTGACAAAACGGCCTATAGCGGGTATACTAATGGAGCTGTGAGCGATGAGCCACAACAAATATCCGGGTGTAGCGCAGTTTTGGTAGCGCGCTTGAATGGGGTTCAAGAGGCCGTGAG
>OLSJ01002054.1_pt1 | contig 11064 bp, 8 predicted proteins | sample 1672151 | NCBI WGS metagenome assembly OLSJ01 (sample SAMEA3136653, study PRJEB25190) | human gut metagenome | biome: human gut; feature: human-associated habitat; material: faeces | place: Austria | collected 2013 | reverse complement strand
TTCATAATTCCACTATTTATCTCTATTTTAAAGATGTAAACGAATTGATTCTTCTCGCTTCCATGAAGCATTTTAATGAATATAGCAAAGCGCTTGCAAGGCTGAGCAGTAAGAACTGGGATTCAACTGAGAATTTTTACTTTGTATGGAGATTCTTCGTAGAATCTATGTTAAAGAATCCGAAGATTTATTATAATTTTTTCTTCGGTAAACATGGACAGGATTTTGGCAGTCTGTTTAAGCGGTATTATGAATTATTTCCGGAGGAAGCTGACAAACTCTCACCGGACCTCATGGACATGTATTATGGAAAGAATATCCAGGAACGCTGCATGAAGCTTCTTCTCACGATCAAAGATAAGGATAACCAAATTACATCTAAGAATATCAATATGGTCAACACTATCATTGTAGCCAGTGTCAAATATATACTGGAACAAAAATGTATGGAACCTGAGCTGGATTCCGATATTCTGACCCGTGATCTGATGAATATAATCGAATATACAATTTCCAAATAGTCACATTGGAAATACAATTTTCTATTATAAGAAAAAGCTACTGTAAATTCATGACCTATAATATACCATGAATTTACAGCAGCTTTTATTTTGTCTTCATTTTCACTGCGGATTCTTTTTCTGACCGCTGTTATCGAATGTATCCTTCATTATACGCCTGAACTTTATTAAATGCATATAATTCTGTATTTGTTGCATTTACATATGGTGTCACATAGAATACACCTGCGATTCCACACGTAATACCTGCCACGAGCGCCCAGCCAATAAATGAAAGGTCCAATATAAATGTCTCCATCTTCTGTCCATTCATCATTCGCTTGCTGATTTCAAATACCTGTTTAGAATCCATGCCCGGATTTTCAGCCAGTATATATGGAACCATCCGATATTCATAGGATTTGATAATTCCAGGCACCACCAATAACAATGACCACAATGCTATATACAAATCATAAAAAAACATGGTCTTTACAACATTTCCATAATGTCCGGACTTGAATCCATCTAATAGATTTCCAAATGTTCCTGTCATGGTACGATTTTTAATAAAGAAACTGCATCCGCCAATTTTAAATACATTTCCTGCAAAAATTGTAAATGCAACAGCTGCAAGTATTACGATAGAAATCATAAAACCTCTGGCAGAATCTCCATAGTAATAATCACTTCCATAATGATGATAAGAAACACTGGTGTTGTTTCCTCCGATTCTTCCAATAACAGAACTTCCGCCTCCGGTCAGCGCTGCAAGTACAAGTGATACACCAACACAAGTCCAGTAATTTCTTTTAAATATTTCTTTTGCATTACGTTTCAATAGTTCCCTTGTCCACATATCTGTTCCTCCTTTATTCACCATTCAAGATTCGTTCATTCAGATCATTCAGATAAACCCATCGGTCCATCTTCTCTTCCAACGCTTTTTCTGTCTCGTCTTTCTTCACCATAAGCTCACCAAGTTTCACAGAATTCGTTGCACTTTTCATCATCTCGCTATCTAAATCTGCAATCTTTTGTTCCAGTACTTCAATTTCTTCATCAATTGTATCAAACTCGCGCTGTTCTTTAAAGGAAAACTTCAACTTTTTCTCTCTACGTTTCCATGCGTCCTGCGAATTTGCAGAATTATTGTCATTTTCATCTGATTCTGAATTATCTTTTCCACTTGAAGCGTTCTGTGCTTTCAGACTGGCAGAAACATTCCCGCTTTCCGGACTTTCCAGTTCTTTGCGGATCAGGTAATCTGAATATCCTCCTTCAAACTGACGGATCACTCCATTTCCTTCGAAAGAAAAAATGCGGTTCACAGTACGATCCAGGAAATAACGGTCATGGGATACGATGATAATGATTCCATCAAATCGATCCAGATAATCTTCCAGAATGGTCAGTGTCTGAATATCCAGGTCATTGGTCGGCTCATCCAGGATCAAAACGTTCGGCGAACTCATCAACACACGCAGAAGAAACAGTCTTCTTCGCTCACCACCAGATAATTTTTCAATAGGTGACCACTGCATTGCCCCATCAAACAAGAAATTTTCAAGCATCTGGGAAGCTGTGATCCTGCCGTCTGAAGTCTGGATATACTCTCCTACTTCCTTAACATAATCGATGACACGCATCTTACCATCCATCTTCATTTTCCTGCGAGAAATACCCCATGCGGATCGTCTGGCCAATTTCTATCGTGCCGGCATCCGGTTCCACATTTCCATAAATCATCTTCAAAAGTGTGGACTTTCCACAACCATTCGGTCCGATAATTCCAATCCTGTCATTTTTCAGGAAAATATACTCATAATTATCAATCAGTTTTTTATCCCCATAGGATTTGCACAGTCCGGACACTTCAATCGTCTTATTTCCCATTCGGGATGCCACCGAATCCATAGCAACACGGCGTTCTTCCTGGATATCTTTCATCTCCTGCATGGCTTTGATCCTGTCAATGTGCGCTTTCTGCTTGGTACTTCTCGCTCTCGCACCGCGGCTCAGCCACTCAAGCTCTGTACGCAACAGACTCTTTCGTTTTCTCTGAGTAGCAAGTGCCATATTCTGGCGTTCCTCTTTGAGTTTTACAAACTCCGAATAACTTCCCGGGTAATTATAAAGATTTCCATGATCTACCTCCACGATCCGATTTGCAACGCGGTCCAGAAAATAACGGTCATGCGTCACCATGAGAATTGCTCCCCTAAACCTGATCAGATACTCCTCCAACCACTCAGACATCGCGTTGTCCAAATGGTTCGTCGGCTCGTCCAGTACCAAAATATCTGCCGGTGTCAAAAGAGCGTTCACAAGTGCCACTCTTTTCTTCTGTCCTCCGGACATATGCGACATCTTTTCTTCGTAGTCTGAAAACCCAAGCTGATTCAGCATAGATTTTGCCTCTGCTTCCATCGTCCACTGATCTGTATCACTGATGATTCCACGCACTGCTGCCTGAAGTACCGTCTCTTCCTCTCCAAACACCGGTGTCTGTGGCAGATAACATATCTTTACCGTATTTCCCATACTGAGCTTTCCGGAATCGTATTCCTCCACACCAGCCACAATTTTCAAAAGTGTAGATTTTCCCATACCATTGATTCCGATGACTCCGATTTTTTCATTATCATTTATTCCAAAAGCCACATCATCTAAAAGCACACGGTCTGTATATGCTTTTGTGACGTGTTCCATCGTCAGTAAATTCATATTGTTTCATACTCCTTCGCTTTCTTCGCGTTTTATCATTATACTACAGAAATATAAAAGATACCAGTAGCAAAAGGCAGAAGTACACTGCATAAAAAGGCGAAAAAAAGACTACTATTTTACGAATTGGGGGTTCGTAAAATAGCAGTCTTTCATTTTACATATCCTATTTCTACTCTGCTTCCCGGATTTTCTGTCTGACTTTCAAAACCATTCCCGGAGCTACTGATAATTCATCAATACCCATTTTCAAAAATGTCTCTGTCAGAGTCACATCTGCTCCGAGTTCTCCGCAGATACCGATCCATTTTCCTTCTGCATGAGCGCTCTCTGCTGCCATACGGATCATAGCAAGTACTGCCGGGTGATGAGAATCATAAAAATCCTCCAGCTTCTGATTCTGCCTGTCAATAGCCAGTGTATACTGTGTCAGATCATTGGTTCCGACACTGAAGAAATCAACTTCTTTCGCCAGTTCACGGCTTACCATAACTGCTGCCGGTGTCTCAATCATAATTCCAAGTTCTACATCTTCCCGAAAAGCTGCTCCTTCTGTGCGAAGTTCTGCTTTGACTTCCTCGACGATTTCTTTGATTTTCTTTACTTCTGCTACCGAAATAATCATCGGGAACATAATAGATATCTGTCCATAAGCGGATGCACGATAGAGCGCACGAAGCTGTGTTTTAAAAATCTCAGGTCTTGTCAGGCAAATTCGGATTGCACGATATCCAAGTGCCGGATTATCCTCTTTATCAAGTTTAAAATAATCTACCTGCTTGTCAGCTCCGATATCTAAAGTACGGATAATGACCTTTTTCCCGGCCATCATCTCAGCAACCTTTTTGTATACTGCAAACTGCTGCTCTTCTGTTGGATAAGTATCACTTTCCAGATACAAAAATTCACTTCGGAATAATCCGATACCGCCGGCATCATTCTTAAGGACTGCTCCTACATCTGCCAGGTTTCCAATATTTGCGTAGACATTCACTTTCTGGCCACTCTTTGTCACATTCTCTTTGCCTTTGAGCTGATTCAGAAGTTCTTTCTGTTCCTGATCTTTCTTCTGCTTTTTCTGCATGGAAGCCATAGTCTCTTCATCCGGATCAATATAGACTTTTCCATCTACTCCATCTACAATTGCGACCTTACCATCATATTCTTCTTTCAACGCTTCACCAAGACCGATCACTGCAGGAATATTCATGGTTCTTGCAAGAATCGCCGTATGAGAATTAGCAGAGCCATACATGGTCACGAAGGACAACACCTTCTCTTTGTCAAGCTGAACAGTTTCACTTGGCACCAGATCATCTGCTGCAATGATCACAGGTTCATCCATCACCATAACAGTTTCATTCTGACTGGATAATGCCTGAAGGAGCCGCTCTGAGACATCTCTGACATCTGCTGCTCTTCCCTGCATATAAGCATCGTCCATAGCTTCAAAAATTGCTGCAAAGTTGTCCGCTGTCGCACCGATTGCATATTCTGCATTCACATCCTGGGTGCGAATAATATTTTCAATTGACTCTACATAGTCCGGATCCTCCAGCATTAACTGATGCGCCTCAAAAATCATGGCATTTGCCTCTCCCACATCTTCCAATGCTTTCTCATATAATCCTTTTAACAGTTCTAACGTCTTTGCTTTTGCATTCTGAAAGCGTTCTACTTCCGCCTCCACATCTTCCACACGGGTTCTCTTTATCGTAATCTCATTTCTCTTATAGAACTGGATTTTGCCAATTGCAACCCCGCCAAATACACTTTTACCTTCTAAAGTAATCATCATGATCCGACTCTCCTGTTTTCAAGATTCTCTTAATAATCCATTTCTCTGTGCTTTCCAAAAAGAAATGCTTCTTACAGGTTCTCTTTTAAAAATGTTTCAAGCTCTGCTGCTGCGATTTCTTCATCTTCACCATCTACAGTTACTGTAATCTCTGCTCCCTTTTTAGCGCCGAGTCCCATAACACCAAGAACTCCTTTTGCATTCACTTTTTTCCCTTCTGCCTCAATGTTAATATCGGACTTAAATCCTGCCGCTTTCTTTACTAACATAGTTGCCGGTCTTGCATGGATTCCTTCTGCGTCTGTAATTACATATTTAAATTCTTTCATCGTTTTAATCTCCTTTTCTCATTTTTGACTTAATTATATTTAATGTCTTTTTTACTAACAACAATTCATTTATTTTTCTGTATTTAATGGCTTTTTCAGAAGTACGATTCCTGCCATTGTGATGACTGCTCCGATAACAAGTGCCACAAGGAACATCGGTGCATTTTCAATAATACCGATTACAAACAGTCCACCGTGAGGTGCTCTGGATCCACAGCCAAATGCCATGGATAATGCTCCTGCTACTGCTGAGCCAACGACACAAGGTGGAATGATGCGGAGTGGATCAGATGCCGCAAACGGAATCGCTCCCTCTGTAATAAATGACATTCCCATAATGAAGTTCGTGACCGTTGTCTGCTGTTCGCTCTTTGTAAAACGATTCTTAAAAAGCAGTGTTGAAAGTGCAATTCCGATTGGAGGTGTCATACCGCCGATCATAACTGCTGCCATAATATCTATCTGTCCGCTGGCGATTGCCGCTGTACCAAATACATAAGCTGCTTTGTTAAATGGACCTCCGAAGTCGATAGACATCATACCTCCAAGTACTGCACCAAGAAGGATTTTACTGGACTCTCCCATACTTGCAAGGCAGTTATTCAGCCATGTGTTAAATGCTCCGATTGGTGGATTTACGAGGAAGATCATAATCACACCCATCAGTAAAATTCCAAAGAATGGATATAACAGTACCGGTTTTGTTCCTTCTAATGATTTTGGAAGTTTCTCAAGCAACTTCTTTAACAGCAACATCAGATATCCAGCTACAAATCCGGCAATCAGTGCTCCAAAGAATCCTGATGAAACCCACTGTTCTTCCGGAAGGAAAATGGAAGTTCCTGCTTTTGCAAGAAGTCCACCGACGATACCAGGCATGAGTGCCGGTCTGTCTCCAATCGCCATGGCAATGTATCCTGCCAGAATCGGGAACATCATACCAAATGCTGTATTACCTACTTTGTTAAAGAATGCTGCCAATGGTGTTCCACTACCAAAGCTTGAAGTTCCTGCATTCGCTCCATCTACAAGGAAGGATAATGCAATCAAAATTCCTCCACCAATGACAAATGGAAGCATGTGGGATACTCCGTTCATCAGACTCTTATAAATCTTACGGCCCAGGCTCTCATCTGCTACTTGGCCCTCTTCATTTTCACCGCCTGCGTGGTGGTATATCTTTACATTTCCACTGGTGGCTTCATTAAGAAGTTCCTCAGCCTTGCTGATTCCATTTGCCACCTTTGTCATGATGACTGGTTTGCCATCGAATCTTGCCATCTTTACATCTTTATCTGCTGCAATAATAATACAATCACAAGCTTCTATTTCCTGAGCTGTCAGCACATTTTTCGCACCACCGGAACCATTGGTCTCAACTTTAATCGTGATGCCCATTTCTTTCGCTTTATTTTCCAGACTTTCTGCCGCCATGTAAGTATGTGCGATTCCAGTCGGACATGCGGTAACTGCCAGCACCCGATATCCTGACTTTTCCGGCACTGTATGCATTACCTGTGTTTCATCTGATGTATTTTCTGAGCTTTTTTCTTCCGTCTCATACTCTTCCGGGAATCTCTTTCTCTCTGCCTCATCAATACATTTGAAAAATGCGTCTACATTTTCCGCTTCCATAAGTCCGGTTCTGAAATCCGGATCCATAAGAAGCATGGACAGACGGCTTAACACTTCCAGATGCACATTGTCTTCTGTATCCGGTGCCGCAATCAGGAAAATGAGCTTCGCCGGCTCTCCATCCAGTGAATCATAATCTACCCCGTCTTTTACGACCATAGCTGCAAGTCCCGGTGCTTTTACTGCCGCTGTCTTGGCATGTGGAATCGCAATTCCTTCTCCGATTCCTGTTGTACTTTCCTCTTCTCTTGCAAATACGCCTTTCTTATAGGCTTCCACGTCTGCCAGGTTCCCTCCGGCAGCCATAAGTGCGACCATCTTCTCGATCGCCTCCGGCTTTGATGTAACTTTGCCGTTCAGTTCTACACTTTCCCGCTTTAACAGATCTACAATCTTCATTCTTTTTCCTCCTACAATCCGTATAATTCAGGTTCCTTCTCCAACAGTTTCACTACATCTTCTTTTTCTGCCAGCCAATACTCAAATGCGCTGGCACTTCCAGTTGCAATTCCAAGTTCAAATGCTTTCTCATAATCTCCGGTATTGAGATAACCGGTGACAAATCCTGCTACCATGGAATCTCCCGCTCCGACAGAATTGAGTACCTCTCCCTTCGGTGGTCTTCCCTGGTAGACTTTTCCATGTTCATCTAAAAGAATGGCTCCATCGCCTGCCATGGAAATCAATACATTTCTTGCCCCCATTTCTTTTAATTTTCCTGCATATTCGATGATTTCTTCATCTGTTTCAAGCTGAACTCCGAACATATCTCCCAACTCATGGTTGTTCGGCTTAATAAGAAATGGATGGTATTTCAGGACATTCATCAAGAGATCTTTTGTTGCGTCTACCACGATCCTGATCCCACGTCCATCAAGTCTTGCCATGATGCGTTCGTAAATGTCTTCCGGCAAGGTATTCGGAATACTTCCCGCAAGAACAAGTACATCTCCTTTGGTCAGTGCATCCAGTTTTTCGTAAAGCTTTCCGATGGCCTCTTCACTGATCCTTGGTCCCTGACCGTTGATTTCCGTCTCTTCACCGGCGTTGATTTTTACATTGATTCTGGTAAATCCGTTATCCAACTGGATAAAATCGGTATAACAGCCAAAATCGTCCAACATCTTCTCCAATGCCTCTCCGGTAAATCCTGATACAAATCCGAGTGCTTTACTCTTATGTCCCAGATTTGAAAGTACTACGGAAACATTATTCCCCTTACCTCCGGGGTAAATGTTTTCTCTCGTTGTCCGGTTGATTTTTCCAGGTTCCAATTTTTCCGCCCCGATGACATAATCCAGAGACGGGTTAAATGTCACTGTGTAAATCATCTACTTAACCTCCACGATATTTTTATATTTTTTATAAGAAGAATCTTTAAGCTCTGTTGTAAGAATCTCAGATTCTTTCATATCAGAAAATGTAATTGATGTTACCTGACCGATTTTGCTTGAATCTGCCAGTACAAAGCACTGTGCACACCGCTCCATCGCTTTTTTCTTGACCAGCGCTTCCTCACTGTCTGGTGTGGTAAGCCCCCTCTGTGGGTGAACTCCATTCGTTCCAAAAAATCCTTTTGTGAAATTGTACCGGTTCAGACTCTCCAATGCTTCCGCACCGACGATTGCCTCCGTCACACCTTTTAATTTTCCACCGATCAAAAGAACTTCATACCCCTTTTTCAAAAGCTTCTGCGCATGCCCGATCGCATTCGTCACAAAAACAGCTGACTCTTCATTCAATTCGTCAATCAGAAGATCTACACTACTTCCAGCGTCCAGATATACAAAATCATCTGCCTCTATCAGTTCAGCCGCATATGCTGCGATTTTATGTTTTTCTTCTGTATTCCGGTCTCGTCTGACCGACAATTCTTCATCTCTTGTCCTCACGGAAGTTCCAACAGTTGTCGCTCCACCGTGAACCTTGATAAGAGTTCCACGCTTGTGAAGTTCTGTCAGATCTCTCCGCACCGTAGATTCTGACGTATTCAAAAGATCTGTCAGCTCTTGTACTGTCACAGTACCATGGCTTTCCACATATTTCTGAATTTCCCGGAATCTTTCTTCCGCCAGCATCAAATCACCTCTCAGTCATTTCCAGTCAACTTCGTTCATCTTCAATCACATAATATAATCATTTTCAGTCAGAGTCAATCATTTTCAGTCAAAATAATAGCCAAAAATTCATGTAGATTTTTTTGCAGATTGCACAATTAGGGATTAGTAGGATTGTCATAATATACCCGCTCTCCGCCTTACATTCCATAGTGGTTTATGATGATAACGCAAAATTCCTGCAGTGATGTGACTGACACACGACGGAAGTGAGACGCTTATCATCGTGGAAGCCTATGCTGAACACGATGATAGTTTTTGTGGCTCACTGTAGTGTTCCGTGTGTGGAACATCAATGCAGGAATTTTGCGTATATTATTATAAATCTAACTACTGTATCTCTCGGATCTTCTTTCTAAGTCCAAGTACCTGGTGTGGCGCTACGGACAGTTCGTCAATTCCAATCTGTACGAAGAATTCTGTCATGCTCAGATCTGCTGCCAGATCTCCACAGATGCTGATTCTTTTTCCCTCCAGATGTACATTGTTGGCTACGATTCGGATCATCTTCATCAAAGCCGGGTGGTATGGGTTATAATACTTGTCCAGTTTTGGATTTTCACGATCCATGCCAAGTGTAAGCTGCAACAGATCATTCGTTCCGATACTGAAGAAATCTACTTCTCTTGCCAGTTCTCCACTGATCATGACTGCTGCCGGAGTCTCGATCATGACTCCAATTTCAATATTCTCATTATAAGCAGTCTTTTCATCTTTCAATTGCTTCTTTGCCTTTTCAAGCAGGGTTTTTGCCGCTGCCACTTCCTCCATGGATGTAACCATCGGAAACATAATAGATACATTTCCAAGTGCAGAAGCTCTGAGAATCGCGCGAAACTGTGGAAGGAACAATTCTTCTTTTTCCATCATAATACGTATTCCACGCAGCCCAATCGCCGGATTTGCCTGTTCTCCAAGATCTACACTTTCTACCATCTTGTCACCGCCAAAATCTGCGATTCGGACAACAACACGGTTGGCTCCCATAGACTCTGCTGCCAGTTTATAAACTTGAAAGAGCTGCTCTTCGGAAGGCAGTTTGCTTCCCATTTCCATATACAGAAATTCGCTCCGGAATAATCCAATTCCACCGGCATCACTTCTTAAAACATTTTCAATATCTTCTCTTGTGCCTACATTGGCACAGATATCAATTCTCTGACCACTCTGGGTAATGTTCTCCTTACCTTTCAGACGTTCCAAATTCCTGACATGTCTCAGATTCGCATCCTTGCGTTCCCGCATCTTCGTTAGAGTTGCATAGTCAGGCTCAATATAAATCTTTCCTTCATAACCATCTATAATAATTGTCTTTCCGTCATATTCTTCTTTCAGAGATTCTCCAAGACCGATGACCGCCGGAATTCCTTTCGTTCTGGCCAGAACGGCAGTATGTGAATTAATTGTTCCGTACATAGTCACAAACCCCAGTACCTTTGCCTTATCGAACTGAAGCGCTTCACTTGGATATATATCTCTCGCAGCCATGACAAATGGCTCATCTGTCAGCATACGATCCTTCCAGCTTCGGGACAAGATGCGGATCACACGAATTGCCACGTCTCTGACATCTTCTTCTTTTCCCTGAATTGGATTATTCTGCTGATGACTACTGATTCGAATTAACTGTTCTACAGACGTCTGAACAATATACTCTGCGTTAAGTTTTTCTTCCAGAATCCTCTTTATAATATGATCTGTATATTCCTGATCCTCCAGGAGTTCCTTTTGCATCTCGAAGATTGCGGCATTTGCCTCACCGACTTCACGCACAGAAAGATCGTAGACAAGTTCCAGTTCAGCAATTGCTTTTTCTCTTGCTTTCTTATAACGCTGAATCTCCTTCTCTACATCTTTTACATAGATTCTTTTAATCTCTTTGATGTCTCTTTTATAAAATGTTAATTTCCCGATTGCAATACCTTCGGATATTTTCTTTCCTGTCAGTGTAATCATTC
>OLSJ01002042.1_pt1 | contig 11112 bp, 8 predicted proteins | sample 1672151 | NCBI WGS metagenome assembly OLSJ01 (sample SAMEA3136653, study PRJEB25190) | human gut metagenome | biome: human gut; feature: human-associated habitat; material: faeces | place: Austria | collected 2013 | reverse complement strand
GAATCGAGGTGTCTTTCTTTTATGCAAAATCACGAACTTGCTCATTTATAGTTTATTATATAGTTTTCCCATTGATGTTCATAAATTGATCAATCGATGATCGCCTCAAAGATCGGCTCTTCTTCCTCAAGCTCCAGGCATACACAGTAGTTCTTTGCCCCCTGAAGCTTCTCCGGAAGCTCTACCTCTATCATCGAGTTTCCTTCGCAGCACTTTAATGCGCGGCACGGAAGCTTTTCTCCTGTGCTTACCACATATGCACCCTTTAACTGATTACCGATGTTCAGCAGTTCAACTCGATATCTCGGTGCAAGGACGTGTACGTAAAGCTTATGTGGTCTCTTTGTAAATTCAATGCTCGGGATCTCATACGGATAGATACCAACATTCTTGGTTCCGTAAATTGCTTCCGCATTCTCAGTCACGTATTTACCAACCTCATTCATAACCTCGACACAAGCTTCCGGAACAGTTCCGTCTGCCATTGGTCCTACGTTCAGCAGGTAATTTCCGCCTCTGCCGACGATCTTGAGAAGAAGGTTCAGGATATCATCCGGATTCTTCCAGTTTGTATCGTATTTATTATAACCCCATGTATCATTTACAGTTGCCGGTACTTCCCAGTCACCGTCGTATGGAAGACGTGGAATAAAGTTATCACCGGTGGTCATGTAATCGCCCTTCTGGTGTCCGATACGTCCGCTGATGATGCAGTCAGGCTTAATACCCTTAACCCAGTCTCTTAATTCCTGAGCTTCGTCTGCGGTCATTCCCATCGGAGTATCAAACCAGATCAGGGAAATATTATCGTAATTCTCAAGAAGCTCTTTTAACTGCGGTTTGCATTTCTCATCGAAGTATGTACGGAATTCCGGCTTCCATTCGTTCTTGTCTTCGTAATCCTTCTTATAGGCATTGTCATCATCCCAGTCCTGAGCCTGTGAATAATAGATACCCATTGTCATGTCATATTTCTTACAAGCATCGGAAAGCTCTCTTAAGATATCTCTTCCTGCAGCCTTCACTACATTAAAATCACTGACCTTGGAATCGTACATTGCGAATCCCTCGTGATGCTTGGAAGTAAGAACGATATATTTAACACCCCACTGCTCTTTCGCTCTTTTCACAAACATGTCCGCGTCAAATTTGTCCGGATGGAACTCATCTTTCAGCTTTCTGTAATCTTCCTTGTCAATGTTGAGATTGTTCTCGATCCACTCTGCGATACGGTCTGTCTTGGTGACCTCGCCGGTCTTCGGATCTTTCCATTCTCCTGCAAGGATGGAATAAAGTCCCCAATGGATGAATAATCCGTATTTGGCATCTTTATACCACTGCTGCTTTGTGTCTGCCATAACCTTCTCCTTGTTTCGTATAGCTGATTTTCTTGTTGCATAAAACGTTTCGTTTTTTGTTAAGACTATCTTACCGCATCCGAAGCAGCTTTTCAAGTAAAATCATAGGGCAAAAATCATTTTTCCTATTTTTTACAATTATTTCGTCTTGTTTTTGTGTACTTTTTCGTATCAGGTTTTGTTAAACGTTTCATTTTTATCAATTTTCTGTACAATACGCTCGTTTTTTCTGATACTTTATGTGTAAAAAATGCCATGTGTATTGAGGCATTTTCTTTTTCATGATATAATATGAAAATACTCTATTATCTGTAAATGTATCAGAACCGGAGGTTTTACATGAACGTTACGATCAATGATATCGCCCGTGCGACAGGCCTGTCCACCGCAACGATCTCCAAATATATAAACCACAAAAAAATACGGGAAGAAAATCGTATCCTTATAGAAAAGGCAATTCAGGAGCTTGGATATACCCCAAACCGGAATGCCCAGCTTCTCCGTGCCAAAAACACACATACCATCGGTATCCTGATCTCAGATCTTGGTAATTATTTCTGGGGCGAGCTTGTCAACTCCATTATCAAGCATTTCACGGATCATGGCTATACAGTTATTGTCTGTTCTTTCTTTTTTGAACATCAGAAGGAGATCGATACGATACAGGATATTATCTCCCAGCACTTTGACGGAGTCATCATGCTCCCATCCTGCTGGCATGATGACCTGTACCAGCTCTTACAGAATGCCGGCATACCGGTTGTAATGCTCGATCAGATTCCTGCTTCCATGAGACATTTTCCTGTAGACTGTGTTATTTCTGATAATTACAGAGGCGGTGCACTGCTGGCAGAGCACCTTTTGGAAAAAGGCCACACAAAGGTCTGGATCATGGAACAGTATCTGGACTCCTACACCATCGAGCAGCGGATCCAGGGCTTTGTGGATGTATATCAGAAAAATGGCATTGACCTTCTGAAACAGCAGGATTCTTTTCCCCCTGTTTCTTTTGGTTCCACTGCAGAAACGATCACCCAGAGCAACCTGCATTTCCAGAAGCTTATTGATTCTTCCGATCCCCCTACTGCTGTTTTTTTTGACTGCTATCTCTCCGCAATGGGCGGTTTAAGCGCTGCCAGCCAGGCACGAATTTCCGTTCCTCAGGATATTTCCTTTGTGTGCTTTGATGATGATCCGCTTTTCAAGACCATGAGCGCGACTATGACCTGCGTCTCACAGGATCTGACAAGCATGGGGAAACATGCTGTGGAATTACTTTTAAAAAGGATCCATGGAGACTATACGGATTTTCCCAAAATAGACATGCTGGATGTTGTATTCCACCCGCGGCGCTCCGTAAAAGACCTGTCCGAACACAACAGTACAGCATCCGGAAAGGATTGATTTATGAGTGCAACCATCAAGGACATTGCCAGAGAAACCGGTCTGGCACTGGCCACCATTTCAAAATATATCAACGGCGGAACTGTACGGCCGCAAAACAAAAAGCAGATCGACGAAGCGATCCGGAAACTGAATTACGTTCCACGAAACACGGCCCGGGGACTTCGTTCCTCCAAGACTTACCGTATCGGTCTGGTATCCGGTCCTCCCAATACTCCGCATAATGCTTTTCTTCTGAGCAAAATAGAAAACACCATGCGCGCTCACGGTTATTCTCTCACATTTATGAGCGGCGACAAATATAAGGATCATGTCAATAAATTCGTCCCTCACATGCTCCGCTCCGGGATCGACGGCCTTATCATTACCTCTTTCAGTCTGAACCAGGACATCTGTTCTGCTGTGGAACACGCCAAAATCCCTGTTGTGGAGCTGGAAGAACACAGCCATTTCCACCGTACAGACTGTGTACAGACCAGCTGTACCTCCGGAGCCTACGAGATCGTGGAGCATCTGATAAAAATGGGGCATCAGAAGATCGCCCTTGTCACCGGTTCCCCTGCATCCTATACTGCATGTGAACGAAAAAAAGGCTATCTCCGGGCACTGGAAGACTACGATATTCCTGTTAACCCCGATTATATCATCGCTGAAAATTACACAAACGACTTTGGATATCAGGCAATGCAGAAATTATGGAATCTTCCGGAACGTCCGACTGCCGTATTTTCTGCGAACTATACACTATGCCTCGGTATTTATGAAGCGATCTACAGCCTTGGCATCCGGATCCCGGAAGACCTGTCTGTTGTCTCCTTTGATGATTTTGAACTGTCCATGCTGCTTTCTCCTCAGCTGACCGCTGTCCGTCAGCCGCTGACCGGTCTGGCAGAGCAGGCCTGTGATCTGCTGCTTCGCAGAATGAACGGAGACTACAGTGATTTTCCAAGGACGATACGCCTGAAGCCAGAATGTATCTACCGGGATTCCGTGCGTGATCTCTTTTCTGACGCTAAGTAATGCAAAGCAACTTTTATTACGGCAATTTCGGGAAGCACAACAGGCATTTTCATTCCGATCTACCCGCATATTCTGAGCATCTGAACCACTGCAATAATTTCACAGCTTTTACAAAAGGCACAGACCGTCACCGACACAGTCGATGATACGGTCTGTGTTCCTTCTGTATATATCCGTTATATCTGTCACAGCAGTCTCAGCAGCATATCTCCGGTTCCCACATTGTATCCGCTGGTTGCATAGATCCCATTCAGGCTTCCGTTTGTCACAATGATCAGCGGAAGCTTATCCGGATCTACGTACATTCTTCTTCCCAGTGTATTGATGAGCTCTGAAAAATCATCATATAAGATCTGAATATTTCCAAGCTTGCCCAGTGTTCTTGAAAGGGTAGGGGTCTCCAGCGCTTTTTTTCTTTTTACTACAAAAATGATCCTCTTCGCATATCGGGAAAAAGCTTCTTCCTGCTCCATCATCTCATTTAAGATATGCTCCGTCGGTTCTTTCTCCTCTTCCAGAAACGCCAGGATATGCTTCCCATCTGCCGTCAGTTCTGACGCCTTCACGGTGCTTCCATCTTCTTTTCTGAGAGTAAATTCCGGTATGGAGATATTCTCCAGCATGTCTTCCAGGTTTGCATTCCGAAATGCCAGCTCCACCCTCTTCATTTCTCCGATCTGAACCTCAAAATAATACTCCGCTGCAAATATATTTCCATTTGGCAATCTGTTTGAGGTAAGGATCCTGTAATTTCCCGCTTCCAGCGGCAGCTTCATCACCTGATCTCTGAAATTTTCGGCTTCCAGCTTCCGTGTGATATATTTTCCGGCTTCCAGTTTTGCGATGCTCCAGTTCTGGAAATATTTCCACTGTGTATCCGCACTTGCCTTCAGAAGGATCGATGCCTTTTTCTCCGTTTCCGCAGATACCGGGATGAATTTTCCGTTTTTCATATACTCCATGGAACGGTCATGAGGGTTCAGGCGTGCCGGAATTCCCAGCGTTCTCGCCATTGCCACAAAAAGGATCTTCTTTGACAGAAGACTTCCTGTTCCCGTTTTCAGACATCCGGACGGCGTGGTGATCACACTGCTGCGTTCTTTCTCCGGGCTGGAAACGATCTTATCCTCAATCCACTTCCAGATCTTCGCCGGTTCCTTTTGCAGCATATTTTTTTCTTCTTCCGACAGTTGCTCAAGAATCGTTTTTCTGTATTTCTGCAAAACTTCATCGTCAACTCTCGGGTTCAGTACATATGGTACAAAAATATCTGCATCCATGTTTTTTTCATACGGTAATGCAGATTTCAGGTGCTCCTCCAGAACCTGGCTGATACAGTCTGTTCTGTCTTTCTCTGTGATGACTTCAAGGAGTTTTTTTCTCATTGAAGAATCTCCAGTTTCTTTTTCCAGGAATTTCCGACACTCCAGATTGCTCAGGTTTCTTACCTTCTGTTCCCTGTAAGCGTTTGCCTCTGCCAGACGTCTGCTGCCTCTTTCCTTCTGCTCCGATGTTGGCATATCTTTATTTACAGGTGCATCATGAGGTGCGATCATATCGATCTCCGTCCACTCCTCATAAAAAATACCCTTTTCCTTTCCTACGGGCATCAGACAGATCTCACAACAATCCTCTGTTTTTGTATCCATGCTGTTTTCTGCATGCAGCCATTCTCCATCTGCATACATCCTTGCAGAAATATGGATACTTCCAAGCCCTGTTGTCAGGCTGACTTTTCCCAGACTGTCGGTTTTCAGTTCTGCGATCGGGGCATATTCCGAATAATTCAGCACCTCAAAAGAAACTTCTGCACCTTCTGCCGGTTTTCCATGTGAATCCTTTACGGACACAGTGATCTCTTTTGTCAGTGCATATCGTTTCAGCTCGTTGAGCATAGTCACCATACCATCTTTGCCGATCACTTCTCCCTCCGGGATCATGGTATCAAAAACTCTTGAATGGACCATCATGGCCCTTGAGGAAGCGTTGGTAAACCATCCCTTATTCAGGATCTCCTCCGGCTCACAGGCTCCCAGAAAATACCAGCTTCCATCGCACCAGATTTCCACCCACGCATGATTGTCATCACAATGAGACCACTTTGGTGCATATACCTGACGGGCAGGTACACCAACACTTCTCAGTGCATTAACGGTAAATACAGATTCCTCTCCGCATCTTCCGTTTCCTCTGCGGTATACGGCAAGTGCAGACAGGGTACGATCATCTGTACAATGATAGGTAGCCTCCTGTGCACACCAGTAGTTCACCTCCAGGGCAGCTTCCCGGAAGCTCATTCCCTCAGTTCTCTCTCCGATCTCCCTGCGGAAAAATGTACGGCAGGGTGCGATCTCCTCCTCATTTACTCTATGAAACAGCACATAATTCAAAAAGATTTCCTCCGGCAGCTCTGCCACCCCGGAGTTTTCCTTCCATAAATATACGCCATTCTCCGCATAATCCAGGAATACTTCAAACGCGTAATTTCCGATATCACTGTACGGCATGAACGCATATAAATATTTGCACGCCAGAGCCACTTCGTCTGTGCATTCCGCAAGCTTTTTATCAATCTCCGCAAAAACCTGCGGTAACCCCATCATCTGCTCCCGATATTTTTTTTCGATCCGATCACGGTTTTCTTTCAGAAAAATCTTCCCCTCAGCCATTATAATTCCTCCAGAACTTTCTTTGCAGCACGAACATTTTCAATATCTGTACGCCATATCTCATATTCACTGAATGTCGGAAGTCCCATATTGACACCTTCCTTGCGAAATTGCATCGCACTGTCCGTTACAACCTTGCCGCTCATATGATAAGCCTTGATCCCGGTAAGAGGATAAAGCTGGCGGATCACTTCCGCACCGACGCCACTCCCCGCCTGGATGGTGATACGTCCCTGACTCCTGGTTTCCAGTTCCTTCAAAAGCTCCGCACCCTGAAGGCAGGTATTCTTCTGTCCGGAGGTAAGGATTGTATCGATTCCCAGAGAGATTGCCTGTTCCATAGCCTCGATCGGATCTGCGCACACATCAAAAGCCCTGTGCAGCGTAACAGACATATCTCCCGCCGCATCCATCAGCTCTTTCATCTGTTCCATATTCAAGGTGCCATCCGGTTTCAGGATACCTACCACGACACCCTCCGCTCCCATTTTGCGGAAATCCTTTACGGCATTCCTTATCATGGAAAATTCCGCATCTGTATAACAGAAATCTCCAAACCGCGGACGGATCAGCGCATGGATCCGGATATCTGAACGCTTCCTTATTTCCTCAAAAAGCCATGGGCCGGGAGTTGTCCCCCCGATGATCAGATTGCTGCAAAGCTCCAGTCTGTCCGCGCCACCCTCGGATGCTGCCATGGCAGATTCCACAGAATCCACGCAGGTTTCCAGAATATAGTCTTTCATGTAAAAATCCCCCTTTGTTACCGTCTGCTCAGAGTAATTTCACTCCGGCATTCCTCAGTATGTTCACAATGGTATCATCCGGAAATTCATCGGTAATGATCCCACTGATATCATCAAAATGTGTATATTTATAAGATTCGTTAAAATAAAACTTCTCTCTCTCCATAACCACATATTTATGTCTGCTGCTCTGCACTGCCGCCTTCTTGGTCAATCCATCCTCCACTCCGGATGTGGTAACTGCAAGATCTGTCATATCCACGCCACAGCTTCCCAAAAATGCCCGGTCAAAGCTGTACTGCTTGATCACCTCAATAGCCGCCGCTCCCATAAATCCATTCACCGAACGGTACATAGTTCCCCCTGTACCTATGGCCGTGATGGACGGATTCGCAGCAAGGATCTGCAGGATATCGATCATATTGCTGACAACCACAACATGCATGCCCGACGAAGCGATAAGCCTTGCCAGCTCTATATTTGTAGTGGAAACATCCAGAAAGATCGTTTCGTTATTTTTGATCAGCTTGAAGGCTTTCGCAGCGATCACTTTCTTCTTATCAAGATTGTACATACGCCTGTCTACTACGTTTCTCTCCAGAGGATACTCCTGTGACAGGATCGCTCCGCCGTAAGTCCTCTTTAATCTGCCTGCATTTTCAAGGATCTTGAGATCCTTGCGGATACAGTCCTCCGTAACCTGAAACATCTCGCTTAATTCTTTGACCCTGACTTTTCCTTTTTCGCGGAGACATTTCTCTATTGCATTCTGTCGTTCTTCTGTAAACATGTTCCTATCTCCTCTTCCCTGATTTTTCTATAAATAATCATCTATAAAAGTTCCAGAAATCAATACTCCGCAAAACAATATCCGGCGCATTGATCCCTGGAAAGCCTGTGATTTCAGTATAACAGTTCAATATCTTACTGTCAATTATTTTGTATTATTTTTTATTGTTTTATCGTATTTTGATCAAATCAAGTAATTCCGCTGATTCAATTGCGAATCTCCGCTTGCCCCCTGTTCCGGGAATCCCTTACAAAGCTGCAAATATCCCCCTGACTCAAAGCCACATGTTCCCTTGCGGAATTATAAAGGTCAATAAACATTGAAAATATTGAATAAATTATGAGGACTTGTCTGTACTCTTCCCGAAACAGACAAGTCCCCCACAGTTCCATAACAAATATCCAGTTATGAGCAGATAAAATCAGATTTTTACTATCTGCACATATATTCATCCAGCTCTCCGATAAATTTCTCCGGCATCTTTCTCTCAAACGGGAAAACCTCCGCATTCCCAAGCGCATCCGCAATACATCCCAGAAGGATCGCACTTCTCTCCAGCGACCAGGCAGACAGCAGATCAATAGTATCATAACGGGTATGCATGCCAAAACCATCCCGGTTCAGAGTCATGGCCGGAATTCCCTTCCATGCAAAAGAATTGGAATCACTTCCCCAGATCTGATTCTTCACAGACGCTCCGATCCCTGCTCCGTCAGCGATCTCAAGAAGCTTATCACAAACAGAAGCCTCTCCCGTCACTCCCAGAACATTTCCTCCGATCAGCTGCCCGGCCAGATCTACATTCATATTAAAACGATGCGCTCCAAGCTCACTCTCATGAACTCTGATATAATCCCGGCTGCCCAGCAAACCCTTCTCCTCAGCACCAAACCACACAAATTCCATAGTCCTGCGCGGTCTATACTGCTGAAAATATCTGCAAAGCTCCATGATGATCGCTGCCCCAGCCATATTGTCATAGGCCCCCGGTCCCTCCGGCACCGAATCATAATGCGCCGTAATCGTCAAGATCTCATCTTTCTTATCCGTACCTTCGATCCTCGCCACTACATTACGGGATCTGCACGCCGTCACATCCTGTTCCACAACCAAGCACACCTCAGACGCACCCTCCGTCACCAGCTCCACTGCATCCTTATAATGAAGATTCGCCCCCGGAATCCTGCCACTATATTTTTCCTGCATCTCGTGAATATCCTCTGCAGACTCCGCCAATCCTTCTATCACTTCTGCTGCATCCCCCGGAAAGATCATCGGCAGGCTGCGCTGACAGGGAACCCTGTCCACTCCTTCATCCAGCGGAGAACCCTCCACACTGATAAAACCAACAGCTCCGGCGCTCACCAGTCTCTGATACACATCACCACTCACCCGGCCATTCACCATAACGATCTTACCCTTCGCCCGTGAAAGACTGACAGCATCCCCATTCTCCACATACAAAAAATCCGCTTTCAGACCTTCTGCCCCAGTATTTCCACATCTTCCATACCCGGTCACCACATACTCCTTCTGATAAGGCTCCACAACCTTAAGCACCGCCCTGTTGATCCGAAAACCCCAAAAAGAAAACTCCTCCATCCAATTCTTCACTCCGAAGCTGTCCAAAGTATCCCTGATCATCTTCGCCGCCTTCACTTCCCCAGCAGTACCCGCTTCTCTGACAAAATCAAACCCGGCCAGAAACTCCATCTGCCGCTTACCACTGATTTCCTTCGTATTCATAACCCCACAACCTTTCTGAATTTTATCTAAATCCCCACCCACTGCTTATTGCTTTTCGCAACCCCGCAGGAGACTTACTTGATTCGGTTAAATTATACACTATTTTTCTTCAAAAAAACTGCCCGCAGCTATTTTTCAGCCAACCCAACCAAAAAATCTCCGCAGACAGTTTATATTTCATATCAGTAAATCATTTATATCTATATCCTAAGCCACAAACGAACCAACCGCAGCCGGAGCCCGGTAATCATAGTCGGAAACCTTAATCCCTGTAGCTGCTGTACTGGCGTGAACGATCTTGCCATCACCAATATAAAGAGCCACATGATCAATACCACCATCACCATAAAAAACCAGATCACCAGCCTCAATATCCGCAACACTCTTCTTCTCAGAAGCCGCACACTGAGCCGCAGCAACACGAGGAAGCTCATACCCAAACTCCGCAAACACTGACATCACAAACCCCGAACAATCCGCCCCGTTAGTCAGACTCGTACCACCATAAACATAAGGATTCCCCACAAACTGCAGCGCAAAATCCACAATCCCCTGTCGCATCTCCAGACGCGCCTCCTCAGCAGCCTTCCGCTCCTCTTCCGCCTTACGCGCAGCCTCAGCAGCCGCTTCAGCCTCAAGCCTCTCCTGTGCGATCACCTCAGCCTCAGCCTTCGCCTCCTGATACCCCTGAACCTCAGAAACCGTCTTATCCGCCAGAGCACTGGCAAAAGCAGAAATAGAATCCGCTCCATCCGAAAAACCATCCTCAATGGAAAGCACCTCCACATCTCCATCAGACACAGCACTAACATCATCCACATCCGCAAAAACAACAGAAGGAACCACACCCACAAGAACAGCACTCAGAACAACAGCAGCAAATTTCTTATAAAACATAAACAATAAAACTCCTCTCAGAAAACCACGCAGCAACACAATCCATCCATTCAGACAGAGATTCACAATCCACTTCGCCACGCTCCTCGCTCACTAATTTGTTACAATTTTATTAATTTTGTTACGTAAGTGTGTATCCTACCATAAAAATCCCCACCTGTCAAACCCTTTCACAAAACCTTCACACACCAATCAGCCATCCAGCGCAGCGATGATGGCTCATCCCTCACCTTCAGACCACAGGAAACTCAGCCTTTCCTCCCAGCCATCCAGCGCAGCGACGATGGCACATCCCTCACCTTCAGACCACAGGAAACTCAGCCTTTCCTCCCAGCCATCCAGCGCAGCGACGATGGCACATCCCTCACCTTCAGGCCACAGGAAACTCAGCCTTTCCTCCCAGCCATCCAGCGCAGCGACGATGGCACATCCCTCACCTTCAGACCACAGGAAACTCAGCCTTTCCTCCCAGCCATCCAGCG
>OLSJ01002040.1_pt1 | contig 11117 bp, 11 predicted proteins | sample 1672151 | NCBI WGS metagenome assembly OLSJ01 (sample SAMEA3136653, study PRJEB25190) | human gut metagenome | biome: human gut; feature: human-associated habitat; material: faeces | place: Austria | collected 2013 | reverse complement strand
TTGAACAGCTGGGCGTTGATCGGCTGTTTGTAGACGAGAGCCACGCTTTCAAAAACCTCTTTTTGTACACAAAAATGAGGAATGTCGCTGGTCTTTCCACTTCGGAAGCACAGAAATCTTCGGATATGTTTATGAAGTGCCGATATATGGATGAAGTGACAGGTGGACGAGGTGTTATCTTTGCAACGGGTACTCCAGTAAGCAACTCTATGACAGAGCTTTATACGGTCATGCGTTACCTCCAATATAACACGCTTCAGCAAAAAAAGCTGACGCACTTTGATTGTTGGGCTTCGACATTTGGAGAAACAACAACGGCCATTGAGTTAGCTCCTGAAGGAACTGGCTACAGAGCAAGAACCAGATTTGCGAAGTTCTTCAACTTGCCTGAGTTGATGAACATGTTTAAAGAGGTTGCAGATATTAAAACCTCTGACCAGTTAAATCTTCCTGTGCCAGAAGCAAAATTTGAAACGGTAGTTGTACAGCCATCAGATATTCAGAAAGAAATGGTGGCTTCGCTGTCAGAACGTGCAGCACTTGTTCATGGTGGAACAGTTGATCCGTCTGTAGATAATATGTTGAAAATCACGTCGGATGGTAGAAAGATTGGTCTGGATCAGCGATTGATGAATCCAATGCTGCCAGATGACCCGAACAGCAAATTAAATGCCTGTGTCAACAATGTATTCCGTATCTGGGAGGACGGAAAGGACGGTAAGCTGACACAGCTTCTGTTCTGTGATTTGTCTACACCGAAAAATGATGGCACGTTTAATGTCTATGATGATATTAAGGCAAAATTGATTGCTCGTGGTGTGCCGGAAGAAGAAATTGCATTTATTCATAGTGCCGATACCGAAGCGAAAAAGAAAGAACTGTTTTCTAAAGTTCGTTCCGGGCAGGTACGAGTATTACTTGGCAGTACACAGAAGATGGGAGCCGGCACGAATGTTCAGGACAGATTGGTAGCGGTTCATCATTTGGATGTGGGGTGGAGACCATCGGATATGACCCAAAGAAACGGGCGTATTATTCGCCAGGGCAACAAGAATAAGGAGGTTCAGATTTATCAGTATGTTACAGAGGGAACTTTTGATGCCTATCTGTATCAGACATTAGAAAATAAGCAGAAATTTATCAGTCAGATTATGACAAGCAAATCGCCTGTTCGTTCCTGTGATGATGTGGATGAGCAGGCTCTTTCTTATGCAGAAATAAAAGCTCTTTGTGCAGGCAACCCGTTGATTAAAGAGAAAATGGATTTGGATATTGATGTGGCAAGGCTGAAAGTGCTGAAAGCAGATCATCAGAGCAAACAGTATCGTTTGGAAGACCAGTTGCTGAAATATTTCCCTGCGGAAATAGAAAAGCACCATGAATTTATCCGTGGATTGGAAAAGGATATTGCTGTTGTTGCCCAGAATCCGTTACCAAAGGAAGATTTTGTAGGTATGGTTGTAGGCGAGAGAAAATATACAGATAAGGAAATGGCAGGCGAAGCGATTTTGGCAGCTTGCAAAAACTATAAGGGAACAGAACCGATGCCAGTTGGTGAGTACCGTGGATTTAAGATGGAACTGACCTATGATAGCTTTCATCAGGAATTTTCCATGATACTGAAAGGCAGCATGAGCCACAAAGTTGCACTTGGTTCCGATGCCAGAGGTAATTTGATTCGTCTGGATAATGCCCTTGTCAATATCCCGAATCGGTTGGAAGATGTGAAAACAAAATTGGAGAATCTGGAGAATCAGCAGAAAGCAGCAGAAGCAGAAAGCGGAAAGCCATTTCCACAGGAAAAGGAACTTACAGTAAAAAGTGCAAGACTGGCTGAACTGGATGCAGAACTGAATATGGATGATCGTAAATCTACAAAACAGAAAGAGGAACGTCCATCTGTATTGGCAGATTTGAAGCAACGTGCTGGGCAGATAACACCAGAACGCTACAAGTCATCTACACATGAGGAGGTACTGTGATGGGAAAGCGAGACAAAGAGGTTCATTTTGTAATGTCAGAAGAGGAAGTCAAGCGTATGCGTTTGAAGATGGAGGAGCTGGGCATTCGAAGTCAGAGTGCCTATCTCCGAAAAATGGCATTGGATGGGTACAGTGTGAAATTGGATTTGCAGGACGTAAAAGAAATGGTTTCTTTGCTCCGAAGGTGCAGTAACAATCTGAACCAGTATGCAAAAAGAGCCAATGAGACAGGTAGTATCTATGAAGCAGATATTAAAGATTTGCAGGCAAGATTTGATGAAATATGGGGCGTAGGTAAAGAAATATTATTGAGACTTTCCAGTATTCAATGAGCCTGCATTTGCAGGGTGGTTGTACCTCACAATGAACGAGAAAGGCACAGGATTTGTCTTGTGCCTTTTACATAGAAAATTATTCTGTGCAGCCGTTGACAAAGTTGATGTCTTCGGCGGTTGTTAGTAAAATGAAATTGAAAAGAAGCAAAGGAGGCAGAGTTGATGAAATTAGTAAAACTTCTATTCAAAATGTTGGCTTTACCAGTGATGTTAGTATTGGGGGCATTGGGGCTGATTGCAAAATTGGTAACCAACCTTTCTTGCTATATTGTCGGACCATTTATGTTATTCTTAGGTGGCTGTTGTGTTTATGCCATTGTCATGCAGCTCTGGAATCAGTTGGCAATATTAGCGGTGTTGTTACTTGGTTGCGTTGTAATGCTGTTCGGTGCTTCTTGGATTATTGTTTTTCTGGAAAGTATGAATAATAGCTTGATTACGTTTATGCATGAGTGATAAAGTAGTGAACATATTACAAATTGTGTTGGAGGAAATGCAATGAAGGTAAAAAAGAATATATTTGGTTATGAAGTGGCTGATTTACTTATTAAGGTAAGTAGTAAAGAGGAATATTTAAGGGATATTTGTGAAGGAAATGTCTATATGAATGAAAGCGGGTATTTTCGAAAGCTCGAAGATAACTATCGTGGAGATAGGTTTGATGGGAAATGTCCTGTGGATTTAGGTAAAACCAAAACAGATTCCCTTACAATTTTTAATCCTCAAAATCCGGAAGAACGAGTTGAGATTCCCGCAGAAGCGATTACAAATTTCACATTGGGATTTTCGGGAGATGATAAAATACCATTGTTTTGTTGTACACAGGTTGATGAGAAGATACTGTATAAAAAAACAGATACACAATGGGGGTTCAAGGAAGAATTTATTTCAGAAATGGAACAGTTCGGAGAGTTCTATTTACTTTTTTATAAAGTCGAATTACTAATGGGATTAGATAAACACGCACAAGAGATAGGGGCAAAATTAGTTGCTGATAAAGTATCTTATCAGGATATATTAGATGCGTATGATATTAACCTGATGGATTCACCAGACAGAAATTATTTAACACCTTTTTTTAAGAAGGATACCGCATATCAGTGGCAAAATGAATGGAGAATTGTAATGCTTCGTGAACCCTCTCTTATTGGAGGTTCAGAGAATCACTATGTAGCAAGTACAATACCATTTACATTTTTTCATATTGGTAAGGTAAAGGATCTGAGAAGTGTAGTGGTTGGTGTTGAAGAAGAATAAATGATTGTAAGTAAGAGTCGTCAAAATGATGGCTCTTTTCTTTTTGCAGAAAGGCAGGTGAAACTATGGCTGCAACAAGATTGATTGCCGTACACATAAACAAAGGAAAGACAGCAGCTCAGAGTTTAGCTGACAGATTGGATTATTCTCACAATCCTATGAAGACAAATGATGGAGAATACGTCACAGGATATGAATGTGATCCGAGAACTGCTTGGGAAGAATTTCTTTTGACAAAGCGAGAGTATGAGCAGAAAACTGGCAGACAACAGAAAGGCGATGTGCTTGCCTATCAGATTCGCCAGTCCTTCAAACCGGGAGAGATTACACCTGAAGAAGCTAACCGATTAGGGTATGAACTGGCTATGAGATTTACCAAAAGAAAACACGCTTTTACGGTGTCAACTCATATAGACAAAGCACATATTCATAATCATATTTACTTCAATTCCACTACTCTGGATGGTACGAGAAAATTTAAGAATTTCTGGTTTTCGGGTATTGCTCTTCAGAGAGTAAGTGATTTGATTTGTCTGGAAAATGGTCTGTCTGTTATCGAAAAGAAAGTATATCGTGACAGGACGAAGCGAACAGAATATCCGAAGAAAGAAACATTTCGTGATAGTATCTGTGCATCGATTGATAAGGCTCTTGCTGAGAAACCAAAAGACTTTGAAGAACTGTTGAAACTTCTGGAACAGGCAGGATATGAGTGTAAGCGTGGGAAAAATATTGCCGTTCGAGGCAAAGGACAGAAACGATTTATTCGTTTTTGCTCTTTGGGAGACGGTTATACGCAGGAAGAAATTATGGCTGTCATTTCCGGCAATGCACAGCATAAAGCAAAATCCAAAAAGAAACCTTTGCAGGATAATCAGAAGCTGAATTTGATACTGGATATTCAGGAGAAGATGGCACAGAAAGGACCAGGCTATCAGCGTTGGGCAACTTTTTACAATCTGAAACAGATGGCGAAAACACTTTTGTTCTTACGAGATCAAAATGTGGAGAGCCTTGAAGAATTAAGAGAAAAAGCAAATGCTTCGGTAAATCATTTATCTACTTTGTCGGATAATATTAAATCTGCTGAAGCACGAATTGCAGAGATACTTGTTTTGAAGAAACATATTATCAATTATTCAAAGACCAGGGATATGTACGTGGAATATCGTAAGGCAGGATACAGCAAGAAATTCTTTGAGGAACATCGTGAAGCGATTACCATTCACAAAGCAGCGAAACAGGCGTTTGATGAATTAGGATTGAAAAAAATCCCTCGTGTAAAAGATTTGAATGAGGAATATTACAAACTGATGGCTGAAAAGAAAAAGATGTCATCCGAGTATTATGAAACCAGAACTGCTATGCAGGAATTATTGAAAGCTCAGAAGAATGTAGAGATGTTTTTGGAGGCAGAGCAGAAGCTAGAAGAGAAAGAAAAGCAAAAAGAGCAAGATAGATGATTTTGGGAGGGGTGGAACACTAAAACAGTGTTCTGCCTCATTCTTTTTTTGTGTATGTGCTATAGTAATTTTAAAAGAAGAACTCAGATGAAATTTGAGGCGATTGCAAGAGAGGAGAAACGTAAATGAAAAAAATTTGTTTGATTTGTTTCATAGTAATGCTACTTCTTCAAGGATGTGGAGGAGCACATCTACCTGCAGATCCTGATGTGGTCAGCAGTATTTCAATGGGGCGGGACCAGTATTTGACTGTTGTTGCAAATTGTGATGAGATTGAAGATAAAGAAGAATTTGCTTGGAAACTAATTGAAATGTGTCAGGAAAATTCATTCCGTACAATCAAGTTTTCTACGGATAGAGGTTACGCTGCCCGTATCCACATGAATGTATATTTATGGAAAGATGAAATCAAAGGGCATGATACCGTTATGGAAATTGAGTATAAACCAGCGGAGTTCAATATGGATTATGATATTGTAAATAATCCTGACAAGTTTGAATTGTATGTGGATGGGGAATTAGTTGAAATATAGTGATAAAGAGCAGACACATATTGAGAATGACAAGGTAGTGATAGTGATGTTGCTGCCGTTTTCTTTTCTGGGAAAAGAAAAATAGCGTTCAGAATGAATGCGTAGCCACCACCGAAAGCGTGGTGAAATGAGGGGATTGGGGAGAACTCCAACAAGCATTTTTGCACAGAACGGCGAGAGCCGGAATCGGACAAAAAGAGTGAACTTGTCCAAGTTTACACTGCTTGCCAATTTGTGAAAGCAATAGTTTTTACCTTGTTTCCTTCTGTATCATTGTATTGTTAGGGTCGAAAATTATAATATTTATAATAAAAATGATCAAAAAAATGTATCTTAGGAAAATCTTAATATTTTCTCATTCTAAAAGTAATATAATGAAGTCACTCGTTTGTTAAAATAGAATTTAAACTTTATGGAAAGGAAAGACTTTTATGTCAGAAAGAATACTGATTGTTGATGATTGCAGATTGCCATCCAAAACGGCCATCTGTGCCATGTTCGGCGGTCAGTGTGTGACATAATCGGCGGTCAGCCAAAGACAAATTAACCGGTCGGAAAACTACCAGATATAATTAACTTATCTCCCTCGAAGGAGAAATATTTTATCTGGAGGTCCGATTATGGATTACAAACGAGTGCTGAGACTTCACTTCGTGAATCACCTCAGCGGACGCGAGATCGCCGAAAGTTGTGGCGACTGCAGCAAAACTACTGTTAATGAGTTCCTTAAGCGCTTCAGGGAATGCCCAGAACTCACGTATCCTCTTTCTGAGGATGTCACTAACGAGTATATTGCAGGCTTGCTGTACAAGAAGCCTGGCATAGCGGCCGATCAGCTACTTTATCGTGATTTTAATAAAGAAGCAGTCTACAAGGCGCTGGCACGTAAGGGCGAGACTCTGAAACATCTCTGGCAGAAATACAATGCCGTTGGCATTGTAGACGGGAAAAAGCCTATGAGCTACCGCCAGTATTGCAGGCGTTATAGCGAATGGGTAGATTCAAAACAGCTGACCTTTCATATCCAGCGTTACCCTGGTGTAAACCTTGAGCTGGACTATGCAGGGAAGCAGCTGTATCTGCATAACCGCCGAAATCCGGAAGAAACCACAAAAGTCACCATTTTTATTGCAGCTCTTACTTACAGCGATTACTTTTACGCGGAAGGGATGACCGAGTGTGACATCAGGAATTGGATACGGGTTAATAACAATGCTCTTGCCTATTTTGGTGGAATAACGCCAACCGTTACACCGGACAACTGCAAAGTAGCTGTTGCGAAAAACAAAGATTGGATCAATCCTATACTGAATAAAGATTTCCAGGCATGGGCAGAACATAATGATACGGTTCTGACGCCTGCAAAGGTCAAGGCACCCCGTTGGAAGCCGGTTGTAGAAGGCCACGTGAAGATCGTTACCATGCATATCCTTGTGGATATGGAAGATATGACCTTTTACTCACTGGACGACTTAAACCGTGTTCTGATGGAAAAGGTAAACGAGGAGAACCGCAAGCCCTTCGAAGGACTCACCTATTCCCGATATGATCTCTTTACAACAGAAGAGAAGGAGTCTCTTCTGCCCCTTCCATCCAATCGCTTCGAATACCTTGAACGGAAGATTGTTAAAGTATGATCCTATGTCAAGAAAAAGTACAAATTAAGAATGACTTTTTTCCATCTTGCCAGCATACTTAGCTGGCAAGTTTTTGCTCCAGCTCTAATAGTTTATTCCTGTATTGTTTTTCATACTCATCAGGCGAAAGATATCCACAATGACTATGAATCCTTACTGTATTATAAAATGTCTCTATGTACTCAAAAACAAGGTGGTATGCATGTTTATAATCAAATATTTTAAAGCGGTTCAGCCATTCTCGTTTTAATAGTGAATGAAAGGATTCTATGCATGCATTATCCCATGGGTATGCTTTCTTTGAGTAACTGTTTATCATTCCTTCTGTTACTTTCTGGAATGCCTGGGATACGAATTGTATACCTCTGTCACTATGAAACACAAGCGGCGAGGTGACATTTCGCATCTGCTTCGCTTTGTTTACACATTCTACTACATGGATTGCTTCAAGACTCTGACTGAGTACCCATGCTATGATTTTCCTTGAGTAAAGATCCATTATGCTTGTCAGATACACAAATCCATTGTATGTCCATATATACGTGATATCAGATACCCATACAGCGTCCGGCCTTGAAGGATTAAACTGCTCATCAAGGGTATTTTGCAGTTCACTGTTGAAATCAGAATCGATTGTTGTTACTGTATATGGTTTTACCCATTGCGCTTTGATCCCCATTTGGCGCATATAATTACCTACCGTTTTTTCAGCAATAGATTCCCCCTGCCTGTGCAGCATTTCTGTGATCTTGGGTGCACCATAGTTCTGATGCGATCCATCATAGATCTGTTTGATAGCATCCTTGATATGATCACGATGCTTTTCAGAAACCGATGGGACACGTTGCTTCCATGCACGGTATCCAGAGCGTGAAACACCTAATATTTTCAGTACCCCGCTAACAGAAACCCGGTGTTTCTGTGGCAGTTCTGCCACCTCTGTGGTGTATTCTGAAGTGGCAGTATAAATAGCTTCTGTTATTTTCCCAGGATACCGATTGCTTTTTTTAATATTTCAAGGGCATCCTTAGTATCTCGCAGTTCTCTTTTAAGACGGGCAATTTCTTTGGCTTCATCACTGGAATAATTACCTGTTCCGCGTGTGGGGACAGAACCTTCATTTTCTCTGGCTGCCTTCATCCAGTTTTTTAATGCAGACTCGCTGATCCCAAGGTTCTCAGCAGCTTTTTGAACGGTCAGTTCAGGATGATCTTTTCTGTAACGGACAGCATCCTCTTTGAATTGTTTTGAATATTGTGTACCTTTTGCCATAATGTTCTTCCTCCATATATTAATTTTATATCATCTATTGGAAGAAGTCATCTTTACTTTGTACTATTTATATACTACCACCAGGGACAATGAAACAATATCATTTAAGCAGTCAAAAACAGGAAACTACGTTTTTCTTCCTCTGACAGTGTCTTTAGGTAATGCCATTGCCAGGTATCTATCCGAAGAGAGGCCGGATGCAGGGAATGATTACCTGTTTGTAAGAACTATTGCCCCATTTGATCCATTAGCAGGTCATACATCCTGTTATGCCATAGTAAAGTCGGTTTTTAAGACTGCCGGAATAAGAAAGGATGCACGTATTTTTGGAATGCATATGCTTCGCCACAATGCAGCATCGACGATGGTTAAAAACGAAGTTCCAATATCTACTATCGCTGCAATTTTAGGTCACGCCGACATAAATTCCACTGACATTTACATAACCACAGATGAGAAGAAACTCCGTGAATGCGTGCTCCCCATGACGGGCATTTCAAAGGAGGTGTTCTCATGAGAGATTTTGTAAGCAATCTTGCCGGCAAGCTTAATGATTTTCTTGACTACAAACACGCCCTTGGCATTAAGTATGATACATGTCGCGTTTATCTGCTTGAACTGGATGATTATAATCTCGAACATGGCAACCGTAACACGCTGACAAAGGAGATGACCGAGGGCTGGGCAATCTGGCACGCAGGAAAATCTGAGTCACAGGACAGGAGCTGGATACCGCCAATAAGGGAGTTTGGGCGATATTTGCAGAGCATCGGCGAAAAGGATGCGTATGTTCTGGATGACAGGTTTTCTATCCAGCACTACCACGCCGAAGTTTATCTCATGTCAACAGATGAAATCCAGGCGTTCTTCAGAGAATGTGATTCTTACGTGCTCCGCACCAAGGTTCCCGGGAGACCCTATGTATTGCCGGCACTATACAGGTTTTTGTATTGCTGTGGAGTGCGTTGCGTCGAGGCCAGAAAACTTAAATGCATAAATGTTCACCTTAAGGACGGCTATGTTGATATCCTGGACACTAAATCGCACAAAGATCGGCGTTTGTATCTCTCCGAGGAACTCATCAGCTATCTTGCCCAGTATGATAAAGCTGTGTCGGCATGCTTTCCGGAAAGAGAATATTTCTTCCCGGGTGCAAAGGGAGGTATCTGTTCAACAACTGCAGTATCAGCCAATTTCAGAAAAATATGGGTTTCTGCCGGATTAAAACGGGACGGTAAAGTCAAACCCAGGGCATATGATTTCAGGCACCATTTTGCCTGTGCTAATATCATGCGGTGGTCACAGGAAGGCAAGGATGTCCATGCCATGCTTCCATATCTAATGCGATACATGGGACATTCCTCGCTGGAGAGCACCTATTATTACATCCATCTTATACCTGATTACTTTTCTCAGTATACCAAGCTCACATCTTCCTCGGAAGACCTGATACCGGAGGTGGAAGCGTATGAAGTATAAGAGAAAAAAGGACAAGGATTTCTGGGTGCTTGCCCGTGCGTATCTCCATGATTATATGCCCGCCGTCAAGAATCTCTCGGATAAGTCGGTTGATGCGTATAAACAATCTCTAAAAACGTACCTTTCTTTTTTGAAAGAGGTCAAATCCCTTACAGAGGAAAAAGTAACATTGGATGCCTTTTCACGGGATAACATCAAGGAATATGTAACATGGCTAAAGGATAAAGAGTTCTCTCCTAAAACCATAAACTTAAGGCTCACGGCTATCCGGTCATTCCTCAAGTACTGCTCGGAGGAAGATTTCGAGCTGCGTGGCATTTATACAGATGTATGCTCTGTCAAAAAAGTTAAAGAAGAGAAAAAAGCCATACAGTACTTGAAACCGCAAGCAACATCAGCTATCCTGTCCGCATATGGCGCTGATACGTCAAAACACCGGAGAAACAGGATGATGTTAATCCTCTTGTATGATAGCGGTGCCAGAGTGCAGGAACTTGCTGACCTTAACATATCCTCCCTTCATATAGGAGAGGTGAATCCTTACATAACACTTGTAGGGAAAGGTCGCAAGAGCCGTAATGTCCCACTTATGGCAAAAACAGTAAAGCATCTGAATGTTTATATACAGGAGTTCCATCCGGGCAATGAGGAGGCCCCGCTGTTTTATAGTATCCTTGGCGGAAAACCTCATAAATTGTCCACCGACAGCATCAGCCTTGTTCTGAAAAATGCAGCTGACATGGCAAGAAAAAACTGAGATGAAATCCCTGACAATGTACATTGTCACCTCATCAGAAAAACAAAAGCTATGGACCTTTACCGTAATGGCGTGCCGTTGCCGTTTATAATGCAGCTTTTGGGGCACGAGAGCATGTCCACAACATCAGGATTCTATGCTTTTGCAACCTTAGAAATGATGAGCGAAGCCATCAACAAGTCTGCTCCCAAAGTTGACGATGACGAAAAGCTGTGGAAGAACGCTGATATAAGGAAAGCAATCTTCTCGCTTGACTGACCCGAAATACTATGCCGAAGAATTGGATACGAATAATAAGAATACATGAGGTAATAAGATTTTTCGGCATAGTTTTTTCTTCGGCATAGTCCGAATGGATAATTAATGGTTGATCGATATTTCGGCGAGCTTTGGCTTTGTTTA
>OLSJ01002031.1_pt1 | contig 11179 bp, 7 predicted proteins | sample 1672151 | NCBI WGS metagenome assembly OLSJ01 (sample SAMEA3136653, study PRJEB25190) | human gut metagenome | biome: human gut; feature: human-associated habitat; material: faeces | place: Austria | collected 2013 | reverse complement strand
CAGGTTGTCCTTCCTTTTTGCCCCCGCGGCGGGTGCCGCGACGTTCCCGCCGCAACGGCGGCGAATCCCCCGCTGAGGTTCAGCGGAAAACACTCCGCCCGGATAGGGCGAACACGCTTACGCAGTTCGCATACCCCGCTCAGCCGGTGCAGAAAAAAGACTGCCGCCCGGATAGGGCGAACCCGCCTGCGGCAGTTCGCGTGCCCCGCTCAGCCGGTGCAGAAAAATCCGTGCCGAATTGATAAATCAAACGCATCTTATTAAAGCATATCCTAAAAAAACAGCACTGTCAACGCAATAAAAATTACAAAATGTAAACAATTTGTATATGTCAGCGCACTTTGCGGGAATTTGTGCGATAAGGATTGACAACTGTCTTCTACTATTGTAGAATATAAGCAATAAAAGGTGTTTTACATTTGTAGAATAAAAGGAGGGTTAGACTATGCGAAACGACAAGCGATTGCCCGATGCGGAGCTGGAGGTCATGCAGACCATCTGGTCTCTGGGCACACAGGCCACGGCGGCCGAGGTGCAGCAGCACGCGGATAAGGACTGGAAAATGACCAGCGTGCTCACGTTTCTGTCCCGCTTGTGCGACAAGGGATTTCTTTCCTGCACGAAGGAGGGACGGCAAAACCTGTACACGCCGCTCGTCAGCGAGGAGGACTACCGTCAGCGTGAGAGCGTCGGCTTTCTGCGCCGGCTGTGCGGCGGCTCGGTGAAGAATCTGGTCGCGAGCCTGTCGGATGCGGGCGCGCTGACCGAGCAGGACATCGACGAGCTGCGCGCGTTCCTCGACAGACAGACGCACTAAGGAGGGGATCTTATGCTGCAATTCTCGGAAAAACTGCTCAACAACCTGATGCAGATCGGCCTAACCGTATCGCTGGCGGCGCTCGTGCCGCTCATTCTGCGGCGGCTGATGAAAAAGCGTTATCCGGCCCGTATGGTATGTGTGGTGTGGGCGATTCTCGCGCTGCGGCTGCTCATTCCGGTGCAGCTGACACTGCCGCAGGCGCCGGTGCAGGTTATGCCGCGCACCAGCTATGTGGTGCAGAGCGACCAGACGGCGTTCCGGCAGGCCGGACTTCCGGTTGTGCAGAACCCAACTCGATGGGTGACGGGCACGCAGGCGCAAACGCTCAGCGCGGCAGATACCGGCACGGTCAAGACCGTGGATATTACCGACATTCTGCTGACGCTGTGGCTGGCCGGTGTTATTTCCTGTATACTCTGGCAGGGGATTGGCTATTACCGGCTGATACGCAGCCTGAAAGGTAAGTCCCGTTCGGTCGAACGCGCGGATTTGCACACGATTTTGCAGGAGCAGTGCGCCGACCTGGTTATTGACCGGGAAATCCCGCTGCGGGTATCTGCGGCGGCGGACTGCCCAATGCTGGCCGGATTTATCCATCCGACGCTGTATTTGCCGGATGAGCGCATTTCCCGGACGGATGCGGCGTTCATTTTCCGCCACGAGCTGACGCATTACAAGCATGGCGATCTGTGGCTCAAGCTGCTGCTTCTGGCGGCACGCTGTCTGCACTGGTTCAATCCGCTGGTGCATCTGATCGCGCGATTCGCGCAGGAGGACATTGAGGCGGCGTGCGACGACGCGGTTGTTCGCGGACACGACGGTGCGTACCGCAGAGCCTATGGCGAGACCATCCTGCGGTCGGCTATCGCGCAGGCGCAAAAGAGAAAGGCTTTGGTGTCCTGCTTCGGTGATGACAAAAAGACGCTCATGCGTCGGTTTGAGGGACTGTTTGACAAGTCGGTCAAAAAACGCGGTGTCGCGCTCGTTGTGATGATCGCGCTGCTGGTCGGTTCGCTTAGCTGCACGATCGCGGTCGGTGATAACGATAAGGGTCTAACGAAAGAGCTGCGTATACAGCTGGCACAAAAACAGGCAAATGAGGCGGAAAATCTCGGTTATACGGTCAAACTGGACGGGAAAGACACCTATTTGATCACGGATAGAGAGTTCAGCGATAATCCGGGCGAAACCATTCCCGGACGTGTGGTACAAAAGCTGACCTTTGCAAAACAGGATGGAGAGTGGGCCGTATCGAACAGCGAAATTGTGCCGGAAAACGGCCGCGTGACTTCTCTGGATGAATTTAAGCTGTTGTATGAGAATGACCTCGGTCTGCCGGATTTTCTCTCGGACAGCAACCAGTGGAAAATCACAAACGGCTACAATATCAGCGACCCGGTAAATGCAGCAGAAGTGCTGCTCGGTATTTTTCCAGCGGTCAGTCAGGTGGAAGGCAGCAACCAAGATGCCGCACCGTACAACGACATCCGCAAGGTGACATTCACGTTTAAGGATAACAGCAAGGTTGTTGTCACCATGATAAACCAGTTCGGTCAGGGCTGGCTGCCGCAGGACTGGACGGACGGCAGCGGCGTTCGTTCCCGCACGGCGGCGGATCTCGCACAGCAGTACGCACGCGCAGTTCTGCACAAGAGCGCACAGTATATCTTCCCGATTTTGACGCCGGACGGTCAGAAAGACCTTATCGCGCAGCAGATGGCTATGACCGGCGGGGAGCAGTGGACGTGGAAATACGGTCCGTCCTCGCCGTCTGCAACGGATTTCGTGCTTGTACCCACCGATGACGAAAGCAGCTACTGCGTTGTATTCCGTCTGTCTGGCAGCGGCGTGAATGATGCGCGCTCGGCGTACATCGTGCAGACCATCCGCGAGAACAAAAACAGCTCGGTGATTGGCGATATCCGCGAACTCAGTACGGACAGCATGACGCAGAGCGAATTGTTCCGGACGTACTATGCGACCGGTCTGTCGTGGCCGGATTTGCCTGATGAAGTCGGTAATTTCAGTGGCAAAGACCGCTTGAACGCGGAAGAAGCCGCTAAGGACGCGTTCTACTACTTCGGCAGCAATCTGGAGCAGGACATGAGCGACTGGGAAACCCCGTGGATCAGCAGCACGGAACTCGACTGGCAGGTCACCTCTACGGACGGCTATCAGAGCAAAATCGTGCAGCTGAACTTTGCTGACGGCAGTGAACCGGTCAAAATCCAGATGGTGCAGAATGATTCTGGTTACTGGAAACCGATCGGCATGGTGGATTCTGTTACCGCCAAGAGCAGAGAACAGGAACTGGGCGTCGGTGTGGATGCGCGTTCTGCGATGGCACGCGGAAAAATGCCGAATCTGGCTGTCGGTGATAAAATCACCTTCACATTTGAGACCGAGCCTGTCGGCGGTGTGCAGCTCACCAATCGGCTGGTGAACTGGGAGGGCGGCTCGAAGTTCGGTGTGATCGACGAGCAGATCACGCTGCAGAAATCCGGCGATGGCTGGGTCTATACCGTGCCGACAAGTCTTGGCGAAATGCTCTCGAGTACCATCAGCTATCCGTTCTACCATGCTGTCACGCTGGAATACACGGACGCAAGCCATATTCAGCATAAGGCAACCGCGGTGTATACAAGCGGGAGCGACAGTGCGGACGAGAACGAGGACAGCGATATTACCTCAACGGATTACTACAACGATTCGCTGAATTACAGCCTCAAGCTGCCGCAGTCCTTCGTTGATAACGGCTACGCCAAGCGCAATCCGGAGGACAACAGTATCCTGTTCGGCATGAAGAATGCCATGGGCGATGACAGCCGCGACCCGACCGAGGACGGTGTAATTATGACATTACGTGCGGATGCGACTGCCGTTTTGCACAGCGCATACGGCGAAAACTGGACGAAAAACTATCCGTCTCCGGTCAAGCAGCTTGCCGAAAAGGACGGTTTGACCTATTATCTGGCGTATGTGTCCGATGTGCAGTATGACCCGTCCAATCAGGAGATTGCTGCCAAGTACAAGGAAATGTTCACTGCCGCGCAGAATATCACTGCGGATGATTTTGTACTCGACGACTTGACGGATAAGGACGGTACTGTTCGCCGTGCACAGCTGCTGACAAGTCTCGGTGCACATTATGCGGTACTGCATATGGGCGCACAGCATGACCAGCCGTATCAGGTTGCCGTTAATACGGATAATAATTCCTGTGAGGTCTATGTCAGCCGTATCGACTGGACAACCGAAGCACAGTATAAGGTCTATGCCGCTGATAGGGTGACTTTCGAGGATATTACCAATACCGAACCGACAACAGTGGAGCATCTGGCCGATTCTACACAGGGTTTGACCGCAGAGCAGTTTGATTTGCTGTGCAGTAGACTCGAGTTTACGCTTTACTCCGACAGTGAGCAGAAAACGATACAGCAAACCCTGCAAAGCGACCAGACCCCCGAACAGGGAGCACGAGCTTTCCTCGGCCTGAACGATAAATACGGCAGGTTCGACAGCGATTCCGAGCAGATTTACGGCGAAAATAACGAATTTGCGTCAATAACTTATCGGTTTACCGACCCGAATACCGGTAAAGAAAACGGCAAATACGTCAAGCTGACCATGCACAAGGCAACAGCCGACAGCAGTCTGCCCGCACTGTGGATGCCGTATAGCTACGAGTTATTCACGGCTTAATCCAACGGTGCCGTGCACAATAACGTGCAAACGAGTTGCGCGACACGGGTATCCCCCAGGGGACCTTCTCTTGCCCTTCGGGCAATTCACCTTGTGTCGCGCCTGCGTAGACTAAACCGTATGTGTAGCAGCAGAGTATCTGATACTGCGTAAAGGTAGAGAAATGGGCGGACACATTGGTCGCCCCTACGGAAGATAAACAATATGGCCGTTTCTCTGGCGAGTCTCAGTTCTATGACAGGCAGACGCTAAGAGGAAGCGGGGAGATTCACAAGAGGGGTGGAAACCATAGGTGTCCATCCCTCTTGTGCCCCTCGCCGTGGGTACGGTGCCCCTGCCGGGCAGGCAAGTTAGGTTCGCTTCTCAAGCAGCAACCTCCTGTTCAACAAAAATTGAAAACCCATGATTTTGTTCACACAACGAACAAACACCGGGGGTATACTTGCGGTATTATAAGAATGTAAGGTGGAATTATATTGTCTACTATTTTAATCGCAGACGATGAGGCGCGTATCCGTCGTCTGGTCAGCGACTTTCTCAAGCGGGACGGTCATACCATCGTCGAAGCCGCCGATGGAAAGGAAGCGCTGAATATTCTGGAGAACCGCCGTCCGGGACTGGATATGGCCATTCTGGACGTGATGATGCCGGGGATGGACGGCTTTGAAGTCCTGCGGGAGCTGCGCGAGCAGGAGCACGGCGAAACCCACCTGCCGGTTATGCTGCTCACCGCCCGTGCCGAGGACGCGGATCAGGTGCGCGGCCTGGAAGGTGGTGCGGACGATTACGTTACCAAGCCGTTTTCGCCGATCGTGCTGGCGGCCCGCGTGCGCACACTGCTCAAACGAGAAGGCCGCGCCGGTGCACCGCTCGAACAGCTCGGCAAGCTGTCGGTCAATGAGCTGCGCCGTGAGGTCATGGTGGAGAACAAGCCGATCGACCTGACCCCCAAGGAGTACGAGTTGCTCATCTACTTTAAGAACAACCGCGCGATTGCGCTGTCGCGCGAGAGCATCCTCAATGCTGTCTGGGGTTACGACTACTTCGGCGACCTGCGTACCGTGGATACGCACGTCAAAAAGCTGCGCGCCAAGCTCGGGGAGTGCGGCACCATGATCGAAACCGTGCGCGGCTACGGTTACCGCTTTGAGGTATGAAGCTGAAGCATCGGTCAATCCGGTTTAAGTTTTTTGCCGCGATCAGCATTATCGCGCTGGTGTTTATCGGTATTCTGGTGCTGCTCAACGTGTTTTTTTATCAGGATTACTATATGATGACACGCCGAAGCGAGCTGCGTGATGCCTACGGCAGCATCTGCACCAGCTACGCGAGTGATTCCTCGGATGTTGCCGCGCTGCTGGACAGCTATGAGAGCCGCAGTGCCATTCGTCTGGCGGTGGTGACCGATAACGGCGATGTGATGACCTCGTCTGCCATGCAGGAGGGCGACGTAGGGTTTGATTTTGGGCACATGGAGCAAAAGTTCCGCAGCTTTGCGGTGCTGGCGTCCGTGGTCCAGAATCGTGACTGGGTAGATTTGGGTAAAAACGAATACCGCTTTATGACGATCAGTCTGCGCGATAATGACCAGTATCTGTGTCTGATCGGCGTGCTGAATGCGGAACACGGTGAATATCTGATCGCATATATGCCCTATGCGTATATCGAACAGAATTCTTCGCTGAATCTGGTGTTTCTGCTGATTGCCGGCGGCTGTGCGCTGCTGATTTGTCTGGGGTGCGGCTATGTTATCTCGCGTCAGTTTACGCGCCCGCTTATTCAAATGGCGGGACTGGCCGACCGAATGAGTGAGCTGGATTTCTCTATGCAGTACACCGGCAAGGAGGACGGCGATGAGATTGACCAGCTGGGACAGTCGCTCAACCGTCTGTCTGCGTATTTGGAGCAGGCGATCGGTGAGCTGAAGGAGTCCAATGATCAGCTGGCGCAGGAGATCGAGGAGAAGGAGCGTATCGACAATATGCGGCAGGAGTTTATCGTCAACGTGTCGCATGAGCTGAAAACGCCGATTGCGCTCATTCAGGGCTATGCCGAGGGCCTGACGGCTGGCGTGGCCGATGACCCCGAGGACCGCAAGTTCTACTGCGACACCATCGCCGATGAGGCCGACCACATGAACAAACTGGTCATGCAGCTGCTCAGTCTTTCACGGCTGGAGCTGGGTGCAGAGCAGACGTTCGACGAGGATATTGATCTGCATGCACTTTGTGCGGAAGCGGTGCGCAAAACCGCTGTTTTGTGTGAAAACCGAGGTTTGACCGTGGAATATGAGAACACGCATATTACGGTCCGCACGGACGGTGATCTGCTCGATCAGGTGCTGATGAATTACCTGTCCAACGCCATCCGCTACACGCCCGAGGGCAAGCACATTGAGATTTCGGCGGCAAGAACCGGAAACAGCGTGCGCCTGTCCGTGTTCAATGAAGGTGAAGGTCTGCCGGAGGAGGAGCTGCCGAAGATCTGGGAGAAATTCTACCGCACCGATCGCGCCCGCACCCGAGAGGCCGGCGGCACCGGCATCGGTCTGTCGCTTGTCCGCGCCATCGCGGATACCCTGCACGGCGCCTGCGGCGCGGAGAACGTCGAAGGCGGTATCTGCTTCTGGTTTGAACTGCCGGATCTGCTGCCCGCAGAGGACAGCGAGATAAAAGACTGAATTTGTCGAATAGAAAATTGAAAATCATGCTTGACAACTGCTCTATCCTATGGTATAGTATATAAGCACTCTGAGAGAGAGTTGCGATAAAATCTATATCGCGGGGTAGAGCAGTTGGTAGCTCGTCGGGCTCATAACCCGGAGGCCGCAGGTTCAAGTCCTGTCCCCGCAACCATGTTTAACCGCTGATTTCGTAGGAAATCAGCGGTTTTTTTGTATTTTTTAGATCACTTAGAAAACCTCCGGGCAGGCGACCCCGAAAGTGGAAAGTCGTATGGAAAGGCAGTGGTATCAAAAAAATGCACGACGTGAAGGTGCTTTTTTTGATACCTGAAATCAAAATTCTGAGTATACTTCGAGCAGCAGGCGAAAGGGGAATGCATCAACACCTACATAACTTTCGATTTCAACAGCAGCAGTGAGGTAACGTCAAAGACCAGACTGTCATCTATGAGGCGCTTGCTCTGAACCTTATGCCGACACGGTGAGGCAGCGTCTTTGTCGGTTGGTATGATGCCGGTGATGGCGACAGCAATGAAAAAAGCACCAACGATTATAACAAGGCGGAGAATTGTACACTGTATGCATAGGTGGCGCGAATGCGATCATGGCAGTAGCACTGCTCGATTGCGCACGGCACAGTCACCGCCAAAGCAGCCTTTAAGGAAGACCAGTGTGCGAAACTTCTTCTACGACATATTGAATGATTGCCTATTATTACGAGGCGGTCGAGTGAGTCGTTGAGAAGGATATTGCTGATGGCATCGGCGATACCTGTTTATACTGAACAACACTTGTACGCGCGCACAGATTGTGGCGTTCCTCTATCGCGCGTATAAAGGATAATGAAGAGACAAAAATTCACGGTTGACTGGTAGAGTAATACTGGAAAATTTAATCTAAAGGCTCCTAAAAATCGAATCGTTCGAATCCTGGAGCCCTGTAAAATTGAATAATTTCTGTATAAGCCCCCGTAGTTCAGTTGGATAGAGCGGTCGCCTCCTAAGCGACAGGTTACTGGTTCAAACCCAGCCGTGGGGTGCCAAAAATGACCGCTGTAAGCCGCTTTTCGATGGTTTACAGCGTTTTTTTTGTTATCATTTCCTCAGAGCGTTCTTGCCGCTCTGCCGGAACGATTTTATACATTTTCCGCTGTATGCCTGCTAATTGGCTTCGAACTATTTTTCCGGCCTTGCTAATAAAAAACGCCGATTTGCTAATACGATTTTCCCGCCCTATTTTTCGGATGGGGCCGACGCCAGCAATGCGGCCAGCGTGTTGGCCAATTCCGGCGAGTTGCGGAGCTGTTCCACCAGGGCCTCCAAATCCAATGTGGCGGGCGCCGGTTCCTTCGGTTCCTCCGGGGGACGAACGGAGCGCAAGTCGGGATTGGCATAGAAGGCGCTCTCAAACTTCTGTGCGTTGATCTTGCGGTCCTCGTCCAGAATGTGGGCATACACGCTGGTGATCATGTCGATCTGGGCGTGGCCCGTATCGCCCTGGGTGGCCTTCAGGTCGCCGTGGTTGAGTTTCAACTTATAGGTGGTACTGGAATGGCGGAGAGAGTGAAAGACCACTTTGGGAAGCCCCGCTTTCTCCCGCAACTTCTCAAATGACTTCAGAATAATACGATCCTCACAGGGGCGGCCATTGGCCAGTGCCACCACCAAATCGTAGTCCTGATACTCGTCGCGGAGCAGCGTCCGCAGCTCGTCTTGCGCGGATTTCCATTCCCGCAGGATGTAAGCCAGAGTCTTGGGCAGCCATACCTTGCGGATGCTGGAATCGGTCTTGGGCTTCTTTAGGATAATCCGGGTGCTGGTGTTGGGAAACAGGGGTGTGAACACATGGTAGATGTCCTTTTGCCCCAGCATCTCAATGGCTCGCTTGGAGGCCCGCGCCAGCTCCTTGTCGATGTAGACATAGACGTTGTCATCAGCGATTTCTTCATCGGAGATGTAGACATTGCTCCAGGTCAGCCCCAGAATCTCGCCCATGCGCAGCGAACAGGCAAAGGCCAGGTTCATTGCCACATAGAGTTTGCTATCCGTACACTGATCCAGGGCGGTGCGGATCATATCGGCGGTCCAGATGTCCCGCTTCTTGTATTCCACTTTGGGCAGCACCACATTGTCAAAGGGGTTCTTGGCAACCAGCTCCCACCGAACCACCTGCTTGAAGGCACAGCGGAGAAGTTTGATGATCTTCTCGATGGTGGCGTTGGTGACAAACTCCGTTTTGGCGTGGTGTGTCCTGGTGTTCACCGCAGGGGTTTTCTGCAAAGTCTGGATGTACTTATCCACTACCCGCGTGGTGATGTCCTGCACCTGCATATCCCCAATGATGGGGTTGATGTAGTTGGCAATCAGCGAGTTTTGGCTGTCGTACATAGACACGCCCCACCGCTTTTCGCCATAGAGGGAGACGAAGTCCGACAGGAACTCCGCAATATTCTGATTGGTGGGCGGAAGGAAGGAGTGGGAGCTTTTCTGACTCTCAATCTCTGCCTTGCGCTTCAATGCCTCCTGGTAGGAAGTGCGGGTTTCCCATTTCTGCTTGGTCTCGCCGTTCTCGTCCACATAGGTGTAGACGATGGAATAGTTTTTCTTTCTTTTGATAATGGATGCCATAACGAATCTTCCTTTCTTGTGTCACAGGTCAAGTGACTCCAGCCAGTGGTCGAACGACCGCTTGGAAATCCGTATGGCGTTGCCAATTCGTACGCTTTTGAAAAGGTCCTCCCGCACAAGGCTATATGCCCGTGCCTGGCTGACACCTAAGATCACGGCAATGTCATTGACCGTATAGGTGCGGCACTCCAAAGGCCTTTTCTCCGTACCGTTCTGAATCTCTGACACAGCAGCCTCCTTTCCAGTCAGAAACGGCACGCAAAAGGGTGTTCATTCATAACTTCCACACTCATTGTACCGCGCCGTTTCGGGTTTGTCTGCTGCTAATGAAAAGTTTACGAACTATCTGTAAACAGAAAAGCAGAAGATTTATCTGAAAATTAAAGAGGCAAAAAACGGATGGCTGCTGGCCGCAGCTCCACGGGAATCTCACCCCGGCCCATGCTGATGGGTGCGCCGCGCAATGCTTTGAGGGCGTTCAACGCGGGAGTCTCATTATCCTGTCTGTGTATCCTCGCCCACAGGCTGCCACACCTGTTTCGCGGCCTAGTTTTGTCGCTCACCTGTTTGGTAGGGGTCCCGTCCTGCGGACTTGCAACAGGGTCATGGCGCACCGGCCGACCGGCTCCACACAGACAGATCGTATCCGTCTGCCTTATGCTGCCCGAAGGCTTTCTTTGTCAAGGTGGGTTCAGTCCCCGGCATCGGCAGTTATGAGGAATTGGTGGAACGGTGCGACGCCGTGTCCGCCGCCTCCATCCGCACCAAGGAGAGCCTGCGGGATACGGAACAGCAGATTGCCGACCTTGACCTCCTGGGCAAGCAGATTGACACCTACCGCAAACTGAAGCCCGTCTATGACCGATATAAGGTGTCAAAGAATAAGGAAAAATTTCTTCGCGGGTTTGAGAGCGAAATCATCTTGTTCGAGGCGGCAGCCAGAGAGATCAAGAAGGCCGGACTTGCCAGACTTCCTTCCTCCGAAAAGCTGAAAGCAGAACTGGATGGACTTGCCGCCCACAAGACCGCTCTGCAAGCGGAACTTCGCAAAATACGGCGGGAGGAAAAGGAATATGACACCCTCCGCCAGAATGTGGACTCACTGCTGGAAAGGTCTGATGAGCAGAATCAAGAACATCGACGAGAGCACATAACCGGCCTAGAGTAGTTTTTATATCCTGCTGCATATATCTGCTTTATGTTGAGTATTTCTCCATAATATGATAGAATATCCATAATTAAAATCCTCTTACAATAGAAAATTGCTATTGTGTAGTAGCGTCAATTGCCAAAGGTAGCTGTACAATAATTAAATGTGCCCTGCCAGGTTTTTGCAGGGCACATTTT
>OLSJ01002029.1_pt1 | contig 11182 bp, 10 predicted proteins | sample 1672151 | NCBI WGS metagenome assembly OLSJ01 (sample SAMEA3136653, study PRJEB25190) | human gut metagenome | biome: human gut; feature: human-associated habitat; material: faeces | place: Austria | collected 2013 | reverse complement strand
AAATTACTTGAAAATAAATAAAACAAATATTATTATCTAGATAAACAAAGACAGATTGTTTAGTAAACGGAGGTGCAACATGAAAAAATTTACATTTATAGGAGCAGGATCTTTGGATTTTACAAAAGATCTTGTAAGAGACATTCTTACGTTCGAGGCATTTCGGGATGCGGAACTTATGTTGATGGACATTGATCCGAAACGTCTTGAATATGCGGTAAAAGGAGTACAGAAAATCGTAGATGCCGGAAAATATCCGGCAGTAGTAAAAGGAACGCAGGACCGGAAAGAAGCATTGAAAGATGCGGATGGCGTTCTGATCACGATTTTGCAGGGAGGTGTGGAAGTATGGCGTCATGATATCGAGATTCCGAAGAAATATAATGTAGATATTTGTGTAGGAGATACGCGTGGCCCGTCCGGTATTTTCCGTTTTTTGAGAACGGCTCCGGTGCTTCTCGATATTATAAGAGACTGTGAAGAGGTATGTCCGAACGCGGTAGTTCTCAATTATACGAATCCGATGGCAATGCTCGTAAGTTATCTGCAGTCGATGTCTGACATGAATATTACAGGATTATGTCACAGTGTTCAGGGAACGGCGGAAATGCTTGCAAAATGGATCGGAGCAGAAGAAAAGCAGGTTCGTTATACATGTGCAGGAATCAATCATCAGGCGTTTTATCTTGATTTTGAAGTGGATGGAAAAGATGCTTATCCGGATCTTTATAAAGCAATCGAAAGAGAAGAAGTGGCGGCTGAAGAACCTGTCAGAATCGAAATGTTCAAGAAACTTGGATATTTTAATACAGAATCGTCGGGACATAATTCGGAATATGTGGCATGGTTTAGAAAACGTCCCGATCTGATCGAAAAATATTGTACTCACGGAACAGGATGGAATCCGGGAGCGTACGGATTTATACTGGATGAGTATTTAGGACGGGAAGATACATGGGAAAAGGAATATACGGACTGGCTTGAAAACGGAGAAGTCGATCTTGAAAGAGGAGAGGAATACGCTTCCAATATTTTCAACGCAGTGTTCGGCGATCACACACCTTACTTCTTTAACGGAAACCTGAAAAACCATGGTTATATTACAAATGTGAAACAAGGCGTATGTGTGGAAGTTCCGACAGTCGCAACAGAAGCGGGAATCGTTCCGATCAAACAGATCACGCTTCCGGATCATCTGGCAGTGCTTGTAAATAATTCGGCGCTGATCGAAGACCTTGCCGTGAAAGCTGCCATTGAAGGCGATCCGAACCTTGTATTCCAGGCTGTTTTGTATGATCCGCTTACAAGCGCGGTCTGCAGCATGGATGAAATCCTGAACATGGTTCAGGAGATGCTTGATAAAAATGCAGAGTATTTGAGTTACTTTAAGTCGTTAAAGATAAATATGGAGGTGCTTCATGAAAAAGAGAATCGTTAGTTTAATATTATGTGGGCTCATGGTATTTTCAGCGGCAGGATGTTCAGGCGGCGGAGAAAATAAAGCAGGAAAAGACGACGTTACACTGACAATGTGGACACATATCAATGAGCCGTGGAATGCGGCATATAAAGATGCGATCAAAGAGTTTGAATCGGAAAATGAAGGCGTTCGGATTAAACTTGAGACGTTCCCATATGATGAGTTTGAATCAAAAGTACAGACCGCTTTGATCGATGGTGAAGGCGGAGCGGATATTTATGAATTGTGGGGAGGCTGGGCATTAGATTTTACTCCTTACGGAACATTGATGGAACTGCCGGAGGAAATGGCAGAAAAAGTGAGAGAAGAAAATTACGAGCCGACATACGGAGCACTTGAGTATGAGGATAAAATGTATGGTATCCCGCTGGAATATAATATCGAGTACGGCGGAATGCTTGTGAACGATACATTGCTCAAGGCGAAGGGGCTTACTGTTCCGAAAACATGGGAAGAACTTCGTAAAACGGCAATCGAAGGAACAGAGCACGACGGCAATATTTTCCAGTGCAAAGGTTTTGATTTTGTGAACTGGGATTCCGTGCCATATTATTTCCTTGCCTTTATCCTTCAGCAGGATGCGGATTACATGACGGCGGACGGAAAATTCGACGTGACGACAGATGCGGCTAAGACAGCGTTTAATGAACTTGCGACAATGGTGACAGAAGATAAAGTTACAGATCTTGAAGGACTGACAGGCGGAGCGGATATGGAAGGTTATCAGCAGTTATATGCCGGACGCAACATGATCGTACCGCGCGGACCGTGGACGATCTCCGAAGGAGAACAGTCATTCGGATTAAAACTCGGCACAGATTTTGATTATGCAGCTATGCCGCAGTATGGAAACAATCAGAAATTTGCTTCGGAAAACGGATGGTCGCTGGCGGTAAGTTCCAGTTGTAAAGAACAGGAAATCGCTTTGAAATTCCTTGAATATCTGTATCAGGATGATGTTATGTTAGAGCATAACATACGCTGCACACAGATTCCGGCAAAGAAAAGTCTGGCTCAGAGCGAAGAGTACAAAAAAGAAGTTCCGTACGCGGACGTTCTTGTAGGAATTCTCGATCAGGGACAGTTTATCGGAAACTTTAACACGGATCGTCTGAAAGAAACAATCAACAATACGTTTGTTTCCTATTGTTCCGGGGAATACGGATCGTTGGACGAGGCGATGGAAGATATGAATACGAAACTGAATGGAATACTGGAATAAAATAAAAAGACTGCCGTAAAACGGCAGTCTGACTCACAAGGGGGTGCGTCATGAAAAATAAAAAATTTGTAGGGACGGTCATGGTACCGGCTATGCTGCATATGTTTGTATTTATCGTTATCCCGATCGTGATAGGTCTTGTGATTTCTTTCTTTAACTATAATCCACTCAGTTCAGACAATAAATTTATAGGACTGGAAAACTTTGTAAGGCTTGTTCAAGACGCGGATTTTCGTAAGGCGCTTTTAAATACGCTGTTATTCGTGCTCATCACGGTTACTTTGAATATCGGCATCGCGCTCGTTGTGGCGCAGATGATCTCATGGTTTAAATCAAATAAGGTGAGAAGTTTTTTCCGTATGGTATTTTTCCTGCCGTGTATTGCGCCTATGGTTGCAACATCCGTTGTATTTGCCCGTTCTATCTTCCCGACGACAACAGGATTTCTGAACGTGGCTCTGAACAAGATCGGGATCGACTCGATCAACTGGCTCGGAGATCCGAAAGTAGTGATGATCTCACTTATTATTTATACGATCTGGGTAGACGTCGGTTATAACGTGATCCTGTTTTCGGCAGGTATTGACGGAATTCCTTCTTATGTGTATGAGGCGGCAGATCTGGACGGAGCGAGCGAATGGGTAAAATTCCGCAAGATTACATGGCCTTTGCTCGGAAGAAGCTTTCAGTTTGTCATTGTACAGACGTTGATCTCACATTTTCAGATGTTTGCGCAGTTTGCAGTGCTCATTTTGAAAGACGGCCCTCAGAATTCAGGACTTGTTCTTTCAAGATATATTTACAAGATGGCGTTTGAGTATAAAGACATGGGATATGCATCGGCTGTGTCGCTTGTTCTCTTTGTCATTATTATGACACTGTCATTGATCGAGCAGAAGAAGAGTGCGGTAGACTGGGAGTATTAGGAGGCATATTATGAAAATGTTAAAAGACAAAAAGAACAGAAAACTAAGGATTATTTCATTCGTGATTTTGTTTTTGGCAGCGATCGTGTTTCTTGCGCCGTATTTTTGGATGCTTTCCAATTCCTTTAAATCTACGAAAGAGATTTTGCTGGAGCCTACGAATATGCTGCCGAAGCAGTTTACGCTTGACGGATATGTGAAAGTGATTACAGATTCGCCGTTTTTCAGATGGATGGGAAATTCGCTTTTTGTAACGGTTATTGATACGCTTGTCGTTTTGTTTACGAGCTCTTTGATCGGATTTGTGCTGTCGAAATATAAATTCAAACTGAACAAATTTTTGTTTTATGTAATATTGATCACAATGATGATGCCGACGGCGGCAATGATGATCCCGAACTTTTTGCTTATATCAAAACTGGGATGGTATGATAAGATCATTTCTCTTGTTGTGCCTACGTTTGTAAATGCATTTGGAATTTTCCTGTGCAAACAGTTTATCGACGATATGCCGAAGGAACTTTTCGAGTGTGCGATGCTTGATAATGCGGGGCCGTTTACGATCTATCGAAAGATCGTGCTTCCGGGAATCCGCCCGGCGCTCGGAAGTCTGACGATCTTTACCTTTTTAGGATTGTGGAATGATTACCAGACGCCGTTGATCTATTTGAACAGCTCGGAAAATATGACTCTGCCTCTTGCAATGTCGTATTTTTCAACTCAGCATTTATCGGATCTTTCGGCGACGATGGCTGCCGCTTCCCTTATTATGATTCCTGCGTCGATCGTATTTATTATATTCCAGAAGCAGTTCATCAAAGGAATTACGATGACCGGAATGAAATAACGAAAAATGTGGAAAAGAAAAAGTTAAAAAAGCAAGAAGTATAAAGATAAAATGTAAATGCTAAGAACATAAAAAGAGGAAAACATAAAAAAGAGAATCAGAAGGGGTGATTCTGTATGGAATTGGAAAAATTTGATCCTGTCTGCGCCGCAGTGCTGAAAAAAACAGAAATTGAAAAACCGGCATATCCGGTGATAGATTTCCATATGCATATGGGAAAAATGCTGTTGGGCGAATCGTATGAAACAAAGTATGACACGAAGGAATATGTCCGGGAACTGCAAGATGCCGGCGTTGTATGCGCTGTGAATATGGATGGATATTTCGGAAAAGATCTGGAAAAGATGCAAAAGAAACAAGAAGGATTCGAGGAAATGTTTTTTAATTTTATGCAGCTTGATTTTTCTGCGTATGATGATCCTGATTTTTGCGATAAAACGAAAAAGGTAATAGAAGATTCCTGTATGCGCGGATGCCGGGGGATCAAATTATGGAAAGATCTTTCGCTGTGGGAGCGGGATAAATACGGCAGGCCGATCCGTACAGATGATCCTCGTTTTGATATCATCTATGATACGGCGGCGAAACTGCACATTCCGGTGCTGATGCATGTAGCTGATCCGGCGGCGTTTTTTACTCCGAAAAGTGAAAAAAATGAACGATGGGAAGAGCTTGATGTCTGTCCGGAATGGGATTTTTCAGATCATGAAAAGTATATGAGTTTTGAAGAACTTATGGAAATGCAAGAGAATACGGTACGCAGTCATCCGGAAACGACGTTTGTGATCGCTCATGTCGGAAGTTACGCGGAGAATCTGGAATGGGTAAGCGGGCAGCTGGAAAAATATCCGAATATGTATATAGATGTTGCGGCCCGGCTGGCGGAGCTGGGAAGAGTTCCGTACAGTGCGGAGAAGTTTTTTGTGAAGCATCAGGATCGGATCTTGTTCGGTACGGATTGTACGCCGCTTGGTATGGGATATCATAAGATTTATTATCGTTTCTTCGAGACAAAAGACGAGTATTTTCCGTATCAGCCCGAAGGAGAACTTCCGGGACAGGGAAGATGGGCAATCTACGGAATCGGACTGGAAGATGAGATCTTGAAAAAGATATATTATAAAAATGCATGTAAAGTTCTTTCTCTTGATGAAAACCGCTTTGTAGGAGGTGTGAGATGAGACGGTATTTAAGCGTTGATTGTGGCGGAACAAAGACGGCGTTTCTTTTGTGCCGTGAAACGGGAGAGCTGGAAGCTGCGTGTACGTTAGGCCCCGGCAACTATATGGTGAACGGAATCGATCATGTGCTGTCAGTATTAAAAGACGGTATTTTGCAGATCTGCTGTCAGGCGGCAATCGCGCAAAGTGAGATCACTCACAGTTTTATAGCTATCGCAGGGTTTAAAGATATACCGGCGGATGTGCCGGTGCTTACCCGCCTTGTACGGGAAACGTTTCCGAGGATGTCGATCACTCTCGGGAACGATACGGAAAATGCACTGGCAGGATCTCTTCTCGGAAAACAGGGAATCCATGTGATCGCCGGAACGGGATCGATCGGGCTTGGATTTGACAAGGACAGTTACTATGTGCGAAGCGGCGGATGGCATCATCTTTTCGGAGGGGATGAAGGAAGCGGTTATTGGATCGGATGTCAGTTGATCCGGCATTTTACAATGCAGGCGGACGGAAGAGAAGAAAAAACGATGATGTTTGATTATATTTTGGAAAAATACGGTCTTGCGTGTCCTGAAGAGATATTAAGGCTCGTTATTAATGAGTGGAAGGGAGAACGGGATAAGATCGCATCTATGTCAAAAGATGCATATGAACTTGCGGAACAGGGCGATTCTGCGGCGGCAGGCATTTTTAAAAGCGCGGCGCGCGAACTTGCGAAGATCGTAAAAGGCGTGTACAGAAACGGGAATTTTGATATACCGGTTTATGTGTCTTATTCCGGAGGTGTGTTCAAAGCGATGAAGTATATAAAAGAAACGCTGGAAGAAGAGCTGCGGGACGTATCGTGCGTTTTCACAGAGCCGTGTCTGCTCCCGTCGGCAGGCGGGATTATACTGGCGTGCAGAGCTGCGGGAAACGAAGTGAGTGAACAGATGATAGAAAATCTGCGTACGGCACAGCATATGCGGGTATAAAATTGATATGAAAAAATGAAAGAAAAGTATAAAAAATATATTGGAAATAAAGCCTTTTATATGATGGTCATGGCGATCGCCGTTCCGATCATGATCCAGAACGGACTTACAAATTTTGTGAACCTTTTGGACAATATTATGGTTGGAAGACTGGGAACAGAAGAGATGTCGGGTGTTTCGATCGTCAATCAGATCATATTTGTGTATAATTTATGTATTTTCGGCGGAACAGCAGGTGTGGGAATCTTTACCGCCCAATATTTCGGACAAAAAAATGATGAAGGGATACGCAGTACATTCCGATATAAGATTTGGTTGGCGCTGATAATTACTGTCGGCGCCGCTTTTCTTCTTCTGTTTTTCGGAAAGCAGCTGATTCTTTTGTATCTGATGGGAGAAAACGGAGGAAATGAAAAGCTGGCGCTGGAATATGGGATGACGTATCTTCGGATTATCTTATTGGATCTTCCGGCGTTTATGATCCTGCAGGTTTATGCCAGTACGATGCGTGAGTGCGGGGAAACAGTAGTGCCGATGAAGGCGGGAGCTGCGGCTGTGGCGGTCAATCTTATTTTCAATTATCTGCTGATATACGGAAAGTTCGGATTCCCCCGGCTGGGGGTGGCGGGAGCGGCTGTGGCAACGGTGCTTTCGCGTTATACGGAAACGGCGATCGTCGTAATATGGGCGCATACCCATGAGAAAGAAAATACATATATGACAGGACTTTATAAAACGTTGTCCGTGCCCCGGGATCATGTAAAAAAATATTTTATAAAGGGAACGCCGCTTTTGCTGAACGAAGCGTTATGGTCTTTCGGTATGGCGGTTTTGGCACAAAACTATTCTGTGCGCGGGCTGACGGTGATCGCGGCGATGAACATAGCGAATACGATCAATAACTTATTCAGCGTTGTGTTTGCGGCGATGGGAGAATCCGTGGCGATCATAGTCGGGCAGGCGCTTGGCTTCGGAGATATGAAAAGAGCGAGAGAGATCGACAATAAGATGATTGTATCCTGCGTTCTTATCAGTTTCGCAGTATCGGTTTTTATGTTTCTTTTCGCGCCGTTTTTCCCCCGGATTTATAATACGACGGAAGCTGTGCGAAAGGCGGCTATGGGACTTGTTTTGGCACAGGCGGTGTTTATTCCCCAGAATGCATTTCTCAACGCCGCTTATTTTACCCTTCGGGCAGGCGGGAAAACAGGTGTCACTTTTTTCTTTGACTGTGTATTCTTATGGTGCGTCAACATTCCGATCGTTTTTGTTTTATGCCGATATACCGGACTTGCCCCGTGGGCGGTCTACAGTGCGATGCAGATCGGGGAATGGCTGAAGTGTATTGCGGGCGCGGTAATGGTGAAAAAGGGAGTGTGGCTTGAGAACCTGACCGGTAAAGGGGAAGATGAAAAATATCTTCTGCGGGAAAATGAAGAAAAGCATTGACATTTCCGAGTGTACATTGTAAAGTCTTGTTTGTAACAAAACAGTTTAATAAAAATACTTTCTCTTATTCAGAGCAGTGGAGATACAAAGGATCTGAGAAGCTGCGGCAACCCCTGAACAGGAAGGTGCCAACCTGAGCGAGTCATCGAACAATAAGAGGATTGTTGTGATAGAGAGACAGTCCGCTTTTACGGGCTGTTTTTATTTGCGGCGGCGAGTCAAAGTCCGGGTCATCCGGGGATCTTGACGACTGCTTATGATCCGAAGCAGTCTGCCGCAGGCAGATATCTTTCTTGATCGTAAAGAAATAGAGAAAGTGAACGAAAGGAGAATGGTTATGGAGAGAGAAAAGATTTTATTTACTTCCGAGTCGGTTACGGAAGGACATCCGGACAAGATGTGCGATCAGATTTCGGACGCTATTTTGGATGAACTTATGAAGCAGGATCCGATGAGCCGTGTCGCATGTGAGACATGCTGTACGACAGGCGTCGTTATGGTGATGGGAGAGATCACGACGAAAGCTTATGTAGATATTCCGAAGATCGTACGTGACACGGTTCGTGAAATCGGCTATACAAGAGGAAAATACGGATTTGACGCCGATACATGCGGCGTGATCACAACGATTGACGAACAGTCGTCCGATATTGCGATGGGAGTGGATAAAGCGCTCGAAGCAAAAGAAAATAAAATGTCAGAAGACGATATTGAAGCCATCGGAGCAGGAGATCAGGGAATGATGTTCGGTTATGCGTCTGATGAAACAGAAGAATATATGCCGTATCCGGCGGCGATGGCGCATAAGCTTGCGCGCCGTCTGACAGAAGTAAGAAAGAACGGAACACTGCCGTATCTTCGCCCGGACGGGAAAACACAGGTAACTGTGGAATATGATGAAAACGGCGTTCCAAAGCGTTTGGATGCGGTTGTGCTTTCTACACAGCACGATCCTGAAGTGACGCAGGAGCGGATTCATGAAGATATTAAGAAATATGTATTCGATGAAGTGATTCCGGCAAATATGACAGATGATGAAACAAAGTTTTTCATTAATCCGACAGGACGTTTTGTGATCGGAGGACCTCATGGAGACAGCGGTTTGACAGGACGTAAAATCATTGTTGATACTTACGGAGGAATGGCGCGTCACGGCGGCGGAGCTTTCTCGGGAAAAGATTGTACAAAAGTGGATCGTTCCGCGGCATATGCGGCGCGTTATGCGGCGAAAAATATTGTTGCGGCAGGTCTTGCGAGACGATGCGAGATCCAGCTTTCTTATGCCATCGGCGTAGCGCAGCCGACGTCGGTATCCGTAGATACGTTCGGCACAGGGAAGGTTTCGGATACAAAGCTTGTGGAGATCATCCGTGAGAACTTTGATTTCCGTCCGGCGGGAATTATTAAAATGCTGGATCTGCGCAGACCGATCTATAAGCAGACCGCTGCGTACGGACATTTTGGAAGACTTGACGTTGAACTGCCGTGGGAAAAACTGGACAAAGCAGACGATCTGAAAAAATATCTTGAATCATAAAACAGATTTACCGGCGGGAAAGACCGGTATAGAAAAAGGATAGAAAACTAAGATGACGATTCGGCCGTCTTTTCGATACAGGGTAACGGATATCCATATCGAAGAGGCGGCTGATTTGTTTATAAAAAGTTTCGTTGAAGAAGGGGAGGGGTAACGGTATAATATATAATATCATGCAAAAGTGAGAATCTGTTTTAGGAGGAGCGCCTATGAAGCTTAGGACAAAATTGATCGTGGCATTTATGTCTGTTATGATTTTGCCGATGATCTTTTTGAATGTAGTGATGCATACGTTCGCGTCGCGGGAAGTAGGAGAACTTCAGCAGCTTTATATGATTGTCGTATTCATCACAACGACGCTGCTGATTTATTGGATCTACCGTTCGGTTTCTGTTCCGCTGGCGAAACTGCAGAAGGCGGCAAGAAATATCAAGGAAGGGAATCTTGATTTTGAGATCAGGCAGGAGTCGGATGATGAGATCGGACAACTCTGTCAGGATTTTGAGGAGATGAGGCTTAGGCTGAAGGCGAACGCGGAAGAGAAGGTTGCATTCGACCGGGAGAACAATGAGGTTTCCGGCTCTATTCTTTCTACCATGATTCGGAACGGAAGTCCGGCCTATGGTTATATGGACGGTACTTCAATGGCATGCCCGCATGTATCGGGTGTGGCTGCATTGGGTTTGTCGTATGCCGTGAAACAGCGCCGTCATTTCAAGGCAAGTGAATTCGTGGCATTGTTGAAAGAGTCTGTAAAACCGGTTGATAATTGGTACAGCAACGGTAAAAAGAAAACATATTACCGTAACCACAACTCGCCCGCCGCCACTCCTGCCGTCATGGATTTATCGAAATACATCGGCAAAATGGGTACGGGAATGGTAGATGCAGGAATATTGCTGAGCAATATCGAAGGAAGCGGTTCGGATATGAAAGTGCCGAATGTGTACGTTGCCGAAGGAGGCACATCGACCGTAAACCTTGCCTACTACTTTGTAAACGGTGAAAAGCTGACCTATACCTGTACATCGGACGATGCCACCGTGGCAACGGTTACCGTCAGCAACAACCTGATGGAAGTAACTGGCGTAAAAACCGGCGCCACACACATCACAGTGAAGGTAAGCGATGGAAGCGCACAGACAATCACCGTCACCGTACGCCAAAATGCCGGCGGCAACGGCTGGATGTAATTTAATGTAATTGATTAATGAAACTAATTACTTGGATAGTGTTATTGATATTTGCCCGTGTCCCTTGGCTGCAAAAAGCCGACTCGCTGATAAACCCGCCACTGATGCAGCAGGCGGAATCCATACTGCGTTTCGACAAAAGCACGTTGGACATCGGAACGCTGACCGAGGATGATGCTCCGCAGGCCTGCCGCTTTACGGGCAGGAACATAAGCAAGGAAGCCGTTACCGTCACCAAGGTACGGACCACCTGCGGATGTACGGCAGCGGAACTGCCTGCCGGAGAGATACTGCCGGGAGAAACCGCTACGATTGTACTGACTTATCATCCGAAGAATCATCCCGGAACGATAGATACGGACGCATTCGTCTA
>OLSJ01002028.1_pt1 | contig 11188 bp, 12 predicted proteins | sample 1672151 | NCBI WGS metagenome assembly OLSJ01 (sample SAMEA3136653, study PRJEB25190) | human gut metagenome | biome: human gut; feature: human-associated habitat; material: faeces | place: Austria | collected 2013 | reverse complement strand
TGAGTTTCCCCGTATATACAGGTATCTTCCCTATCAAAGTTATTGCAGTAAATCCTACCAAGAAAGAATTGGAGGATATTTATGGCAGACCTTTTAAAGAAGATCCCGTGTATCATGTGGTAGATCCTACTACATCTACTCAACGTACCTTAGTATCGTTTGTTGTGCGAACTATCCCTGAGAAATGCGGGGGTAAGGACATCATATTCTCCCCAATTAGAATTTGGGTAAATGATGCCTTCCGTTATAAGACTGACAAGACTAAGGTACAAGTATGTAATCCGTATGGTGAGTTTACTTGGTTAACCAAGGAGGAACTTGACACTAATACTAAGCCTACTGATACTATCTTCCTTATGGAAGATGTAAGGCGTGCTTATATTGGGGAGGAACGCCTGCTTAGCTTCTTACGAGCAGCATTGAACATTCCTCGTGTTGAGAATCCTATGACAGGAGAAGTCATTGCTGATAAGATGACAGCAGTATGTCGTCTTGATACAATGGAGAAGCTTGTTAAGACTGGAGATGTGACTGAAATCAAGAAGGCTCTTGTTGCGATGAAGATGTTCAAGATGGGAGCTGGTGCACGCACAACTGATGACAATCGCACATATCAAGACTGGTTCATTGACTATCCTATGAAGGGTGGAGTTACGGATTATAAGTGGTATGACAATCGAGTCAGAGATGCAAAAGAACGTGGTGGGTATGCTAATACCGACTTCGGAGTGATGCCCTATGACATTCAAGAGTATAAGGTCAAGCCTACAGAGATGACAACAGCACCTACGCCTGTTGCCGCTCCGGCAGGGCCTATGGATGCTGACGAATGGTAGTAGATGCTAGCTACAGGGAAGGTTGTTGACCTAGATGTAGATGTACTATCTAAAGTTACTCAAGAGGATATAATATATTTTTATTTAGGAGTTCAACATCTTCCAATGAGAATACCGAGTCCCCTACGGAAGGATAGTAATCCTTCCATGGGGCTCTTTTACTCAAGAGATGGTAAGATATGTTATCACGATTTTGCGACTCATGAAACTGGTACTTATATAACGCTATTAGCTAAAATATATGGTATCTCATGGGAAAAGATGGTGAATAATATCTATGAAAACCTTGTATTAAATGGTAATCCTCTTTCTACAACTATACAGGTTGGTTCATCTCATTCATTCTCAAGGAAACCTAAGAATTTGACTAAAGATTTAAAGGTTCGAATACGAGAATGGAAAGCTTGGGATAAAGAGTATTGGCTATCTTATGGGATAGGCAAACGAACCCTGAAGCTATGCAATGTATATCCTATCAGTCACATCTTCTTTCTTAAGGAAGATGGTACTGAGTCTGTTATGGAAGCTGACAAATATGCCTATGCTTATGTAGAATATAAAGATGGTAACCCATCTATAAAAGTCTATCAGCCATTTAATACAAAGTTTAAGTGGATTAGTAAGCATAAATCTGATGTCTGGGATCTATGGCAGCAATTACCTGATTCAGGAGATATCTTAATCATCACCAGTTCACGAAAAGATGCAATGTGTATTTGGGAGAATACCAGAATTCCTGCTTGTGGACTACAAGCCGAATCATACTTACCCAAAGAACATGTTGTTGAAGAGTTGAAGAATAGATTCAAGAGAATATATGTTCTCTATGATAATGACTTTACTCAAGAAGTGAATAGAGGCCATGAATATGGTAAGCTCTTTGCCGAAACATTTGGTCTTACTCAAATAGAATTACCTATTAGATTAGGATCGAAGGATAGCTCTGACCTCTGTAAATCTAGAGGGCGAGAGGTATTAAGAGAAACAATTTTTAAGTTAATTTATGATGAAGAAGAAAAAGAATGTCCGTTTTAAGCTGGCTAACTTTAAAGACCCTAAGTGGTCTTATGCACAGTTAGTACAGTATGCTCGCAAGTATCGTGAAATGCTTGCTAATATGAAGAAGAAGCCTATTTCTAATGGAAAGAAGCTTGACATTATTGCAATGGAACACAAGCTATATGCCTATAATTCCATTATGCGTAGTGTACTAATCGAAAGATTAGAGATGGTACAGGCATTTCTGTACAAAAAGTGATAGTATGTACACGTTAAAGATTCGTTCCAAGAATCACACTGCTAATGAACTTAGACGTGCGATACGGAGTAATAAGAGAGCTGTTCTAAGATTGGGTAGCTCCACTCCTCTGGCTGATATTTTTCCAGGTGTAAGAGACCTAAGTAATGTTATGGAAATTAATTCCATACAAGCTTGTAAAGTCTCTGGGAATAAAACTCTGATGAAACAAGCTTTCGACAGAGCCGAGGTAAGAACTGCTGAGTGGGGTGAGGTAACTGCGGAGTGGGACAAGTTCCCTGCAATTATTAAGCATAACCACTCAAGTAAAGGTAATGGTATCTACTATATAGCAGATGCAGATGCTCTCACTGAGTGGCTTCGTACTCACCGTGCAGAGAATCACATTATCGAGAAGTATTATACTTACAGTCGTGAGTATCGTCTTCATGTAACTAAGGATGGTTGCTTCTATACCTGTCGCAAGATGTTACGTAGTGATGCTCAAGAACGCTGGCATCGTCATGATAGTAACAGTGTATGGATTGTTGAGGAGAATCCTCAATTTGCTAAACCTGCTAACTGGGATCATATTGTTGCAGAGTGTATAAAAGCTCTTAACGCAGTTGGACTTGACATCGCAGCAGTGGATATCAAGGTTCAGAGTCGAGAAGCAACTCCTAAGTTTATCATCTTAGAAACTAATAGCGCCCCTTCCCTTGGCGAAAGAACTGTAAGGGAGTATAAGACAAAGTTAACTGCAATGTTAAATGAATAAGTATCTTGGTCTAGGTCTCTTTTGTGAGGCTAATATTAATCTTCCCAACATTGGAAAAAGTTGGAGGATTCAAGCCGGGCCCTGTTTTGGAAGGTTCTTCCATGATGGGAGAGTAACGGATTGTGGTAATAATTATGTTCATAAACGATTCATGGCTACTATTTATCAGTTAAATGATAGTGCAATAGCTATTGATAAGTATAGGAAGAATAATTTTTGCTCCTTAACAGATTCCCAATTAGCTGAATGGCATAAAGAGATTATGAAGATCACTAATACTCAGATTGAGTATGATGGTAAGATGGTAGACACTAACGTAAAGATTACTTTTAAGCAGAGTGATTCTAAGGTTGACCTACCTACGTGTGAGGGGACTGGGAAGTGTCCTGCATGGGAGATTCAGGTTACAGCTGATTACCTTACGTTCTACCAGATTAAGGTACTTTGTACTCTTATCAGGCTTTCAAGTGAGGCTCCTAACTCTATTGCTCTTCGTGAGGCATTTAATCTCCATGAACATGGAATGTTCACTAACCTCTCAGTATTCTCATTGTATGTGATGCTTTGTAATAGGCTTCAGTTTGGGTATGACCAATCTTTGTATGAGACTTCAAGTGACCAGATGATACACACCAGTTTCTACAAGCCTATTTCTCTGAATAAGTTCAGGGAGAGATACACACTTGGCACTGAGGCTTACGAGTCGTGTAAGGGAAGAGTCCAGAAGTTCATTCCAGTAGTAGAAAGAAGTGCCAAAAACAAGGAGAAGTTTAAGTTTCTTACATACTATCAGAATGGAGCTTTAGATAAATATAATTCTAACTCCAGGCTGTATTCTCAGGATGAAGTAGTAAAAGGAATCTTATTTGAAGGTAAGATTCACTTAGCTAATGTTATTCGGCAGTATCAGCAAATTTACGATGCTATCTTCACTCAGTTTAATAAGATGGAAGTAGATAACCCATGTAGTTAAGGGGGGGGGTATGGCAGGAAGATTATATGGATATAATACTATGATGAATCTTATGCAACTCTATGAGTGTACTTACTCATTAGAGGGTGCTGATGATGTCCCAATAGAGGTTATATCTAACGACTATAATGCTGCATGCTTTAGTCGGTTATATGGAAGTAGGCCTATGGGGTGTACTGCTCTCTACCAAGTCCCCATATTCTCATTCTCGCTTGTAGTATGCACATCTAACTCCGCTTCAGAATTCAGCCTTAACAACAAGTGTTTGCTTACTGATGGTGAGATCGTGGAGTACTTGGAGGATTTGAAGAGGTTATTCAAAGAGCCCTCAGAATTTACTTATAAGATTTCTGATACTCAGGACATGCTTAACAAATCTAAATACTTTAAAGATGTTAAATCTTGTATTAAGATTACAGTAACTTTGACGAAGACTTCATGGTTCTTCATCAAGTTTATAAGTCATGCTCTGAGATTCTTAGAAGAGTATCCTTCTAATATGGTACTAAGAGAGGCTATGACTCTTAGACGAAAAGTTTCTCAGTACCAGTCTTATCCTATACTAAGTATATTTGGATTTGTATACTCGGCATACGGCTGTAACTCTCATTCCTTTACTCCTATCCCGAGTGTTGGAATTAGGAGAACAATTATAATTCCCTATTCGTACAAAGAGTTTACCCTCATATGTAACAGGCATGACCTTAAAAATCATGAAGTGAGTACAATATGGAAGGCAAAGCTCGTAAGTTTAAGTCCATTTGACTCAAGTAGGACATGGACATCCCAATATGTTAGGGATTATATTGACAAGGGAGATATACCTGAAGAGAGACTAAAGGAATATAACTCTGCATTTAACTTAGTTACATGAAAAAAACCTACAACGTTTATATTGTTGGTGCTGATTGGTGCCACATTACCAACTTTCTGACCTTTGGTGAGTTCAGAATAGTTGAGAATATTAAAGATGCTGATATTGTGATGTACACTGGAGGTGCGGATATTAATCCTGCACTATACAGTGAAAAAGTTCATCCTACCACATCCTACTACTCATCGAGAGATGATATGGAAGTAGAAGCATTTAAGCAGATTCCTAAAGGTGCTCTAATTATTGGAGTATGTAGAGGTGCTCAGCTTTTAACTGCCCTCAATGGAGGTAAGCTTATTCAGCATGTTACAAACCATACCGGTGGGAGTCATGACATTACTACTATCGAAGGTGAAGTTATGAGTGTAACTTCATGTCATCATCAAATGATGTGGCTTAAAGACCTTCCTGAGGATTCATATGAATTACTTGCATGGTCTACTGAGCCAAGAAGCACAATCTACTGCATGGGAGAAGGGCCTATTAAAGTTCCTGATGATTTCAAGGAACCTGAAATAGTGTACTATCCTAATATCAATGCATTATGCATTCAGGGACATCCTGAATGGATGAATAAAAATCAACCTACTGTTCAATATGTAAACAAGCTTATCGGTAAGTATCTCAATGACTAAAATTCAGAATTATCTCGTGGGCGCTGACCCCGAACTCTTTATTTGCGATGCATCTAAAGATAAAATAATCTCTTCCATAGGTCTTATTCCTGGAGTTAAAGGCAAGGCGTATCGTCCTGCTGAACTTCCTGAGGGATTTGGCCTTCAGATAGATAATATCTTAGCGGAGTTCAATGTTCCGCCTACACGAGATAAGAATGACTTCGTGAACAACATGGAAGTCATGAAGAATTATATTCGTGATTATGTAGCTGCAGTTAATCCTCATTATACCATTTGCTGTAAAGCATCTGCTATGATTGACGATGACCAGCTTGATAGCCCTGAAGCAAAAGAATTCGGATGTTCTCCGGATTATAATGCATGGACTGAGGATGTCAATCCTAAACCTCAAGGTGAATCGACGAACCTTCGTACTACAGGATGTCACTTCCATATCGGATATGATGACCATAACACGGAGACTTCACTAGAGATTGTGAAAACTCTGGATTTATTCCTCGGAGTACCCTCTATTCTCATCGACCCTGACGACCGTCGTCGTGAGTTGTATGGTAAAGCAGGGTGCTTTAGATTCACATCCTATGGTGTTGAATATCGAGTAATGTCAGGATTCTTCATCAGCTCTCCTGAGTTAGTAGAGTGGTGCTTCAATCAAATTGTTGAAGCAATTAACTTTATTAATAAAGGTAAGTCTGTAACTCAGGATTTCAGAAAGATCATCCAAGCAATTGATGAGAATGATAAGAAAACTGCTAAGTACTTAATTGACAAATATAATATTAAGTTAATCTAATGTGTGGATTATTTGGATTTGCCGGTAAATTAGGCAATCATGAATTTAATGCACTTAAATTCTCAATCCTCGGAGCAATGAATGATACTAGAGGAGGTGACTCCGCTGGAGCTTTCATTGATGGGGAAGAAGCCTATGGCATTGATGACCAGAAATTGTTCTTAGATTTCGTTCAGAAGAATGAATTCGTAAAGAATTATGATGGTAAAGAAGTTCAATATGCTTTAGGGCATTGTCGAAAAGCATCTGTAGGTGCAAAGACTATCAAGCAAGCTCAACCTGTTGTAATTCGTAACAGAGAGACAGATAAGGTAGAGTTTGTGATGATTCATAACGGCACGCTCTTAAATCATGATGAGCTTAAAGATAAGTATTTGAAGGATTGCCCGGATCATTATACTGACTCCCAAATATTTGCATACATTGTATACTTTCATGGGTTCAGAGTCCTTGAGGAATATGATGGAGCAGGTGCTTTTATCTTCATCGATTATCGAAAGAAAGTACCTACTATGTATGTATTTAAGGGAGGATCCCGTCAATACTCCTCTAGTACAGTAATAACTGAGGAGAGGCCTTTGTATATGATGCAGAGAAATGGTGCTATCTGGTTCTCTTCAATCAAAGAAAGTCTATCATTTATCACCTTTGGAGAAGAAAGAGTAGTTGATTTGTTGATGAATACACTCTACATTATCCAAGATGGTAGGATAATCTCTAAGAGACAATATGACCGAAGTGCACGTCATCAATTAGGGTATGCTGTTAAGACCTCTGCCTATGGTTATGGTAGTGGGTATTACAATCATGATGTTGGGGGTGCTAAACCTGTACGCAAGGGAACTGAATATGGTTCCTATTGTGGAGGTAAGGTTGAGAAAACTACCCATGAGTGTTCTGGGTTAGTAACATCCACAGCTGACCTTTATGACATCCAAACTAAGAAGTTAGTGTTTAAGGATGGTATATATCTGTTCATGGGTAATCCTGCTAATGGCAAGATGACTATCTCTGAATATGGATTTGCTAACCTTACCTCAACAGGTTCCTCCGCTTTCTTCAAAGAATTCTATTTCTATAAAGGATTCCTATTGAAGGATGCACTCAGCTATGCTACCGTACTTAAGATGATAGAAATTGCTGGTGATAAAGTTGAGGATCATATGCTTCGTAAGTTTGTGATGCAAGCTTGGTATGATCCTAAGCTAGAGAAATTCTATACTCGTAAGGGCAAAGCCTTTACTGGTAGGTATGATATATACTTTACTAACTCTAACCGCAGTTACAACATTCTGAATGGTAGACCTGTATCGTATACAGATGATTTCTCCCAAAGAGGATCACTAGTTTGGGCTGAATATAAACCAACCTATCCCACTGAGGAAAGCATTAAGAATATGGATGCCCATATCATTAAAGCTGCATATAAAGTACTCGATTCCTTTTCAGTAGAAATTTAATTATGCTTCAACGAACTATAAAAGTTCTTACAGCCTCTGGGAGACGAGCTCTCAAGGCTGACTGCTGTCTTATTGGTGAACAGTACTATATTAAGAATGAGGAGGCTGTCAAGATTGGTATGACATGGTACTCAAAAGACAGTTCTGACATATTCTTTGACCATGGTACAGCTTCATGGAGGAGACGTCGAGGTGTTAACATTCTTAAAGGGGTTGTAGGTTATGATGGCCAGACTCCTAAGATAGGAATGTTTGCTGCTAATCCTACAGAAAATATCACTGTGTATGAAGTAGGAACTGATGGCATGCACAAGAAATCTACGATTTATATGAATAGAGACCTTATTAGGAATAAGGATATTCATTATAATCGGAGTCTTGCTGTATATGAGGATATCTCTAAGATTACTGATCCTTCTATCCGAAAGGCTGAAGAGATGATTTGTAAGACTATGGGAAGGGGAATCTACAACTATAGTTTCCCTCAAGAATACTCTTCTAGTCATCACATGGAGATGTTTACTAAATACACTAGGGATATGCGGATTAATAATCCTATTAATACCTCTGATGTAAGTGAATTTGGTAAATATTCATTTGGCTTGGAGTTTGAGACTAGTAAAGGCAAATTATCTCAGGATGATTGCTTTAAATTAGGTCTTATTCCCCTAAGAGATGGGTCTATTGGTGGAATCGAGTATACCACTATTCCTATGAAGGGAGCTGAGGGGTTCAACCTTCTGATTAATCAGATCAAGGCTCTTCAGGAGAATACTGCATTCGATAAGGAGTGTTCTCTCCACCTTCATCTTGGGGGACTTCCTATTGACTACAAGCAGATCTGGGCTCTTTATAAGCTCTTACTTATCATTGAAGGTGATGTAACACGAATCTTTCCGCCCTTTGCATTTCAAGCCTCTCGGTTTAAATCTTCTAAGAAAGATTATTGTACATTCCTTCGAAAATGCTCTACGTTCGAAGATCTGTACTCTTATGCCTCTGGTGGTAACCTGCGGTTTACTGGGTGCCTAATTTCTCCCCACCCTCAGGATCGTGAAGATAGACAGAAGTGGAACATTCATGCTCGGTATCATTGGGCAAACTTAATTAACCTGATGTTCAAGGGAACAGGCAAGACTACTGAGTTCAGAGTTCATGCTCCTACCTTTAACATTCAGAAGATTATTAACTGGATGTTTATATGTGCTGCTATTCTTCAGTATGCTGAGAAGAAGAAAGACTTTCTTCTAAGGTGTACCCCTTCTACTACATGTATTACTCTGAAAGAAGTTGTTTCAGAGGTATATTCTAACAGGATTAGCTCTCAGCTTATTAAGTATATGGATGATCGTGCAGCTTTCTTCTACTTACTTAATAATAAGTATCAAGATCCAGCAGGTCTATTAGACATGGACTTGGATAATAGCCAGAACTTTGGTACTAACCTGATTACTAATGTTCGGTAGTTGGAGTAAAATACTTAGTGTTGAAGATGTATCTCCTATACTTGGTGTACTTGATTTAGAGTACAAGAAGTATAACATATTTCCACAAAAGAAGCAGGTATTTGAGGCATTTAGACAGTGCCCATACGATGCAACTAGAGTGGTTATTATAGGACAAGATCCCTATCCTCAGGCTGGCTTTGCAACAGGTATAGCCTTTGCTAATCCACCTGGGATAAGGGATATTAGTCCTTCCTTAGATTTGCTTCGTGAGAGGCTATTTAAGGATTATGGAGTGAGATACAGTGAGTTTGACCAAACTCTTTTGTCATGGGAGAAACAAGGAGTTCTACTCTTAAATTCTTCACTAACAGTAAGAGAAGGCAGACCTGGTAGTCATACTCATCTTTGGGCTCCTTTCATACAGTTACTTATTAAGAAGCTGAATGAATATAACTCAGGGATAATTTATGTACTATTAGGTAATGTAGCTGCAGGTTTTGCTCGATTTATCGGGCCAAATAACTACATCCTAAAGTACCCACATCCTGCATATTTCGCAAGACTAGGGTGTGGATTTAACTGCACCATGTTTACAGATATCAACCATAAGTTGAAGGAGTTGAATGGTGATGAAATTAACTTTTGATGTCAGTTAACAAGAAAGTAAGGAATACCCGAGCTATTGTGTATGACAATATTAGCTTTAAGAGTACTCTTGAGTGCAATTGTTATAAAAAGCTTAAGGCTGCAGGCTTTGACGCTGTATATGAGAAGTGTACTTATGTATTACTCCCTTCCTCAAAGCTAAAGTTTGTCAAGTTATTTACACCAAATAAGAAGAAGTCGTTATCTCTACATGGTTCGTATAGAGCTATGACGTACACCCCTGACTTCGAGTTTGAATATAAAGGAGTAACAGTCCTTTATGATGCGAAGGGTAAGCCAAATGACACGTATCCTCTCAAGAAGAAATTATTTCTTCATTATCTTGAATCTATAGGTAAGCCCTATATGTTCTTTGAGCCTCACAACCTCAAGCAAGTTGAGGAATCAATTCAAATTATATTGGATGAACTATCTACAGAAGATGACGAGGCTAGCAGAAGTATGCCTGAGCCCCGAAGATTTGAGTAGAACTCTATCATTTATGCACGATAGAGATTTCTTATCAATCAAAGAAATAGTTTCTTCTGCCTTCATTAAGTATAAGCGTAAGGGTAAGGATGATAAAAGTATTGTAGAGTCAGAAGAATTCTGTGCTTTTACAGAACTTTTAAGCGTCCTTACTGAATATATGCAGTTAAATGCTTATGAAGAGGAGGAGCTAGCAACAACATTAGGTGAAGAGTATTAGTGAACTTTCCCTGCCAATTAGTGAGCCGGAGTACAGAGTCCTTGGTGGATTCTCATACTCCCTGCTTGCTACTTTTCTTAGAGAAGACGATCCTAAAGTATTAGTTGAATCTACTAAGAAAGAATCTGGTGCCCTTAGATTTGGGTCTCTAGTAGACTGTCTGATGACAGAACCAGAGATGATCCCTGAAAGATTTTGTATAAGAAACTTTACAAGTCCTTCAGATCAGATTATATCTGCAATGTTATACATATATGATAAAATGCCTGATGCAAGAACATTCATGTATGTACCAGATAATCTTAAATTAGAAGGAGCAGCTCATGCTGAGTATGGTAAAACATGGCTCAACACTACTGTTCTTAAGAAGTTAAATGACAATGCAAGTTATTACACATATCTGCAAGAAGCAGAAGGTAAGACTCTTGTATCTCATACTGACTTTAAGACAGCTGAGGAGTGTGTACACATTCTTAAAACACACCCATTTACTGAGAAGTATATGAGTGATGGAGATCCTTTTGAAGAGGGCATTGAACGAATCAACCAACTTAAGTTTAAATCTGCCTATGACAATACCTTAATAAGGTGCATGTTTGATAGGATAATTGTTAATCATAAGGATAAGACAATTCAACCTATTGACTTGAAGACCACTGGCAAGGCAGAGAAGAAATTTGAGGGATCTATACTTGATTGGGATTACTATATCCAAGCTGGGATGTATTCTCAAATCTTGTTGGATGTTATATCACAAGATGACTACTTCAAGGACTTTACCATCCTACCTTTTAAAT
>OLSJ01002026.1_pt1 | contig 11205 bp, 13 predicted proteins | sample 1672151 | NCBI WGS metagenome assembly OLSJ01 (sample SAMEA3136653, study PRJEB25190) | human gut metagenome | biome: human gut; feature: human-associated habitat; material: faeces | place: Austria | collected 2013 | reverse complement strand
AAGCTTACTCCCCATCCCCGGGCAATAAGGGCGCGTGCGCTATCCACTTTTTTGCCCGTCCATATTCAACGGCTTCTTTGAGGAGTTCATTTTCCATCGTTTTCTTGCCGAGCAGGCGCTGGAGTTCTTTAATCTGCTTCATGGCGGCAGCAAGTTCAGAGGCAGGAACAACCTGTTCTCCGGCGGCGACAGCAGTAAGACTTCCTTCCTGGTATTGCTTACGCCAGAGAAATAACTGGCTGGCTGCTACACCATGTTGCCGGGCAACGAGGGAGACCGTCATCCCCGGTTCAAAGCTCTGCTGAACAATTGCGATCTTTTCCTGTGTGGTACGCCGTCTGCGTTTCTCCGGCCCTAAGACATCAATCATCTGTTCTCCAATGACTAGTCTAAAAACTAGTATTAAGACTATCACTTATTTAAGTGATACTGGTTGTCTGGAGATTCAGGGGGCCAGTCTATTTCCTGATTTTGATATGTTTAATTCAGCATCAAATGAAGGTTAATTTATGGACGAAAAACAGTTACAGCCTCTGACTAACGAGCTGGTCAAAAACCTCTGAAGACCTCAGCCAGTTTGATCGGCTGCTGAAAAAGCTCTGCGTTGAAGCAGCACTTAATGCAGAGATGACCCATCATCTCGGATACAAGAAAAATCAGCCCAAACAGGAAGCCACTCCCGCAATAGCTATTCCACAAAGAGTGTTATTACGGGCGAAGGCATACTGGAACGTATACTCCACGCGATCGCGACGGCATCTTCGAACATGGGCAACATTTAATCGTCCGGAAAAGCGATTAGAAATAAGGGGTATCATTGCTGCCCCAGGGACGGAAGATTTTTCTGATTATGAGTCTACGATTTATATCTGATGTTTAAAGTTAAACTCAGATCTGGTCGTTATATAACCTTATAACATTTACCAATCGAGTACTAAATAATAGGTAGTTTAGTGTAGAGGAGATTATTTCCCACTAGCGTTAATCGGGATTATAGATTAGCTTTATATAAATTTCAGATTACGCAAATGATAAAGAATGGACAATATTTGACATATAAAAATATCACCAATCAAAAAAACAAGTTATCTAACTGTATTTGGTGTTGTTGTTAGGATAAAAAAGCCATGTTAAAGTTTGTGTGTGGTTTTTTATTCTGCATTTTGTTCTCCTTTTTGGTTTTATCAACTAAAGTTGATTGTTTTGTTTGTTTGTTTGGTTTGTTAATATTTAAAAAGGAATAAGAAGGTGATTTCAGATGTGGCTATTTTTATAGCGTTATTTTTCTTTTGTTTAATGATATGGAGGGGGGGTGGAAAATACTTTAGATGGCCATTTTCGATATCATATAGGTTCAATGCTTTCAAAGAAAAATGCAATTATACCAACGACAGGAATAAGTGAGCATGCATTCTGGTGCATTATTGAACTGTGTTCCGTTCGTAGCGATAAAGTAATCAAAGCCTTGTATGAATATATGGTTTTAAAACATCCAAGAAACGTTAGTTGCAATAACAATGGAGTCAGTAATGGTTATTTCGGAAGTTGTCTTGCAAGAGTTGAGCATGTTATAAGAATAGTTGAAGAGTTATTATCCCACCACAATGGTGGCTGCCAAGAAAGAAGATTGAGCTAAACAGAGTATGTTTTCGCACATGTTTTATATATGTGTGTTTATCTGGCATGTATATAAAACATCCAAAATAATGTCAACAATGGTATGTCAATAAAGATGGTTTTAAGTTATGAATAAATTATATCATAGTTCTCTTATTGCTCTGGCATTCGCTACTGCTACTGTTAACGCAGCACAGCAAAGCGAAGTTCATTTTTTTGGTAATGTTACATCCGTAACCTGCGATGTTACTGTAAATAATGGCGGTAGCATGACGGATGTTATTCAGCTGGGTACTGTGGCTCCAAATGCAGAAAGCCAGACACCGACGGAATTCTCATTTAAACCCGTTAATCCAACACAGTGTGGTAGCCTGGCAGGTAAGACTGCAACCATAACATGGTATGGCAACTTTGATGCCGAAGGCTTGAAAAATAGCACCGGTAAGGCTACCGACGCTGTCGTAAAACTGACAGCAATGAATGCACAAAACACAGCAAAGGATCAGGTAACATCTTCTAATACCAGTATTGAATTTGATGCAAATAATGCTAGTTCAGATGGTTTTAAATTCCAGGCAAAATTGAAAGGTGGAACCACCCCAGGCGATTATCAGGGCGTTGCTGCTTACGCAATAACTTATAACTAATCTCACCAATACCGCTGATGCTATTCATTAGCGGTATTAAAAACACCTTAAACAGATAACAAATATAAGCCGATGGAGGATGATATGAGCTTATCGCGACTACCAAAGATTTCTTTGTTAGCGATGAGTATTTATTCGCATCTCGGATATGCTACGGACTTAAATCTGGATTTTATCCAGGGGACTGGCATAATTCCTTCGATTCTAAAATCTGATTATGCTTATCCTCAGGGGCAATACAGTGTTGATGTATTTGTTAATAATGAAAAAACCGGTACGGCTGAGTTAAACATTACACCGGCAGATGAAATAAACAATATGCTCTGTTTCTCTCCGGAATGGATAAACAGTGCAGGTGTAATGCTGGATGCCAGTAAATATGATGATGTTTATAACAGAGAAAAAAACTGTTATGAGCTAGCCAAAAAAAATCATACACAGGTTGTTTTTGATTACAGTGCACAGAAGCTGCTGCTTGATATCCCCCAAGCTTATCTGCTCAGTAAAAGTGACCCGTCACGATGGGATTATGGTGTTACCGGAGGACGGCTGAAGTATTATGCTAATTTTAATAAAACAACAAATGACAAGTTAAATGCCTTCGGAAATTTTGACCTTGGTTTCAATGTCGGGCGATGGGTATTATCCAGTAATATTAACGTATCCCGCTCAGGAGGAGAAACAGAATTCACCTCCAGTGATATGACATTATCCACGGCAATCAGTCAAATTCAGGGGGATTTATTACTGGGAAAATCGCAAACTCAGACAGAGTTATTTTCTGACTTTAATTTTTATGGCGTATCAGTTCGCTCTAACAGTAACATGCGCCCGTGGGAGGCACGCGGATATGCACCGGATATTTCGGGGATCGCTTCAGGCCCGTCACGGGTAACCGTGACCCAGAACGGCTATACGATTTATTCCCGCATGGTTCCGGCAGGCCCTTATCGTCTTGATGACCTTCGACCAACCGGAAATGGCGATCTGATTGTAACGTTAGAGGATGATAACGGGCATAAGACGGTTCAGGTTTATCCGGTCACTACTCTGCCGACGTTGTTAAGGCCTGGTGATTTTCAGTACGACTTTGCCATGGGTAAGAAAAATCAAAGTAACGAACTGAATAAGACATTTTCGTCGGATACCGGACTCTTCTGGCTGGGCAGTGTTGACTATGGTTTTTCCAGCGCAACGCTGAATTCAGCAATACTGTTAAACAATCGCTATCAGTCGGCAGGGATTGGCGTAACGAAACCGTTTGGTGAGCTGGGGGCGTTATCCCTGAGTGCCCAGACAGCTAAAGCCCGCTATAACAATGGGGATGAAAAGAAAGGTCAGAACGTCAGTATCAAGTATGCCAAAAACTTTACAGACAGAACAGACCTGCAGCTTCTGACATATCGTTATCAGGACAAAGGGTATGTGGATTATGCAGAATTTGATCCCCATCGCACTTTTATTCACGGTAATCAGAAATCACGGTATGAGGCTCGTCTGTCTCATCGGTTTGATACGACTTATCTGAGTGGAGCGTGGTGGCACCAGAATTACTGGGACAGAGACGGGAGTGATACCGGGGCGACTTTGTCGCTGAGCACTTCAGCTTTTGATTCTGTATCTGTGTTCCTGAACGGTTCATATAACCGCTACGCAAATACTGATAAAGCGGATTATTCAGCGTCGGTGAGTGTCAGCATACCTTTTGACTTCAGAGGGATACAGCATTACGCCAGTAACAGTGTGGGATATAACCGGAGCAATGGTTCAGCGTTCAATACAAGCATTTCAGCTTCAGTGAATGATCGCGTTAACTATAACCTCAATGCAGATATCAGTTCCCGTGGTCAGCGGGGCGCATCGGCATCGGCCAGTTATGCTTTTGACGCTGTTCAGACAAATATTGGAGTATCGCAGACACATTCGCGCCAGGGTGACGGTCAGACCAGCTTCTCCGGAGGCATCTCCGGCTCTGTGTTAGGGACCAGCGAAACCGGACCTCTCTTTACAAAAGAGTCTTCCGATACTGTCGCTATTGTCAGCGTACCGGGAGTCAGTGGAATTAAGTTCAACAACTCCATGCCCACTGACCGAAATGGTAACACTGTGGTGTGGTTGTCCGAGTATGCAGAAAACAGCATTAACATTAACATGGAAAACGTCCCTGACGACATGGATTTCAGCACGACATCCTACAAAGTGGTTCCGACTGAAAAGGCGATGGTTTACCGAAAATTTGGTTTTGAGAACGTACTTCGTTACATCCTGCGTGTGAAGGATAAGCAGGGTAAATACCTTACAGGTGGTGAAGCCACCACAGAGCAGGGACTGAATACCGGTTTTATATCCACAAACGGTGTTCTGCTAATGAATATGCTGACTGAACCAGAAAAGATCCGCATAGATATGGGAAATGGAATGCAGTGTCATTTTTCCATGAAAGGTTTACAGGCTAACACCAATAAAGTTCAGGAGATTCGTTGTGAATAAAGTAGCTAAAACAGCGATTGCAGTTGTGCTCTCATTCGCATTCTGTAGCCAGGCTATGGCTGCATTTGTACTGAATGGGACGCGCTTCATTTATGATGAAAATAAAAAAAATATTACCTTTGAGGTCACCAATAATGCCAGTCAGATGTATGGGGGGCAGGTATGGGTGGATAATACCAGTGAGGGAAATGGTATCTACATGGTTCCTCAGCCTCCTTTTTTTAAAGTCGGCGCAAAACAAAAACAGATTATCCGAATCATGAAAACAGATTCCTCATTACCCACAGACCGTGAATCGTTATTCTGGTTGAATGTACAGGAAGTGCCGCCAAAACCAGATGTTAAAGAAAGCCATGGCAGTGTTCTGGCGATTGCGATGAACTCGAGAGTGAAGCTGATTTATCGTCCATCCGGTCTTAAGAACGGGAGGGAAAATGCTGAGAAGAAACTGACCATGGAGCAAAGGGGAGATATAACCTGGATTAAAAACCCCACCCCCTACTATATGGCAGTTGTCGGTGTGCAAACCAATGGCAGGGAGCTGAAACTCAGCGATAAGGTTACAAAAGAATTAACGCTGCTGGCACCCTTTAGCAGTGTATCTCTGGGGGTTAGTGTCCGTGGGAGCCTTAACATTGCCGCGATAAATGACTGGGGGGGAGTACAGAATTATGAAATTCATTAATCCTGTGCTGATAGCGGCATTATCTGTGAGTGTTGTCGGCTTTTCTGCGAATGTCCGGAGTGCAGATACCAAAACGGCCACATTTACCATTAATGCAACATTCACTGCCCCCAGTTGTGATATATCCATCCCAACGCAATTTTATAGCCTGGGAACATTAACACCGGGAGCAGCGAAAAAACACTCACCGCTTGAAATAAAGTGGACATGTGCAGGGAATATACCAGTAAAGACGGCAATTAAAGGTTCTGTTTCACAGGGGCAACTGGAATCGTCGAATGATAAGCTGCAAATGTTGCTAACAAAGGACAGTCAGCCTAATGGAACATATTTATGGCTGGAGAACAATAATACGCCTGTAAAACTGACAGGGCAGGATTCTGATGCATTCTGCAGTGACAGTACTGCCACAATCGGTGAGCGCCAGTGTGTCATTACACCGGTAACGGAAGTCCATAACACAGATCAGTTTGGTCCTGTTAAGGCTGCAGTGACATTTGAAGTTATATATCCATAATGTATTTATGATACAACAACGAATCATTATAGATGGTTTCTGTGAGTATGAGATGCTGGGGTTAAGCGCACTGCTGAAAGCAGAAAATTATGATGTCAGACTCAGGAAAGAAACCGAACCGACCAAAGGAGATATTCTGATAATAGCGCTGAGTGCAGTGCCACTTTTGAACTGGTTGTCTTTATTCTCAGTGTTCAGAGCATCTGATGATGTGCGCTACTGCAGGACAATATTTCTGGTTCCCGGACAGGTGAAAGAGATGCAACGATTATTTTCAACAATAAATATTGTCGACGGTTCCCTGCCGCTGGCAGTGTTGAAAGACCGTATTATAAAAACAGCAGGAGGGGGGTGGGATGAAGCGCCTACGCCCTTTTACATATATAAGAAAGAGTGTATGGACAGAATAAGTTTTCTTCAGAAACTATCCCGAAAACCATCAGCAAACAAAGACCGGAAGCATTATTACTGGCGCTCTCGCCTGTGTTCTCTTATGGGAGTTCAGAATGTTCATATATTATCCGTCATAGCACCGACCTGCACGACGTCATTTTTGATGAATATTCATGAAATGTGAGAGTTTCCGTCATGAATGATAAAAATGCATATCAGAGATATCCATGAATACGCAAGATTCGTGAGTGTTGCTTTGATACAGAATAGTCAGGCATTACACCAGTCGATTGGATTGCTATTCAGAACGGGAGATTTTAATGAAACTCATTTCAGCAAAAGAGTCCATTATAATGTTAAAAAGATGCTTTGTTATTTTTGCGCAAATCGCGGTAAAAGTACGGAACTTTAACTTTACGTTTAAGCCCTGTTTTTTGAGTGTATTCACATTCCTTTTTTTATGTGTGGGGTTCATCTCTTCATTACCGGTTTTTGCGACTGTTATATACGAAAAAAATCTTATAACACAATCGTCTTACAGAAAAACCAGTAAAATATATAAGCTACAGTTTAATAATCAGGATGACAATTATGAGGTCAGTAGTGTTACTGGTGACTGTGCATTCCGCAGTGGTGTTATTACTTCAGCACAAAATAATGTCGACTGGAATGTGCAAATGGGGTTAACATCTCATTTTAATGGAAATCAGACATTCCTCGAAAACGTGCCTGTGACAGATTTTAATGGGATTGCATCACAGGTTGGTAGGAAGAGTGACTGGGGGGGGAAATTTGGTCAATGGCTTTCCTCAGGACAGAGCTGGCGTAAAACAGGAATTGGGACGGGATGGTATGGTTCACAAGCCGTGAGCTTTCCTACTCCGGTGACCGTGGATGGGGGACCTGAAAGATTTGATATAACTATTCGTATGTGTCGTGGTGATGATGGTTCTTATATTAATGCAACGGGACATTACGTAACCAGTGCTGTCAATTCGATGTCAGTAACGCCGACATCTGCAACGCTACAATCCCCGATGGGAACTATCGCTGTCGATCATGCCGAGCTCACACTCAATGGGTTTATGCCATCGAAAATAGAGTTCACATCAAATGTTGCGAATACCACAACGGACTATACCCTCACATTACCGGAACTTGTGAATCCGAACTATGCAGGGCAAAGTTACGATGCGACATTTCAGTTTGAATACCGAGTAAATGCGACTAAACCCGGGAATTTTGTTATACCAGTGAATATTTCTGCCACATATCCGTAATAAAATGAGCAGAGTGCCAATCAGATACAACAGGGACTCTGCCATAAAGAGATTACTGGACACAGGTCCTGAATGAGAAAAGTAATCTTTTTATTTATGCACCGAATAACAATATGGTATACAATTACTTTAGTATGCAGCTATCTTTTAGCAGGAGTGGGTATGCTCAGTAACTCTGGCTGTTATAATGCATTTGCCAGTAAGCTACATATGGCTGAGGAGTGTTTACCATTTTTTCAGCCAGTAGTGGACGCTGACTCTAATTTATGTGGCGTTGAAGTTCTGGCACGCTGGAATATGCCAGATGGCAGAGTGTTATCTCCCGATCTTTTCATTTCTCAGGTGGTTCATGCCGGGCTGTCCGGATTTATGACAAGTATCTTATTAAGAAAGACAGCAGATATTTTACTGTCTTTAAAACCATTTTTGCCGGTTGGTATGTTAATCACTTTCAATGCGGGGGAGCCAGGCAATAATTCAGCGGAAATGATTTGTGCATGTAAACTGATCCAGAAGCATCTTATTCAACTCCATCCTGTACTGGTTTGTGAATTGACGGAGCACAGAGAGTGGGGAAACTATTCAGAAGATAATGTGTTTCTTGATAACCTGGACAGGGAAAATATATCTGTAGCACTGGATGATTTTGGAACGAAATATTCAAATCTTGATATGTTATCCAGGGTTAATGCAGAATTTATGAAAATAGGGAACTCATTCATTTATCGTATGGATGAAAGTCCATTTTCACAACGTCTGGCCGAATGTGTTATTTTCGCTGCAAACAAGTTTTCTTTGCGAGTGATTGCTGAAGGTGTTGAAAATAAATGGCAGTATGAGTGGTTAAAAAAAAATGGGGTAACATTATTTCAGGGTTATTATTTCTCCCCCCCATTATCAGCTGACCAATTCGCTTCATTTGTAAAGGGGAGGAAGTAAGAGATGATAAATCCGGCTTACGTTCTGAATAATTCAAAATTGTATGATATTTCCCATGAAATCTTAAGAGTTTCTTTTTGATGTTATATTGATTTTTATAATCATTCCGGATTTTATTTAACAGCTTTCTTTGCATGAACGAAGGTGTTTGTTTCTGGCAGGGAAGTCTCTCAGTAATTCGTAAGAAACGCAACTTCTGCCCTGTAAAGATCACTTCGGCTATCAACTTCTGTACTGTTATTGCAAGATTAATATAATGTTGTCACTTGAGAGATTTTCATCAGTTAAACTAAAGACAGTTTTTGTAATATTAGTAACATTTTTGGTCCTTGCGGTTATTGTTGTCTCAGTGTTAAAAAGACCAAGATATCTGGATATAAAGCAGACATATGAAATTAGTAAGAAATACCCTACTATTCTTATAATAAGACACGGAGAAAGGTGTGATCGATCAAAAAATAAATGTTTTTCTGAACCAAATGGAATAACTGTCAATGGCACGCAAAAAGCAATTCGGCTGGGTAAGGATTTGAGTGATATAACCGGGAGCTATAATCTCTATTCAACAAACACAATCCGAACCAGACAAACAGCTTGTTTTTTTTCAAATGGAGGCAGCCCCACCATAGTAAGTTTATCAAGTAATGGCGAATCACCTGTGAGGAAAATTTTAGACTTGTCGTATCAGAGTAAAAATGCTGTTGTGTTTACTCATAATCATTGCCTCTCTCGCATTGCAAAAGATATGAGATGGTGGAAGTTAAAACCAGGATATCTCGAGACATTAGTTTTGCACCGGGAGGCAAACAATCTTATTTTGGATGGTGTACTAAAGTATCAACAAAAGTAAAAATTGCGGGTGATGACTCCAATTAGTAGAACATGTATTTTTCGATAAAGGCACCAATGACTTTTTCATGAAGTTCTACAGAGCGCGAGAAACAGATGGTTCTGCAGGCCAGACGTCTGATTCGGGTTCTCAGGGTCAGATTGTTGCGCTCAATTCCCACGGGCGCGCCACCGCGCTCTTCTTCTCATTCACCTTCAGTTTCAGTTTGTTCTCCACGAACGCCCTGATGTTCTTCAGCAGATGGTCGCCCGCTTTCCGGCTGCTTACGTAGATGTTGCAGTCGTCTGCGTGGCGGCAGAAGCTGTGTCCACGACGCTCCAGTTCTTTATCCAGTTCATCCAGCAGGATGTTCGACAGTAACGGCGACAGCGGGCCGCCCTGCGGCATGCCCTCCTGCCGTTTCTCCCTTTGCCCGTCCCGGACTATTTGGGGTTTGGGGAACAATGGAACAGTAAACGCCGTTAAGAAGTCAATTTAAATAGCCAAAAATTAACTAGCCAAATTACCTACACTCTAAAAGAACCAAAAAACAAATAATGAGTAGATGTGACCTTGTCACTACACACTCATAAACTCAAACACTCATATACGTATAAACTCATACTAACCTTTACTCATGCAAAGAGTATGATAAACTCAAAAACTCACAGGAGTAATTGAGTATACACATAATTGAGTATTTGAGTATGAAGGTAATCTCATTTCTGAATCCGAAAGGGGGTTCAGGTAAAACAACTGCCGTAATCAACATAGCCACTGTGTTGAGCAGAAGCGGATACAACATTGCTGTGGTAGATACAGATCCACAAATGAGCCTGACGAACTGGAGCAAAGCAGGCAAAGCAGCATTTGACGTATTTACAGCAGCATCAGAAAAAGACGTCTATGGAATTCGAAAAGATCTGGCGGACTATGACTTTGCTATCGTGGACGGGGCAGGTTCACTCTCAGTAATCACATCCGCAGCCGTTATGGTAAGCGACCTGGTAATTATCCCTGTCACCCCCAGCCCTCTGGATTTCTCCGCAGCAGGAAGTGTGGTTACAGTCCTGGAAGCACAGGCTTACAGCCGCAAAGTAGAAGCCCGCTTTCTTATCACCCGTAAGATAGAAATGGCAACCATGTTGAATGTGCTTAAAGAAAGTATCAAAGACACCGGTGTTAAAGCATTTCGTACAGCTATTACACAACGTCAGGTTTACGTGAAATCAATTCTTGATGGCGACAGCGTGTTTGAATCCAGTGATGGTGCTGCAAAAGGTGAAATAGAAATCCTTACAAAAGAGATAGTTAGAATCTTTGAGTGATTACACATTTACTCATATAATCAAATAAGTATAAAAACCGGAGTAGCCTAAATGTCACTTGAAAAAGCGCATACGTCAGTAAAAAAAATGACCTTTGGTGAAAACAGAGATCTGGAACGAGTAGTAACAGCACCAGTATCATCTGGAAAAATCAAACGTGTTAACGTTAATTTTGATGAAGAAAAGCACACCCGGTTTAAGGCTGCATGCGCCAGGAAAGGTACATCAATCACTGACGTGGTGAACCAGCTTGTAGATAACTGGCTCAAAGAGAACGAATAATTGGAAGCCAAAGCGAACAGACAAGCCGACGCAAAACAACTGTTCTCAAAGCAGCCCTAGCTATGTACAACAGCCAATAGTTACTTGATTCTGTAAAACTTAGATGATTCAGGATTTAATCTATTAGTAGGAGTTCGGACAAAAGTAAGCGTAAACCGACTGCCGTATGTAGCCATTAAGCCAGTATTGGTAACGTAG
>OLSJ01002024.1_pt1 | contig 11206 bp, 4 predicted proteins | sample 1672151 | NCBI WGS metagenome assembly OLSJ01 (sample SAMEA3136653, study PRJEB25190) | human gut metagenome | biome: human gut; feature: human-associated habitat; material: faeces | place: Austria | collected 2013 | reverse complement strand
CCGCCCTCCACGATCTTCACGCCCGATGCCATCACGCGGCTCTCGGGCGGCGCAGGATCGATGCCCAGGCGCGTGGCCAGCGACAGGTTCGATTGGGCGATAGACACCAGCTCGGCGCCCAACTCGGCCTCAGCCGCCCCCTTGCCCTGGAGCTGCTTGCCAATTTCGAGCACGCGCCCCCAGGATATCGCGTCCAGATCCTCTTTCAACGACGCGACCTTGTCAGCCTCGCGGGCGATGCGCTTCTCTGGCGTGTTACCGAACAGCATGGCTTCCTTTTTGCAAGCGGTGGATTGTACCGACGTTTGACCAGTATAGCACGCAACTCAAACCGGCAAAGCCCCCCTTGCTTTATCCTTGGCAGCCAACGAGCCGCGGTTGAGGGCCCCGGAAAGAGCGCTGCAGCACCGGATAGGCGGCACGCGCGCCGCAACGCGACCGCGCCAAGCAGAACGCGGCACAACACGGGCAGCGGCCCGAGCTGCCCGGACCGGACGCTAGTAGATCACGCGCCAGAACACGAGGCCCTGAGCGGGGGCGTTCTCGCCAGCCGCCTGCCGGTCGCGCGCTTCCAGCACCTCGCCCACCCATGACGAGGGTCGCTGGCCCTTCCCCACCATCACGAGCGTGCCCACGATGGTGCGCACCATGGAGTGCAGGAAGGCGTTGCCCACCACCTTGATGGCCAGGATGTTCTCGCCGAGCACCGTCTCGGGGTGGAACGATATCTCGCGCACGTTGCGGTTCGTGGGCTTGCCCACGGCCGACGCCGCCATGCAGAAGCTCTTGAAATCGTGCTCTCCCAGCAGGTGCTGGGCGCCGGCCTCCATGGCCGACACGTCCAAACCGCCCGGCACGAACCACGAGAAGTCCTTCATGAAGATGGGCGCCGTGCTGTCCACGCACAGGTGGTAGTGGTACTCGCGCGCCTGGGCGTCGAAGCGGGCCGAGAAGCCCTTCTGCTTCGGCTCCACCTCGCGCACCGTGATGGCGTCGTTCGTGAGCGCGTTGAGCGAGCGGCGCAAAGAGGGCAGCGACCGCCCGGCAAGGTCCACGTCGTCCACGTCGAAGCTCACCACCTGGCCAAGCGCGTGCACGCCCGCGTCGGTGCGGCCGGCGCACGTCGTGTCGATGGGCCGACGGAACAAGAGCTCGAGAGCCGCCTCCACGTCGCCCTGAACGGTGAGCTGGCCGGGCTGCCGGGCGAACCCGGAGAAGGGCGCGCCGTTGTACGAGAGGGTGAGCGCGAGGGTGTGCTCGCGCACGGGGCGCTCTCCGTCGGCGGTGGCAGGAGCTCCCACAGCGGATTCGACGGGGCGCGGTTCGGTATGTCGAATAGTCTGAGTCATGATGCGCTCCATCATAAACGAAACCGGCCGCCCTGCGAAGCGCGGCCGGTTTCCGCTTGCCAAACTGTAATGAAACGCCGAGGCGCGCAGCCCTCCCGCTACGACGCGCGGCTCCACACCGGGCGGCCGAACAGGTCCTGGATCTCCGAGAGCATGATCTGCGAGCGGGCATCCACCGTCACCGGCAGCTCGGCGCGGAACTTGCGGCCGTCGCCCTGGCTCACGAACAGCACCACGCCGTCGCGGCCGGGATAGGACTTCAGGATGCGGTTCAAGCGCTGCGACGTGGCCTGGTTGAAGTCCGCGGACGACACCTTCAGCTCCAGGTGCGAGGGACGCGCGTCGGCCTCGTTCAGCTCGATAGCCTCCACCTCGAACGCCATGATCTGGTTGCCGCGGTCGCTGTGCTCGAACTTGCCCTTGATCTTGACGATGGCATCCTCCTGGATGGCCTCGGCGTTCTCGTCGTACTTGAAGCAGATGCACTCGATGTGCCCTGTCGTGTCCTCCAGCGTGAACGTGGCCATCTTCGTGCCGCGCTTCGTCAGCTTCGTCACCACGGCGGATATCATGCCCACGAACGTGGCGGACTTGATCTCCTTCGTGCGCTCGGCCAAGTCGCCCAGCTGGAACTTCGTCATGCGGGCGATGGTGCCCTCGTACGGGCGCAGCGGATGGTCCGAGACGTAGATCTTCATGATCTCCTTCTCGTAGGACAGCAGCTGGCGCTTGGGCCACTCCACGCCGTCGGGCTCGGGCACCTCTTCCTCGAACCCGGAGTCGGGATCGTCGCCGAACAGGTCGAACATGGACACCTGCCCGCGGTCGCGGTCCTTCTGCCGCTTCGACGCGCTCTCCAGAAGCGGCGTCTCGTCCACGAAGTACATGAGCTGCTTGCGCGTGTAGCCCGTGGAGTCGAACGCCCCGCCCTTGATGAGCGCCTCGAGCGTCTTGCGGTTGTAGCACTTCGCGTCCAGGCGGTTCACGAAGTCGTGCAGGCTCGTGTACGGGCCGTTGGCCTCGCGCTCCTCGATGATGGCCTCGGCCACGTTCGCGCCCACGCCGCGCACGCCCACCAGGCCGAAGCGGATGCCGTCGTCGGTAGGCGTGAACTCCGCGTTCGAGGAGTTGATATCGGGCGGCAGCACGGGCGTGCCGTTGTGGTTGCAGCTGGCAATGTAGCGGATCAGGCGGTCGGTGTTGCCCATGTAGGACGACAGCACGGCGGCCATGAAGTCGTTCGGGTAGTGCGCCTTCAAATACGCCGTGCGCATGACCAGGATGGCGTATGCGGCCGAGTGCGATTTGTTGAACGCGTACTTCGCGAACTTCTCGGCGTCCTCCCAGATCTGCTTGGCAATGGCAAGCGAGAAGCCGTTCTCCACGGCGCCGTTGTTCCAGTCCTCCTGCAGGGCGCGCATGACGTCGAGCTTCTTCTTGCCCATGGCCTTGCGCAGCTTGTCGGCCTTGCCGGCGGAGAAGCCGCTCATGGCCATGGAGATCTGCATGATCTGCTCTTGGTAGACCATGGTGCCGTACGTCTCCTCCAAAATGGGGCGGAGGCGTTCGTCGTAGTAGTGGATCTGCGTCTTGCCGCTGGCCACCTTCACGTAGTCGTCCACCATGCCGGACTCGAGCGGGCCCGGGCGGTTGAGCGCGATGGAAGCGACGATGTCGGAGAAGCGCGTGGGGGGCAGGCGCGCGAACAGGCTCACGTACAGGGCGCCCTCAACCTGGAACAGGCCGTCCATGTTGCCGGACTGCATGAGCTTGAAGGCGGCCTCGTCGTCGACGGGAATCTCCTCGGGCACGACCTTCGTGCCGAAGCGCTGCTCGATGTTGCGGCACGCGATGGTGAGCACGTCGAGCGTGCGCAGGCCCAGGAAGTCCATCTTCAGCAGGCCGAGCTCCGGCGTGTAATGTCCGTCGTACTGGGTGATGATGCCGCCGCCCTTGGTGTCGCGCTTCATGGGCACGTGATCGCTCATGGGGTCGCGGCAGATGATGGTGGCGCAGGCGTGCACGCCCTCGCCGCGCACGTGCCCCTCGATGGACTTCGCGGCGTCGATGACGGCCTTCACGTCCTCCTCGGTCTCGTACGCCTTCTTGAGGTCGGGGTTCGTGGCAAGCGCCTTGTCGATGGTGATGCCCAGCTCGTCGCCGATCAGCTTGCAGATGCGGTCGCCGGTGCTGTACGGGTAGTCCAGCACGCGCGCGGCGTCGCGCACGGCGTTCTTCGCCTGCAGCGTGCCGAACGTGATGACCTGGGACACGTGGTCCTCGCCGTACACGTCCTTGATGTGGTTGATAACCTCTTCGCGGCGTCCCTGCTCGAAGTCGACGTCGATATCGGGCATCTCCACGCGCTCGGGCGACAGGAATCGCTCGAACAGCAGGCCGTTGGACAGCGGGTCGAGCGCGGTGATGTCCATGGCGTACGCCACGATGGCGCCTGCGGCCGAGCCGCGGCCCGGGCCCACGCCGATGCCCTGGCTGCGCGCCCACTCGATGTACTCCTGCACGATGAGGAAGTACGCCGGGAAGCCCTGCTGGATGATGATGCCCATCTCGTAGTCGGCGCGCTCCTGCGCCTCCTGCGGCACCGGGCTGCCATAGTGCTTGACCAGGCCCTCCTGCACGCGGCGACGGAAGTAGCTCTCCTCCGTCTCGCCCTCGGGCAAGGGGAACCTCGGAAGGATGGAATCGCGCTCCAGCACCACGTCCACCTTCTCGGCCACCTCCACGGTGGTGTCGCAGGCCTCGGGGAAGTCCTTCAGCGCGGTGCGCATCTCCTCCTCGGTCTTCATGTAGAACTCGTCGTTCTCGAAGCGCATGCGCTTCTCGTCGTTCACGGCGGCGCCCTGGGCCACGCACAGCATGTAGTCCTGGGCCTTCGCGTCTTCCTTCGTGAGGTAGTGGAAGTCGTTCGTGGCGATGGTCTTCAGGCCGGCGGCCTTGGCCACGTCGGTGAGCATGTGGTTGAGCTCGGTCTGCGTGAAGCCGGCGTCGGTGCGGATGCCCTGGTTCTGCAGCTCGATGTAGAAGTCGCCTGGCTCGAAGCAGCTGGCGAACTTGTTGGCCCACGCCACGGCGTCGTCGAACTGGCGGTTGTCGAGCAGCTTCGGGATGATGCCGGCAATGCAGGCCGACGAGCCGATGATGCCCTTGCCGTACTTCTGCAGCATGGAGAACGTGGTGCGGGGCTTGTAGTAGAAGTTGTCGACGTGCGATTCGCTGACCAATTTCACCAGGTTGTGGTAGCCCTCGTTCGTCTTGGCCAGAAGCAGCAGGTGGTAGAGCTTCGGCTTGCCGTCGCGCTTGAGCTCCTCGTCGGTGGTGAAGTACACCTCGCAGCCGTAGATGGGCTTGACGCGCTTGCCGGTCTCCTCCTCTACCTTGTCGCACATCTCGCATAGCTGCGGCACGCCCGACATCACGCCGTGGTCGGAGATGGCCACGGCCGGCATGCCGAGGTCGGCTGCGCGCTTGACCATGTCGTAGATGTGCGTATGGCCGTCGAGCAGGGAATATTCAGTGTGGTTGTGCAGGTGGACGAATGCCATATCTTGTGCCTCTAATCAGTCAGAAATGCGCTTGGTGGTGTGTTCTGGGTGCGTGCGCAGCGTGTCATGGTGTCGTTGCCATTCTAGCAGCATTGGCCGACGGGCGCCGCCCACAAACAGCGAACAAACGATGGTTTTTGCGCGAACGCGAGAACGTAGAGGATCGAAACAGAACCCGGACGGTGGCGAATGATAGCGCCCAAGACAATCAGCCATCTACCATCTTGAGAATATCACCCACTTGACAGTCGAGAACCTCGCAGAGCCTTGTCAGCGTGCTCTTTCGCAGCGCGAGGAAATCCCCTTCGTCGATCCTCGCCAGAATACCAACGGATATGCCCACACTATCGGCCACTTCCTCGGTCGACATACCCTTTCCCTCGATAACGTCAACGAGGCAGCACTCCATGCGCATGCGATCAACACTCCCCGTTCTCGGTCGCACCATCTCCGTTACTGTGGCGTACTTACACCACACCCTATCCATTGTACCCCATAACCTGTACCTCATGGAACCATTTGACCGACAGGCCCAACTCGGGAAAAGAATCGCAGAGCTGCGCGAAGCGCAGGGTCTCTCGGTGCGCCGTCTTGCGTTGATCGTCGGAACCGGCTACTCCCATTTGGCCAAGATCGAGAAGGGCCAAGTGGACGTGCGATACTCGCTTCTCCATCGGATAGCATCGGGTTTAGGGGTAAAGGTCGGCGACCTCGCCGACGACTCCGAGCAGGAAAGCAGGCAGTAGCCCCGATCGCATCGCTTTTACTGGCATAGGCATTTTCGCCGCATCTCAAGCGGAGAAGGCCAACGCTTGCCTTTCAAGCCTTATGGACTATGCGCATAGACGCGGACGCGCGTAAAGAGCATGCGCGCCCGCGAATCACCCCTCGACGATGACGTTATAGGGGACCTCTTGGTCGCCCAGCTTGAAGAGCAGGCGGTAGGTGCCTGCGGAGGTGCCATCGGGGACGGTGACGGTGATTTTGCCGGCGTCGACAGTCGCCGTCAAACCGACGGTGTCCTCGTAACCTGCATCAGTCTTCTTCTGAGTGCCCACTGTGATTGCCTCGCCATCCGATGCCTTGTAGTTGGCCGTGAAGGAAAGCGTGCTTCCCGGCTTCACGATGCGGCTCGAGCCCGCGTCAAGGGTCACGGACAAGCTGTACGATGGATTCTCCGAGACGGTGTAGGTTGCCTTCGCAGGGAGAGAAGCCGCATTGCCCGCGTTCGCGCCCGTGGGGAGCACCTGAGCGGAAAGCGTGTGCTCGCCACTCGTGAGGCCAGTCGTATTCGTCGTGTCCATCACAAACGACGTCGCGCTGCCAAGCGGGATGGACACCTTGCCGTTGACGGGGTAATACTCAGCTTCGCCAACCCTGAACACCGTGCCCTCGGGGAACCCTTCCGAGTCGCCCGAAGAGAGCACCACCGCCGCCCCGTCGGCAAAGCGCGTGTCGCTGCCCGCCTTCAAGCTCAACTCGAACTCGTGCGTCCCTCGGGACAACCCATCACCGCCAGCAGCTTCGACGGTGGCTGTCGCAGCCGAATTATCCATCGTGAAATCGGCTCCCACGCTATCGGCACTCGTATCGGTCCGCATGCGCAGACTGTAGTCCCCCGCACCAAGCTCCGATGCCGAAGAGCCGAAATCGACGATGACCGTCACGGTGCCGCTGAGGCTCCCTGGCAACTCCGAATCATTTTCCATAGAGGTGAAGCTGCTCAAAAGAATCCTGTTTTCGGGCTCAATGCCCTTCATCTGGCAACGGTAAAATCTCCCGTCGTTGAGCAGCGTGAATTCCGTGCCAGAAGGCAATCCAACCGATGCGCCTCCCGTCTTCTGCAACTCTATCCACGATGATCTTGATTGCAGGGAACTTGAGAGTTCGAAAACGGCGGTCAGAGAACTCTTCTGCGAAATCGCAAGGGCCTCTGTCTGAGAAAGCCCATTGTATTGCCGCCCCGCCCCAACCTCAACCGACTTCACGGCGGACTCTTCCCAATGAATCCGCAGCGTCACGGGAACCTCCTTGCCTTCCGTTCCCTCCTCCCTGAGCGTGAGCGTGGCGGTATCGATCGCCTTCGAGGCGAACCCTGTCGCGTTCGACAAGGTGAACTTGATGGGGGCATCGTAGCGGCTGTCCGTAGTTCCGATGCTCACCGGATCCTTGAAGCTTCCCAAATCGCAGGGGTCTTCCATGGAACCCATCGTTGCCCACCCTTGATCTTGAACCGTTTGCATGGTGAGCGCAAAATTGTTGTCAGTCAGGGCTGCGTCATTCGCCACCAACGCGGCGCTCCCCTTGTCAACCCCCGTCAACGACAACTCTCGCCTGGCTCCTGAAGGAATATAGAGCGTACCGGTGTAGCTGCCGGTTTGCGTTGCGTACAGATCCATCTCAAGCGAGGATAGACTGGTGGTTCGCGTGACGATCTGCACGTTCGCCGTGGTCGTCTCCTGCTTCCCGTCTACGTTCGCACGCTCAAGCACCACCGTGACCGTTCCCAGATCCTGACTGGCGGTGATGCCCCCATTGAAGTACGTGAGATAGAACTCGATTTCGGGGATCGTGTTATCACCCGAAACGGTCCCGGTGATCGGGGTGCCGAGCACGGTATTCGCGCCAGATGTCATCGACTTCTCAGAGACGACCTTGCCAGCGCCCGCGACTTCCGAGAACCCGCTACCGGGTGTCATGAAAAGCCCGAACGTGTTCAGGGGCGAAGCCTTGACAGCCTCCTTTTGATCGTCAAGATTGACTTTCTCCCCGCCGCTGGCGGCGTTGTCCTGCGAAGTCTTCCACGTCGCATCGTCCTCCTTCCCCGTTTTCGCAGCTTCCACCAGCTTGAGCGAAGAATTGGAAACCCCGACGCTTTTCACGGTGTAGGTGGATCCCTTCTCCGCCGGGGGAAGGTCGATGACGCCCTTCGCTACCGAGAAGCCCTCGACGTCTGCTCCGCTGGCCTGCGTCCGAGCGGTCAGGACGGCCTGGCGCACCACGTTGGCGGTCGCGCCCTCTCCGCGTACCTTCCAGTAACGGTATGCGGATTCGACATCCGTGAAGCCGATTGCCTTACCGTCCTTGTCCACGAACCCGCCGTCAGTATCAGTATCGGTCGGCGAGATGCGGGCGTAGACAAAACCCGCAGTTGAAGCCCCTGCCAGCAACCTCGTATAGCCCCTCACCGGTCCGTACGTTTCGACGCCGTCTTTGGCGGTGAAGGAGACGCTCAGCTTGGTGCCGGTGTCCAGCAGCAACGTGTTCGAGGGGCTCCCGGTCGTTGTCTCGGTCCCTTTTTCATCCCAGCTGCGGAGCGCGGCCAACTCCATGGCGGGCGATTCGAGAATGAGCGTGCTGCGGTCTTGGAGAACGAGGCCGTTTACGAAGGACGGCACATCGGCCTTGTCGTGATCGCCGATGCGGTTGAGGGAGTACAGGGCCGTCGTGTCGATGTTGGCCACATCCGACTGCCCGGTGAGCTTCACGTGCGAGTTGATGATCGACACCCTGTCGGCCCTCTGGATGGCGGACAGGGTGCGCGTGACCTCGCCGTCGCCGCCCGCAACGGCATTGCCGTAGTTCTTGAGGGTGACCAAGCGGGTCTTGCCCGCATCGCAGGAGGCGCCGCTGCCAAATACGCCTTTGCCGAGAGTCATGCTGTTGCTTGTGCCGATAGCGGAGGTGTCGTAACCATCGCCATCGATGTACACGTGCGAAGTGCCTTCCACGGTGATGGTGTCGTAGTCGGTTCCCTCGCCGCCGAAGTCGCCGCCCGCGTAGACCGATCCCTGAACGGACAGCGTCGAAGCGGTCAGCTGCGGGATCTCTCCCGAGTGCGCTTTGTAATACTCGCAGGCCTCAAGGGCTTTTTCGCCAATATGCAGATGGGTGGAACCGTGGACGGTGCCCTGGTACCCACCTCCGAACACGTTACGACCCACGGTGCCGCCCACCAGGTTGGTGATCACCAGATCGGGAGTCGTACCGTCGTCGGCTCCGTCGTCGCTGAATTCGCTGCCTCCGTATACGTTGCCGCGCACCCAGCCGCCCGTCATGTTGACGGTGGAGCCGCCCAGCACGAACACCTCTCCCGCCTTGCCGTAAGCGCCGCCGTACACCGAGCTGTTGACGGTGCCGTTCTGCACGTTCACCGTAGTGGAGCCTTTCACCGTGCCTTCCTCGCCGCCGCCATACAGGTTGCCCTGCACGGTTGCACCGGACAGCGTGACAGAGGTGGAACCCTCCACATCCGACACCTTGCCGCCGCCGAAGACCTTGCCCTGCACTGTGCCGCCGGACAATGCGACGGAAGCGGAGCCGAGCACATCGGCGACGTCGCCGCCGCCGTAGACGTTGCCCTTAACAATGCCGCCGGCGATGTTGACTTCGACCTTCGAGTCTTTGGTCACGCGGGCGCACTGCTCGTAGCCTTCGGCGGCAATGCCCTTGCCGCCTCCGTAGACGTTGCCGGTGACCGTCCCACCTTCCATGTTGATGGTCACATTGCCGTCCAGGTAGGCGTTGGCCTTTGTCCCTTCATATTTCGTTGATCCTGAATAACCCTCACCGCTCGCGTAGATGTTCGCGACTACGGCATTACCCGAGACGGTAATAGTCTCGTTTCCCGAGAAGCTTCCGAATTTTTCAACAACCTCCCACTCGGATTGACTGGGATTGAGGGTCGTCTCCCACCCTTTGCCAGCAGCAAAAAGGTCAGTGACCTCGCCATGGTCTGTCACTGACACCTTCGCTTCGGAACCTGCGAGCACGTATGCAGCAGAGCCGGAGCCATAGAGCCTCTTCACTTTCCCGCCCGAGACATTCACATCAAGCTTGCCGGAGAAAGTGGGGGCGCTCGTATTTCTGCCGGAACCTGCGCAATAGAGGTTATCGACCTCGCCGCCTTCGACCCGGATCTTTGTGCTGCCGGAATACGGGGGATAAACGTCGTTGAATCCTTGATTCCCGCCAAGGAGCGTTTCAACTTTCCCACCTTTGACGTTAATGTCCACGTTGGCGTTCTCGATAGCGCCATTGGCACTACCTGCCACAAGCAAATCGACCGCTGCGCTGCCCTCCACGGTGACGAACGACGATCTTCCAGAGCAGTTAATTCCCGCACTCTGGCTTCTAATGTAGCCGTTGATGCGCACATAGCGTCCGCTTTTCACCGTGATATTCGCAGATGCGCTGTCGCTGCCAAAAGTGCTATTGCCGTAACCGTAAAGGTAAAGCTTGGGCGAAGTCGGTTTTGTGTTGACGCTCTCGCCGATGGTGAGGTTGAACCCGTTCGCGTATATGTGGTTGCATTGCAGCTCAATCGATTCAAAGAGAATATCGTCGTGAAGATACAAAGGGTAATCGTTTGCCGATGTCGTCTCCTCATCATGCGTGAGAATTCCCCCCGCACTATCATCCCCCGTAAGGGTGGCGGGCACGGGATGGTCTCCGAAGATGCCTTTCCCGTTTCCGCTATCTCCTTCCGCACTCCTCAAGCGCTCGTACTTCCCGACGATAACGATGCGGTTGGTTTCGACCGAGCCGCCTTCGGCTTTCGGAGTCAGCTTCCCTGCGGCTGCTTCGAGGGTCTTCACCGCTGTATCCGTGCTCGCCCCATCGTTTCCATCGTCGCCGTTCGTCTGATCCACGTAGACGGTTTTCACGTCGACGGATGGGGCGGGCTCGGCGAGGAGCGCAAGCGGCTCGGCGGCGTTCCAAACGGAGTAAAGGGGCACGCGGTCGCCATCGTTCGCCGGGAGGGGGTCGCCGGGAGCGAGGACGGGTGCGGACTCGTCGCCGGGGGCCTGCGTCCAGCCGGCGAACGACTCGCCCTCGTGCGCGGCCAGCGTGTCTTCGGGCGGCTCTGGCAGCGTCAGCTGCCCGCCGGCCAGAGGAAGCTCCAGCTCAACCGCATCGTCGAGCACCACCGTGGCCGTCGCGCCGGCCTGCTGGAAGCCGGCGGAGAGCGCCGCCTGCAAAAACGTCGCGTTGTCGTCCGAGCAGACCACCATGCCGTCCTGGCCGGGGCCGAAGAGCGTCTCGGGGCTCGCAATCTCCTGCTGCGCGATCTGCTCCACCGCGTAGCCGCCCTCTGACGGGACCTCGACGGGCCCGGGCGCGTCCTGCGGCTCGGGCACGTCGACCTGAGCGGGCACGGGCGACTCGGCTTCGGGGGCCTCGGGCTCGGGAGCAGCACCGTCTGTCAACGGGGCATCGGCAGCGGGATCCTCGGCCGGCTCGTCAGCGACAGGCTCGGGGTCGGGCGCCGGTTCCGGCTCGGCCTCGGGGGCG
>OLSJ01002009.1_pt1 | contig 11296 bp, 6 predicted proteins | sample 1672151 | NCBI WGS metagenome assembly OLSJ01 (sample SAMEA3136653, study PRJEB25190) | human gut metagenome | biome: human gut; feature: human-associated habitat; material: faeces | place: Austria | collected 2013 | reverse complement strand
TCCAGGTAATCGGGCGCGGGACCCACCTGCTGGCCGTCGACGGTCACCGCTCGCGCGCCGTAGCCCTTGTGCCCGAACGAATAGTTCGAGCCCACCACGCCAGGACGGATGCCCTCAGTCACGCGCACATGGCCGGCCATCGCCCCGACCGGTCCTTCGATCTCCACGGCGTCGCCATTGGCCAGGCTGCGCGCCTCGGCGTCGGAAGGGTGGATCCACACGAAGTTCTCGGTGGTCGTCTCGCGCAGCCAGGGCGCGGCGATGGTGCGATGCGAGCCGTTCGTGCGGGCCTTCCAGTTGATGAAGGCGAGCGGGCGCTCGGGCGGGTGCTCCATCGGCGTGCCGTCGGCGAACGCCACCGGGGCGGGGTGCGCTAGCCCGTCGAAGTTCTCTCCGGTCAGAGCGTTCTTGAGCGAGGCGGTCTTCGGATCGTAGAATTGGCACAGCCCGCCGTAGCGCGCCTTGATGAGCTCGCCCTCGTAGCCGTCGCCCTTCGCCGGATCGGCCGAGGCGAACCTCCCGCCGCGGTTGAGCACGTACACCACCTTCGGCCATTCCTCATTGGTGACGGCCGCCTTCCACGCCGCCAGGTCGAACGCCTCGCCCAGCGCGCGCGTTCGGGCGCGCTCGAACAGGGCCAGCTCCTCGGCGTCGGCGTCGGGCACGGGCTCCTTGCCCGCATAGGCGATGTTCGCGGCCATCTTCAGCCAGTAGTCGTACTCGTTCGACAGCGCCGCCGTGCCACCCGCGCCGTCCTTGCCCACCGGCACCGCGCCCTCGCCCACGCCCGGCAGGTTGAGGCGCGCCATGAGGTCCAGGTACACGTCCTCCACCGAGCGCGGGCCCTCGTACGCCCGCACGGCCGGCTGCCCCAGCTGGATGAGCTGGTAGGGCTGGTTGGGATAGATGCTCTCCTGGCTGAACCGCTCGAGGTACACCTTGTCGGGCAGCACGAAGTCGGCGTAGCGCGACGTGTCGCCTATCTCCACGTCGAACGACACGAGCAGGTTGACCTTGGCCGGGTCGCCCAGCACGTCGACCAGGCGGTCGCCGCCCGGCGTGGAATCCACGAGCGAGTGGCGGTGGATGAACAGCGCGCCCAGGTGGTCGTACACGTAGCCGGCGCGCAGCGTCGGGACGATCTCGTGCGACAGGTTTCCCGGCAGAGGGTACCATGGCCGGGGTGCCGGGTAGCCGTCCTGCTTGAAGTAGCTGGTCTTCTCGTACTCCACCTTCTGGCGCGTGATGGGGATGCCCCAGCCCGCGTGCGCGTCGGGCACGGTCTTCAGGTCGTAGCGGCCCTCGAACGGGGCGAACTTCGCGCCCGCCGCCAGGTGCCCGCCCTTCCGGTCGTGGTTGCCGATGAGGAAGTTGAGGTAGCCCGCCGCCCGCACGGCGTCGAAGCCGTTGGCGTGCATGGCCGGGCCGCGGTAGCTCATGACGCAGGCGCGCTTGCCGTGCGAGGTGAACTCGCGGGCCACGTCGGCCACCACGGCGGGGTCGATGCCGGCCTCTGCCGCGTAGTCCTCCATCGTGCGCTCGCCCACGCGCTCCTTGAGCAGCGAGAACACGCTTCGCACGCGCGCGGGCTTGCCCTTGATCTCGATCTCGGCGTCCACCTCGAGGTCGGCCGGACCCGCCACGGCGTCGGCGGCCACCAGCTCGCCGTCCGCGAACACGAAGCGCGCGTCGTCCTTGAGCGCCTCGCCGTCCGACCCGGCCTCGCCGGCTCGCCCGAGCAGCTTCGCCGTGACCACCGGTGCGTTCGGCAAGTCGACCGCCACGAGGTGCGTCGCGTCACTCCAGGTGGGCTCGCCGATGGCCGCTGCGGCGGCCTTGCCCGGCGCGCGCAGGTACGCCTCGTCGTAGCGCCCGTTGTCGATGATCCACGCCATCATGGCGAACGCGAGCTCGGCGTCCTTGCCGGGCACCACGGGCAGCCACCTGTCGGCCTTCGACGCGCTGCGCCCTTGGCGCGGGTCCACCACATAGAGCTTCATGCCGCGCTCGCGCGCCACCGACAGGCGCGGAGCCAGCCACGACGGCCCCTTGTTCGCCGTCATGGGCTCGGTGCCCCAGATGATGAGGCACTCGCAGTGATCGAGGTCGGCGTACATGCGCTTGTGGTTCGTCGTGGGGTGCGTGCGCACCTTGGCCATGACGCCGGTCATGCCGCACACGCCGCCGTGGTTGTAGTTGTTGACGGAGCCGAAGCCGTTCTGCGTGAGGCGGTCGCCGATGAGGAACATGCGGTCGCCGCCGGCCGAGCAGAACAGGTTGGACTTCGGGCCCAGGTCGGGGTGCTTCGTGTCGATGAGCTTGTCGGCCCATTTCGAGTCGAACGCGACCTGGGTCATCTCGCCGGACTCCACGAGCGCCACGTCGGCCTCCACCTGCTTCTTCGGCGCGAAGGCGTACCACTCGGCGATGCCGGGCGTGCCGAGCGCGGGCGAGCCGTGCACGATCTCGTCGAGCGCCGTGTCCCAGTCCACCGTCTCCCATTCGTCGGAGCCGCGCGCGCCCACACGGCGCAGCGGACGGGTGATGCGGAACCGATCGTGCACGAGCTGGATGCCCGCCTGGCCCTTGAGGCAGATCATGCCGCCATTGGTCGCGCGGCCCTCGCGCGCCATGCCGTCGCCGGGAGCGAGCGCCTCCTCGGGCCGCGTGCCATAAGGCACGGGCGCGTAAGGCTGCGAGTTGAGCGGGGAGTACGGGTTGCCCGCGATCTTGCGCACGAGCGCCGTGGCCCCCTCGTTGGCCTCCGGGCCGTCGGCCGCATCGCACACGCGCACCTTGATGGTGCAGTACGTGTTGCAGTTGTTGCACATCGACAGGATCACGTCATCGGCCGCGTACGCGCCGGTGGCGGTGCCTCGTCCATGTGGTGTGTCGGTCATAGGATCGTCGCTTGCCATATAAGCCCCCAATCCGGTTCCTGCCGCCAAGGCGCCTAACGCCACCGTGCAGCCCGCACCCACAACCGCGCGCCGCGACGGCGTGCCGAAAACGCTTGCGGAATTCGGCTCGATCATACTGCTCGCGCAAGAGCACGCGGGAGGCGTCGCCACCGTTGGCGCGTGTTCCGCGTCGACACCGCATGTTTCCTTCGACCGGCCGTCGTTACGCTGCGCTTCCATCGCGCACCTCCTTAGCCCTCGAGCCTTCGCCGCACGACGACGCATCCGCATCGGGCATCGCCTCTGTATACGCGCTCTCCAGCCAAACTTCTCCCTCACTCGCACCCATGCGCTCAAGCGGCAGCAACCTTACCGCCAAGCCGTAGCAACCAACAGCCAGCCCCAGCACAAACAGCGCCACCATCACCTCGCCGAGGCTCGGCACATAGACCGGCGTGGGCATACCAGCCAAGAGCGGCACCGAAAACCCGGCCACCACCAGCACATAGCGCAACGCCAGCACGCCCGCCAAAGCCGCCAGCGCGGCAGCCACGACCCACGCGCCGCCAGCACTGCCGCGATCGGCCCCAACGGCGCCGCCATCACGAGCGCCGCGCAAGCGCGCCGCGCCCACCGCCAGCAGCACCGCTGGCGCCACGAGGCCCAGCCCAATCTCACCCAGCCAGAACAGCGGCGCCAAAGGACCTGCCACCATTGCCTGTACGGGGGCAGCCACCGCCGGGTCTCCCGACAGCAGCGCCGGCGCCACTTGGAAGAATATGCAGAACGCCAGCGCAAACAACGACGCGGCCAGCACGCGGTTCAACCCCACGAGCACGCCGCCGTCCGGCTGCGCCCCGCGCAAGCGTGCCAGCAACCGATACACCACAATCAAAAACGCGGCCGCCGTCACGATAGCCATGACGTAGAACAGCACCGACGTGATGCCGCCCTCCCACAGCCCGCGGGTTTTCACCGCGGCAAAGAACATGCCCGTGCCGCCCGGAGGCCCCACAAACGAGGTGGCCACGCCCACGCCGGCCAACACGCGGATGGCCAGATTCACGTTGCCGCGCCGCCTGAGCACGTCGGGGCGCGTCGCGCTCGTCGCCGATGCTTTCGCACCCGACAACTCCGCGCCTAACGCTCCCGCGCTCGCCGCGTCCACGACCCCGTCGCCGCCAGCCGCAGCCTCGGTCGTGCGCTTGTCGTTCAGCAGCACCAACGCGAACTGCACGATGGCGATCACCATGAAGAACACGTACGCCTTGATCTCCCAAGCCAGCGGCGACGACCAGTGGAAGAACAGCAGCGTGCCCAGCGAGTGCCGGATGGCACCCAAGTCGATGCCGATGAAGATCATCGACACCACAAGCGACACCATGCTCAAGCCCAGCGACAGGCGCGCGATGGGCGCGAAGCGCGGCAGCCTCAGCAGATACACCAAAGCCGACAGCAGATACAAACCGCCCGCCAGCCCCGAGAACCAGATGTACACCACCACCCACAAACCCCAGGGCACGGCGTTCGTGGCCCCGGCCATGCCCAGGCCGTTCGCCAGCCGGTCGAACATGAAGTACGCGCCCGCTGCCAACAGCACGCCCACGATAACGGCCCAACCTACCGTCGCGCGGCGCGAGAACGCCGCCGGCAACGCGTAAGCCTGCAACCGCGGCTCGCGTGAACCCCGCGCTTTTCGCGCCTTTCGCTCAGCGCTCGATGTCATAGCTCTTCACCTCGATCATTTCAGGTAGTAGACGGACGGGTTCGTACCCAGCTCTTCGCGCAGGCGGAACGCCCGCGGAGAGGCCGCCAGCTGCGCCACCTTCGACGCCGGGTCGTTCAAGTCGCCGAAGTACCGCGCGTCGCCGATGCACGTCTCGCAGCACGCAGGCGCCTCGCCCTCGGCGATACGGTGCGCACAGAACGTGCATTTGCGCACCGTGCCGTACGTACCGCGATACTTCCCGCGCGCCCCACGATCCACGCCGTACTCGGGCGCGGTCACCTGGTCGGCCGCCTGCATCTCGACGGCGTACGACGAGCCTTCGTCGGCCGACCGTGCGCCGTAGGGGCAGGCAGCGATACAGTACTTGCAGCCGATGCAGCGATCAGCGTCGATGACCACGATGCCGTCCTCACCGCGGTACGTGGCCTGCACGGGACACACCGACACGCACGCCGGGTTCTCGCACTGCATGCACGGGCGCGGCACCGCCTGTATGCGCACGTTGGGGAACGTCCCCGTCTCCTGCTCGAGCACCACGTTGTACGTAACGCCGGGCGGCGTGCGGTTCTCGGCCTTGCACGCCACGGTGCATGAGTCGCACCCGACGCATTTCGCCAGATCGATGACCATGCCCCACTGCGGGCGGGAGGAATCTTCCATGCGGCACCTACTTTCCTAACGGGGAGCACCACGACCCGAGAGGCCGCGGTGCTCCAAAGGAGAACAGGCGGTCCCAGGGGGAAGGAGACCGCCTGCGGTAACGGCCATCGGCTGCCGAGGGGAATGCGGGCCGAGGCCGAGAAAAGTCAGAGGAACAGCACCGGCAACGCCGCCAAGATGACCAGCAGACGCAGAAGGAAACCGCCCACGAGCACGCCCGCCTCACCGATGAGGCTCACCACCAGCGACGTGGTAGACGTTTCCACCCGCTTCGCAATGAACACCGGATAGCCCTCGATGCAGAACGGCGCCACCAAGCCCAAGACGACGATACCGCCCCAGAACGCCGGAGCATACTGCCCCGCTATCAGGGAGTGCACCGATGCCGCACCCTCGAAGCTGCCGGCACTCACGATGACGAGCATGGTGAACAGCACCACCATCTCAATAGCCGAGAGGATGACGTGCGACTTCTTGATGAGCCACATGTGCTCGAAGCGCCCGCGATCGGTGACGAGGCCCACGAGCGACGTGGCCGCAAGGCCCGCCGACAGCGCCGACACCACGAACAGGATGGGCAGGATGGCGTTGTTCCACAGCGGGTACGCCTTCACCACGCCCAGCAGGAAGCCGGTGTAGGCCGCCACGGCGAACGCGAACACGATGCCGATCCACGTGAGCCACTTCGGCACCTTCTTCTTCAGTATCTCGAGCACGGCCGCCGCCAAGGCCACCGGCATGTAGATGCAGATGAAGTACACGCCCAGCGTCATGACGGAGCCGGGGTTCGACACGAGCCAGAAGAAGCGCAAAGGGTTGTGCAGGCCCGCTTCGGCGTCGATCATGAGCATGAGCAGGCCGAGCCCTAAGAACACGGGCGCGATGATGCGGCCGGCGATGCGCATCTTGTTGCTGTCGGGATACTTGGCCTCCACGAACGCGGCCGTCAGAAACGCTCCGGCCGAGGCGCCGGCCAGAAACAGATACCATGCGATCAAAGGTCCCCAAACCATGGTTTCATCACCTCACGTAGTAGATCTTGGAAGCGGTCAGGTTGCTTGCGAGCGGTTGCGCATGGTACTGCGCGATAGCCTGCGAGATGTCGCTCTCGGGGTCGTCCAGGTCGCCGAACACGCGCGCCCCGGATATGCACGTCCCCACGCAGGCGGGCGGGTTGCCCGGCTCGCCGTTTTCCCAGCAGAAGCGGCACTTCTCCACCACGCCGGTCGACTCCTGCACGATGCGGGCCTGGTATGGGCACGCGGCCATGCAGTACTTGTAGCCGATGCACTTCTCGGGGTCCACCAGCACCACGCCAGAGTCCGTGACGTACGTGGCGTGCGTGGGACACACGGCCGCGCAGGGCGCATCCTCGCAGTGCTGGCACTGGGTGGGCACGATCTCGTTGTACACGTTCGGGAACTCGCCCGTCTCAATCTCGTGGAACTTGATGAACGCCTCGGTGGGTTCCAAGTGGTTCTTCGCCTGGCAGGCCAGGCGGCAGGCGTAGCAGCCCACGCACTTCTTCGTGTTGATAAGCATTCCGTAGGAACACCACGCCGGGCTTCAGGCGCTGCGTCACGCGGGCCTCCACCTGGCCGGTGTGCTCGCTCGACGCCACCTCCACCGTGTCGCCCGTCTGCACGCCCAGCTTCTCGGCGTCCTGGGCGGATATCCAGAGGCGCTCCATGTGGTACTCGCGCGAGATGGCATTCAGGCAGGCGATGTTCTGCGTCATGGTGTGGGAGTGGATGCCCTGCTTGCCTCCCACGATATAGAACTCGCCGTCCTTCGGCATGACCTTGCGCGGGATCCAGCTGATGACCGGGTTCAGGCCCGCGGCGCCCACGGCCTCGGAGGAGAACTCGAACTTGCCCGACGGCGTCTTGAACTTCGGCGTGCCGTACTGGAAGCGGGGGTCGGGCAGCTCCACCACGCCTTCCTTCTTCATGGTGCCGATGTCCACGCCCACGGTTGCCAGCTGGGCGGCGGCCAGGTCCTCGGCCGTGAACTGGAAGTACTCGCCCACGCCGCAGGCCTCGGCCAGGCCGTTGAATATCTCGTCGCAGGTCTTGGCGTCCGGCAGCACCTTGTCGATGGCCACAGTGCGCATGCCCACGAAGTGCTTCTTGCCGCCGATCCACTCGGGCAGCTCCAGACGCTCCAGGTACGTGACCTCGGGCAGCACGTAGTCGGACTGCAGCGCCGTCTCCGACATCTGCACGTCGATGGTCACGGCGAGCTCGGTCTTCTGCAGCACCTCCGTCCACCTCTTCGGCTGCGCGTAGCCCTTCGCGGCGTTGGAGTTGTAGAAGAAGAGGCCCTTGATGGTTCCGTCGAGCGCCGCCTTGAGCGCGGCGAGGTTCGTACCGGCACTGTCGAGGGCCAGCGGGTACTCCTTGTTGCCCACGCGCTTGGCCGCGGGCTTCGGCGGGTCGGCGAAGCGGGCGTCGGACAGCGTGCCGGCCTTCGGCGACGACGTGAGCAGCGCGCCGCCCTTCGCCCCATAGGAGCCCAAGAGCGCGTTCACAGCCGAGGCGGCGCGGGCCGTCTCGAACGAGTTCTGGTACGAGCAGCCGATGACGGCGCGCCAGCCTGCCTCGATGGAAGCGGCAGGGGCGGCCTTTGCCATCGCGCGCGCCAGCTCTTGGATGCGCTCGGCGGGCACGTCGGTTATCTTGGCGGCCCACGCGGGCGTGTATTCCTTCACCTGGGCGGCGAACTCGTCGAAGCCTGCGGTGCTCTGCTCCACGAAGTCGTGGTCGTAGAGGTCCTCCTCGATGAGCACGTTGCAGAGCGCCAGGATGAACGCCAGGTCGGTGCCCGGGTTGATGGGCACCCAGTCGCTGGAGAAGATGCCGGAGTTGTTGAGGCGCGGGTCGACGCTCACGATGCGCGTGCCGGCCTCCCTGGCGGACGCGAGGCTCTGCACGGACGAGGGACGGATGCCGTCGCCGTAGCTGCGGCCGATGAACATGACCATCTTCGCATTGCCGAAGTCGGTGGAGTAGTTCGACGCGCCCATGGTCTGCATGTAGGCGCTCTCCTTCGACAGGTTGCACGACGAGGAGTGCGCGTACACGTTCGCCGATCCCAGCGCGTTCATGAAACGCTTGGAGTAGTACTTGCCCGACGGGCGCGGGTCCTGGATGATGGCGAGCGATTCGGGGCCGTCCTTCGCGATGATGGCCTGCACCTTCTCGCCGATCTCCTTGAAGGCCGTGTCCCAGCTGATGGGCTCGAACTCGCCGTTTTCCTTGCGGCGCAGCGGTTGCGTGACGCGCTCGTCGGAGTACGCCAGCTGGGCCAGGCCGTGGCCGCGGCCGCAGATGCGGCCCTTCGAGTAGGGGTGCACCTCGCTGCCCTTGAGCGTGTACAGCCTGCCGCCCACCGTGGTGGCCACGAGGCCGCACTTGCTGGAGCAGCCGTTGCAGAGCGACGGCGCCTGCCTTGTCTCGCCGGCTGTCGCGCCGCCGGCCTCGTCGGCCTGCGCCTCGGCGCGCCAGGCGCCGAGCGAGAGCGAGCCCGCGGCGGCGAGGGCGGCTGTGGCGGCCGTCCCCTTCAGAAACGTTCGCCTTGAAACGTCTTCGAACATCCCGTTCCTCCCTTTCGTTTCGTGCTGTTCGGTCGTCTTGGTTCGTTCAGGCTCTGTCGACAGGGCGGCGTTGCAGTTGCAGGTGCGGTTGCAGCCGTGTCGTCGACGGAGCCGGAATAGCTGTCGGATGCCGTGCGCTGCGCACGCCATCTAGCCGGTAGCCGCGCAGGCTGCCGGCTGCATCTCCCCCGGCGCGGCTTGCGCGGAAAGCCCCGGTTGTGCCGCCCGCGCGGCACGGCCCGCCAACGCGACGAGGGCGCGCAGGTGGACGATTCCCTCTGCGAGCGCCGCGCGACGCGCGCCGTCGAGCCGCTCGGAGCGGGCGGCCCCTTCGGCACTGCAGGCCAGGGCCGCGTCGTAGTCGTCCAGCCAGTCCAGGTGGTCGCGGACAACATCGGCCGCCGCCTGGGCATTGCCGTTCTGCAGGAACAGAGCCAGCAAGTCGAGCGTGAGCGCCAAGTGGTCGGGTGTGGCGGCGAAGCGCGCGGGAACCTCTATCTGGAGCGTCGCGTACACGCTTTGCAGATGGCGCGCCGCATCGCCCAGGTACAGGCCGCGCTGGGCGCCGAAGGCATTGCCCGGCGCGGACGACCACGGCTTGTAGAGCGACTCCACCGGCAGCGCCGCCATCGGCATGCCGGGCAGGAGCACCTCGTTCTGCAACGTCGAGCGCACCTCCCACGAGGGCAGCGCGGCGGCGCATGCGGAAAGGCCGCCCGCGGCTCCTCCGCCGGAGCACGCCGCATCGGAACCCGTGCGCGCCGGCCCGTCCTCGTCCGTGCAGGGAGCCGTTCGGGCCGCCTCTTCGGCCAACGCTGCTACCGCCGCGCGCATCTCCGGCTGCATGGCGATTTTGGATACGTCGCCGTATTCCGCTTCGGCCAGAACGGAAAACAAAGGCGCAATGAGCGATAATATTGTGACTACGTTCGAAGTCGCGTCCACGGCGGGAATCCTTTCCTCGGTGGTCCCATCGTAGGCGCGAGGTGGGAAACGGTTGTCATCAATAATTGATGATTTGCCCCTTTCCCCTGTTAAACGCTTTGTTGAAAGCAGCGTGCCGAAACGAGCGGAGCGGAGGCGTTACGCACTCGTCACCCCTGCGGCACCACACGAGATAGGGGATCCGGTGTCCGTCGCACGCGATCGGCGCAGCATGCGCATGGTGTGGAAGACGATGCGCCTGCACCATCTGGGTATGGGTTTCTTCTGGGCCTGCAGCATGCTCACGTTCCGCAGCTCCATCCTGCTGTCGGGTGCCGCCAACACGCCGGAATACGAGTCGCTGGTGGTCATCGTGTCGTTCGTGACCAACATGACCACCATGCTGGCGGTGGCCGCCTGGGTCGAGAACGACCCCGTGCGCATCGACCGCCTGTCCATCTGGCCCCTGCCCGTGCTCGTGGTTGCCGGCCTGCTGCTGGTGCTCGCCGCCGGGCGCGCAGGAGGCGGCGCGCTGCTGCCGCTGCTTTTGGGCGGGGCCGTGGTGGCGGGCGTGGGCTACGGCTTGTTCTGGGGAAGCTGGGCCGACTGCTACGGACGCATGCATCCCGCGCGCGCGTCGTTCTACCTTCCGGTGACGTTCCTGCTCACCGCTGCGCTGTTCCTGGCCGTGTCGCTCTTGAGCGAGAACCTGGGCGTGCCTGCCATCGTGCTTATGCTGCCGCTGCCCTTGGCTTCGTACGCATGCCTGCTGCGGTGCCGAGCGGAGCAGCCGGACGGTCGCGCCGCACCCTCGGGCGGAACACGCCGCTCGCTTGCCGCCCTGGGCTCGTTGCTGGGGTTGATAGTGGCCAGCTTGGTGCTCTCGTGCCTGTTCGGCTTCGTGTGGGAGCTCACCGTGTTTTCGGTGGGGTCCGTGAACGAGGCGCACCTTAGCCCGCTCGTGGCCAACCTCGTGGTGGCTGCGGCGCTCGTGGGGCTCGTGCTGTACGCGCGCACGCGCATCAACCTGGACCTGGCGTACCGCATCATCGTGCCGGTGATCGTGGTGCTGTTCGCCGTGCTGCCGTTCTTCTGGGAGACGAACCCCGTGGCGCTCAACATCATCATGAGCGCCAGCTACGGGCTGTTCGACGTTATCATCTGGTCGCTCGTGGCGGCCTGCTCCTACGACTTCGCCGTGTCGGGCTACATCGTGGGCGGCATCGTGCGCTCGCTGTCCGTGCTGCTGCGCCTGGTGGGCATGGGCATCGGGTTCCTCATCACGCTCGTGCCGGGCAAGCCGTCGGCGCTCATCGTGGGCGTGTCCATTGGCGCGCTGTACGTGCTGGTCATGTTGGGGCTGTTCAACATGCTGCGCCGCAAACGCCGCTTGGCCGCAGGCGGCGGCAAGGGCCAAGGCGATGCGTATTTGGACGGGGTGGCAGTTCCGCCTAAGGTCGGAGGGGCGCCCGCGCCCGCCGCCACCGC
>OLSJ01002005.1_pt1 | contig 11309 bp, 10 predicted proteins | sample 1672151 | NCBI WGS metagenome assembly OLSJ01 (sample SAMEA3136653, study PRJEB25190) | human gut metagenome | biome: human gut; feature: human-associated habitat; material: faeces | place: Austria | collected 2013 | reverse complement strand
GAGGAACGTGTTAAAATGTTAAATGAGGTAACACGGGATATGACAAATGTAATCGTAGTCCCATTTGATGGGCTACTGGTAGAATTTGCAAAAAAGATGGATGCCTGTATGATAGTTCGAGGACTCAGGGCAATCATAGATTTTGAATATGAGCTTCAGATGGCTCAGACGAACCATAAACTGGAGCCAAGTGTTGAGACAGTTTTTTTAACGACAAGCCTGGAGTATTCTTATCTGAGCTCTACCATAGTAAAAGAAGTAGCTTTCTATCATGGAGATATTTCAAAGTTTGTTCCCGATGTTGTGCGAGAAAGAATAAGGGAGAAAATGAATCAAAAAGGAGAGTGTAGATAATGAGCAGCCGTATTGAGCAGATCATTGAAGAAATCGAGGAATATATTGACAGTTGTAAGTTTCAGCCACTGTCTACATCAAAAATTATTGTAAATAAAGATCAGATGGACGAGCTCCTTCGTGAGCTTCGTATGAAGACGCCAGATGAGATCAAGCGTTATCAGAAGATTATTGCAAATAAAGATGCAATCCTTGCTGATGCACAGGCAAAAGCGGACAGCATGCTGGAGGAAGCACAGATTCATACGAATGAACTGGTGAGCGAGCATGAAATTATGCAGCAGGCATACGCACAGGCGAATGAGATTGTAACTGCTGCCACAGAGCAGGCACAGGAGATTCTTGATAATGCAACAAGCGATGCGAATGAAATCCGTATCGGAGCTATGCGTTATGCAGATAATCTGATGGCGAATGCAGAAGGAATCATCGGACATACACTGGACAGTTATACAACCAAGTATGATAGTCTTGTGAATTCTCTTCAGGAGTGCTATGACATGGTTCGTAATAACCGTGCGGAGCTGGATATTCCGGATCAGCCGGTAGCAGCACAGAATGAAGATCAGGGATATGAGCAGGAAGAAGAACCAGCAGAGGATGCATTCCCGGATTTTGACCTGGACAGTGAGGAGTAGATTCTTTATCCTGTACGAAGATTTGTTTACAGATTCTCAATTAAGAGTCAGGAATTGCTACAGATGTGAGTGCAAACACAGTTTTTAGGTTGAACGTATATAAAGATAAGCAAACAGACTGGTCACCAGAGCGGTGACCAGTTTTTTTCTTGCATAGGAGTTGAGAGAAAGTCCGCTTCCATTTATCATGCTGCCTGTCTGAAAAAGTGCACACCAGCCGCCGAAAGCAGTGTGTCCCATACAGAGGCTATAATAGATAGGAAAAGACAGAGGGATGGTCTGGGCGGTTATTGTTTTGTTTAAGAGAGCGCAGCCGTTAGTTAGTTCTAAAGATGGCAGAAGAAATAACTGATAAAACGGGTGTGAAATCGGGAGCTTTTGGAGTAAATTTAAAATGACGGAAAAAAGGATAATATATCCGCCGATTTTAACGATAGCCTCAGAACTATCCATAAGACAGAAATCGAGAGAACATGAAGGAATTTTTGAAATAGTAAATGGAGATGTAATGTCTGTAGTGTTCGATGATGCGAAATGTTTCTTTATGCGAAAGAAAAATGTTAATAGAATAGGCGTTCCGTATAAGATCAGCACAGATGGGAAAATGAGTCTGGGGTTCTGAAAATATCCGAGAACAATATAATGGATGAGAAATGCAGGGCTTGTATTATTGCAAAATGACAGTAGATAAGAAGCTTCTGCTTTTGAAATCTGCCTTGCATGAAAGAGATCGGCGGTAATCTTTGCCCCCATAGGATAACCACACAGGAATCCTACAATAAAAGCGAAGGAACCTTGGGCGGAAATGCCGAACAGACGGCTTATCACAGGAGCAAGGAGTTTGTTTAAAAGTGAACAGGCACAGGAGTCAAGAAGCAGGCGCGAAATGAGAAGAAATGGAAAAAGCGTTGGCAAAACAGTAAGGAACCAAAGTAGAAGTCCGGATTTTGCGCCTTCAAATACTTCAGAAGGAAATAAAAGCATCACAAAAAAGCATAGGATCAGAAAAAACTGAAAAAAATGATTTTTCATGGAACAAGCCTCCTGCTGAGCAAAATCTTAAAACTTAATTAACCATATGGAAATATTTGATTTTTTATGACAAATGATACATAATAGAGAAAGAAATTCGTGGTTGCGCAGATATGGGGTGACCACAAAAATTATTTCAAAGAGAGGGTTATAAACATGGTATTAGAAAATTTAGAACCAAAAGAAGTATTTCGATTTTTCGAGGAAATCTGCCAGGTACCTCATGGTACATTCGATACAAAGCGAATCAGTGATTACTGCGTAGCATTTGCAAAAGAAAGAGGACTTGCATGCATCCAGGATGAGACGAATAACATTATCATTTCCAAACCGGGAACAGTGGGATATGAGAACAGTGAACCGGTCATTATTCAGGGACATATGGATATGGTATGTGAGAAACGTCCGGAATCAAATCATGATTTTAAGAAAGATCCGCTTGAACTGTATGTAGAAGACGGATATGTAAAAGCAAAAGACACTACACTTGGCGGTGATGACGGTATTGCAGTTGCTATGGCACTGGCGATTTTGGACAGCAAGGATATTCCGCATCCACCAATTGAGGCTGTGTTTACGGTAGATGAAGAGATTGGAATGGGTGGAGCAGAGAATATTGACTTGTCCGTACTTAAAGGAAAGAAGCTTATTAATATTGACTCTGAAGAAGAGGGAATCCTGACAGTTGGCTGTGCAGGCGGATTCGGATATAATACTGAGATTCCAGTCACACGCGAGAACGCAGAAGGAGAGAAAATCAGTATCCGTATCCACGGACTTCTTGGAGGACATTCCGGAGCAGAGATTCACAAACAGCGTGGAAATGGACATAAAATGATGGGAAGACTTCTGAATCACGTATCTTTGGAGACTGACATCCGCCTGATCAGCATTGCAGGAGGAACAAAGAACAATGTCATTTCAAGTGAGTGTAAGGCAGAGATCCTTGTGGCGAAAGAAGATGCTGATAAAGTAAAAGCTTCTGTTGCAGAGTTAAAAGCAACATGGGACAAGGAGTTTCTTGGAAAAGAACCGGGACTTACTGTGGATGTAGAAGAAGAAAGTGTATCTGGTGTGGCAGTTATGAACGCGGAGAGTACAAAACGTGTAATCACATATTTTATCATCTGCCCGAACGGAGTACAGTGCTATGACCGTGAACTGGAAGGACTGGTTGAAACTTCCCTGAATCTTGGTATTGTAGAGACGACTAAGGACACTGTAAAGCTTGAAAGTCTTGTAAGAAGTTCTATGGAGAGTAAGAAAGCAGATATGAAAGAAATCCTGGATACTTGTGCACAGGTTGTCGGAGCTAACGGAAAGGTGCAGGGTGGATATCCTGCATGGGAGTACAAAGTAGATTCCGAACTTCGCAAAGTAATGGTAGAGACATTCGTAGAGCAGTATGGAAAAGAACCGGTTGTATCTACCATTCACGCCGGACTGGAGTGTGGACTTTTCCTTGGAAAGAAACCAGATTTGGATTGTGTATCTATGGGACCGGACCTTTTGGATATTCATTCCTTTAATGAGAAGCTGGATATTGCCTCTACACAGAGAACATGGGAATACTTAAAAGGAATTCTTGCAAAATTAAAATAGGATAACGTGGTGTGTAGTATAAAAACAGACATCATGGCAGTTTGAAAAATAAGAAAATATAAAGGTAGAACATATGGAGAAAGAATCTGTATGTTCTATTTTTATTTTTATTTTTACCATCTGCAGAGATGGGGGTTATTTTACATTTGATATAGTCATATAGTAGAAGAAAAATGTGCGGAAAATGAGAATAAAACTGAAATGAAGAAAAACAGGAATCTTAGAAATAAACAAGTGTATACCTGGCAGGTAAGCTTGAGGCTGTTTGCAATTCTGCTTGTGATAGCGCTACTGGATGCTGTTGGAATATCAATTTCATATACGTCCGGAAAACACATGACAGATCGAATGATGACGTTGGCTGCGCAGCAATTTCGAGATAAATTTTTTTCGGAAGAACTGCGTCAGAATAAATACCTGTCTTTAACATGCAGGCAGGCGATGCAAAATGTGGAAAAAGAGGCCTTGTATTTCCCGATTCCAGAGTCTGATTTGGATAAATCTTTGAAAGTAAGTTTTGTGGACACCTGGCATATGGAACGTAATTATGGCGGAAAGCGGGTGCATGAAGGAACAGATATTATGGCGGCTGAAAATAAACGGGGGCTGTATCCGGTGGTGAGCGTCAGTGACGGAACGGTGAAAAATAAGGGCTGGCTTGAAAAAGGGGGTTGGCGGATTGGTATCATAAGCGATAGTAGTACTTATTACTACTACGCGCATCTGGACTCTTATACAAACCTGAAAATAGGAGATTATGTAAGAGCAGGAGAATTGCTTGGGTACATGGGAGACAGCGGTTATGGTGCAGAAGGAACGGCGGGACAGTTTCCCGTACATTTACATTTTGGAATTTATTTTTATGAAAATGGGAAAGAAATCAGTGTTAATCCTTATGAAGTGCTTTTGTTTTTAGAAAATAAAAAATTAATCTATTCATATTTCTAGAGTTATACACCCAGATATGCTATACTATATTATGTATGTTTATGCGCTGGAGGAGAAAAATCAATGAGATTGCCAGAGAATTTTGAAAAAAAGATGCGAGATCTTCTGAAAGAAGATTTTGACGATTATATTGCATGTTATGAAGAGCCGCGTTATTATGGGCTTCGTGTAAATACGAATAAAATTTCCGTAGAAGAGTTTAAAAAGATCTGTCCGTTTGAAATCGAGCCGATTCCCTGGATTGAGAATGGATTCTATTATGACGGGGAGCATGTAACTCCGTCTAAACATCCATATTATTTTGCAGGGCTTTATTATCTGCAGGAGCCAAGTGCCATGACACCGGCAAACCGGCTTCCGGTGGAACCGGGAGACAAGGTGTTAGATGTATGTGCGGCACCGGGAGGAAAGGCTACGGAGCTTGGAGCAAAGCTTCAGGGGGAAGGAGTACTTGCGGCCAATGATATCAGTAATTCCAGAGCCAAGGGACTTCTGAAAAATATTGAGGTGTTCGGTATTGGCAATGTTCTTGTTTTAAGTGAAGAGCCTGGAAAAATGGAAAGCTATTTTACAGAGTATTTTGATAAGATTCTGATTGACGCACCGTGTTCCGGAGAAGGAATGTTCCGAAAAGATAAAAAAATGGTATCTGCATGGGAGGAGCATGGGCCGGACTTTTTCTGTAATATTCAGAAGAGCATTATCTTGCAGGCTGCTCGTATGTTAAAGCAAGGCGGAATGATGCTGTACTCCACCTGTACTTTTGATCCGAAAGAAAATGAGCAGGTCATCGAACATTTACTTAAGACCTATCCGGAATTTAGAATCTTGAAGATTGCGCCATATGAAGGCTTTGTTCAGGGGATGCCGGAAGTGACAGAATCACGGGATCCGTCGATTGCGGATACTGTCCGCATATTCCCACATAAAATGAAAGGGGAAGGACATTATCTGGCACTTGTACAAAAGGGCGAACCGTGTGACCGTGCGAAAGGTGAACTGACCGGTGGAAAAGGAAAGAAGAAATTACCAGAGGAACTGGAAGAATTTTTAAATGATGTAAAGAAAGAAATCCGTACGGATCTTCTGGATATCCACGGCGAGCGTGTCTATGTAATGCCGGCAGGGCTTCCAAATCTTAAGGGACTTCGGTTCCTGCGTACCGGACTTTTACTTGGAGAACTTAAGAAAAAACGGTTTGAGCCAAGTCAGGCCTTTGCCATGACCCTCAAAAAAGATGATTATGAGAAGATTGTTGATCTGCCACTAGAAGATGATCGTGTGAGCCGTTATCTGAAAGGGGAAACACTGGATGTTGATGATTTGGTAGAGACGAAAGCAAAAGGCTGGTATCTGGTCTGCGTGGATGGTTATCCACTGGGATGGGGAAAGCTTGCTAATGGAACTTTGAAGAATAAATATCTGCCGGGATGGAGGTTGAATTCATGATCCGGTTAGACAAGTTCCTGTCTGAGATGGGCGTAGGAACCAGGCAGGAAGTGAAGCAGTATATTCGAAAAGGCAAAGTAGAGGTAGATGGCGAGATTGAAAAGCGCCCGGAACTTAAAGTGGACGAGACAAAAGCAAATGTTACACTGGACGGTGAACGAATCGGATATGCCTCTTATGTATACTATATGTTGAATAAACCGTCGGGGGTAGTGTCTGCAACAGAAGATAAACGCGAGAAGACCGTGATCGATCTGATTAAGGGACAGAAGCGGAAAGATCTGTTCCCGGTAGGGAGACTGGACAAAGATACAGAAGGGCTTCTTTTGATCACCAATGACGGAGCACTTGCACATCGGCTGTTATCTCCGAAAAAGCATGTTGATAAATGTTATTTTGCGCGCATCTGTGGGAAAGTGACAGAAGAGGACGTGCGAAGTTTTGAAAAGGGAGTCAATATCGGAAGTCAGGAGCAACCGGAGATTACAATGCCCGGGAAGCTTGAAATCATTACATCAGATGATATTTCCAAGATTCGTCTGACCATTCAGGAAGGAAAGTTCCATCAGGTAAAGAGAATGTTTCAGGCAGTTGGTAAAGAAGTGATTTATTTAAAACGACTTCGAATGGGGACACTTATATTAGATGAAAATTTAGGTATCGGTGAATACCGTCCGCTGACAAAAGAGGAGCTTGAAAAATTATGATAAATTTGTTGAAAGACGTGGATGCAGTCATCTTTGATATGGATGGAACATTAATTGATTCGATGTGGATCTGGCCGGATATTGATGATGTTTATTTGGAAAAATATCATCTTACGAAACCGGATAATTTCCATGAAGGGATGGAGGGGATGAGTTATACAGAGGTAGCACAGTATTTCCTTAAGTGTTTCCCTACGTTATCTATGACCATTGATGAAGTGATGGATGAATGGACGCAGATGGCGCATGAACGATATGTGACACAGGTCGATATGAAGAAGGGGGCACTGGAATTCCTTCATACATTGAAAAAAGCAGGCATCAAGACAGGAATTGCTACCAGCAATGGGAGAACGCTTGTAGATGACACGCTGGAGGCGCTGAATATCAGGTCCTTATTTGACAGTGTGAAATGTGCCTGTGAGGCAGGCGCCGGGAAGCCGGCACCGGATGTATATCTTTTGACCGCCGAAGATATGGGAGTAAAACCGGAGCGGTGTCTTGTGTTTGAAGATGTGCCGATGGGCATATTAGCAGGAAAGAATGCAGGCATGACGGTCTGTGCTGTGGAAGATGAATTTTCTGCTCCGCAGCGCGGGAAAAAACGTGAATTAGCGGATTATTATATTCAAGATTATGACGATATTAAAAATGGAACATATGAGGTGTTAAAATAATGAGTAATGGTTTTTTGCCAATCTGTAAAAGAGATATGGAAGAGCAGGGCTGGGAACAGCTGGATTTTGTCTATGTATGTGGGGATGCTTACGTGGATCATCCTTCTTTTGGACATGCCATTATTATGCGTACATTAGAGGCACATGGGTATAAAGTGGGAATCATTTCTCAGCCGGATTGGAAGAAACCGGAGAGTATTATGGAATTTGGAGAACCAAGACTTGCCTTCCTTGTGTCCTCCGGTAATATGGATTCTATGGTGAATCATTATTCCGTATCGAAGAAACGAAGGAAAACAGATGCCTATACACCCGGCGGAGTCATGGGAAAACGTCCTGATTATGCAGCAATCGTATACAGTAATCTTATTCGTCAGACATATAAAAAGACGCCTATTATTTTGGGCGGGATCGAGGCAAGCCTTCGAAGACTTGCCCATTACGATTATTGGTCAGATAAGTTAAAGCGTTCTATTTTGATAGAAGCACAGGCGGATATCATCTCGTATGGAATGGGAGAGCATTCCATTGTCGAGATTGCAGATGCATTAAACAGCGGTCTGCCTGTAAGTGAACTTACCTTTATACGCGGAACTGTATGTAAGGTGCGTTCACTTGACCGTGTGCCGGATGCCTTAGTGCTTCCAACATATGATGAGCTGACAAAAGATAAGAAACAATATGCAGCCAGCTTTTATAAGCAGTACTGCAATACTGATCCATTTACGGCAAAACAGCTTGCTGAGCCATACGGATCACATCTTTATGTCATTCAAAATCCACCTGCCTATCCGCTTACAACACAGGAGATGGATGACGTGTATGAGCTTCCTTATATGAGAACGTATCATCCGTCTTACGAGGCGCTAGGCGGTGTGCCGGCCATCTCAGAAATTAAATTTTCACTTTGCAGCAATCGCGGCTGCTTTGGCGGCTGCAGCTTCTGCGCTCTTACATTTCATCAGGGACGAATCATTCAGACAAGAAGTCATGAATCATTGATTCGCGAAGCAAAACTGATGACACAGGAAAAAGATTTTAAAGGATATATACACGATGTAGGAGGCCCAACGGCAAACTTCCGTCATCCGGCCTGTCAAAAACAGCTGACTAAAGGTGTCTGCACGGGAAAGCAGTGCTTATTCCCGTCACCATGTAAAAACCTTACAGTTGACCATCAGGATTATATCCAGCTTCTTCGAAAACTGCGCGCTCTTCCAAAAGTAAAGAAAGTTTTTATCCGCTCAGGTATTCGTTTTGATTATGTGTTGGCAGATAAAAGCGATGCTTTCCTTAAGGAGCTTTGCCAGTATCATGTCAGTGGACAGCTTAAGGTTGCCCCGGAGCATGTTTCTGACCGCGTTTTAAAATATATGGGTAAACCAGAAAATGCCGTCTACAAGCGTTTTACACAGCGCTACAAAGCAATGAATGAAAAGCTTGGACTCAAGCAATATCTGGTTCCTTATTTAATGTCATCTCATCCAGGCTCCCAACTTACGGATGCGGTGGAGATGGCAGAGCATCTGCGTGATTTAGGCTACATGCCGGAACAGGTTCAGGATTTTTATCCTACGCCGTCCACGATTTCAACCTGCATGTATTATACAGGCATTGATCCTCGTACAGGAGAGTCTGTTTATATTCCAAAGGATCCTCATGAAAAAGCCATGCAGCGTGCGCTTATCCAATACCGTGATCCAAAGCTTTATGATCTGGTAAAAGAGGCGCTTATAAAGTGTGGCCGTCAGGATTTGATTGGTTTTGGCAAGGAATGTCTGATTGCACCAAGAAATATCAAACAGGGCAGAAATACAAATACGCAGTATGCAAAGAAACACAATGACAGCAGCAATACAAGACAACATCGTAGTGACAGCAAAGGCAGATATTCTGCGGGCAAAAGGAGGAAGTAAACATGTTAGGATTTGAGGAAGTAGAAAAGTATGACCCTGAATTGGCACAGGCAATGTCGGATGAGCTAACAAGACAGCGTACCCATATTGAGCTGATTGCCTCTGAAAATCTTGTAAGCAAGGCCGTTATGGCAGCAATGGGCAGCGTTCTGACAAACAAATATGCAGAGGGTTATCCGGAAAAACGTTATTATGGTGGATGCGAATATGTTGACGTAGTAGAGGAGTTAGCAAGAGAGCGCGCAAAGAAACTTTTTGGTTGTGAGTATGTCAATGTGCAGCCGCACTCTGGAGCACAGGCAAATATGGCAGTCTTTTTTGCCGTATTAAATCCTGGTGATACCTTTATGGGTATGAGCCTCGACATGGGTGGTCATCTTACACATGGAAGCCCGGTAAACATGTCAGGAAAGTACTTTCACGCTGTTCCTTATGGAATTAATGCAGATGGCTTTATTGATTATGACGAAGTTCGCCGTATTGCACTTGAGTGCAAGCCAAAGATGATCGTAGCCGGTGCCTCTGCCTACGCAAGAAAGATCGACTTTAAGCGCTTCCGTGAGATCGCAGATGAAGTAGGCGCAGTTTTAATGGTTGATATGGCGCATATCGCAGGTCTTGTCGCAGCTGGACTTCATGAAAGTCCAATTCCTTACGCACATGTAACTACTACAACCACTCACAAGACACTTCGCGGACCGCGAGGCGGCATGATCATGTGCAGCAACGAAGTTAACAAAAAGTACAACTTTAATAAGGCAATTTTCCCAGGCATTCAGGGCGGACCGCTTATGCATGTTATCGCAGGAAAGGCTGTTTGCTTTAAGGAAGCACTTGATCCGTCATTCAAGCTTTATGCACAGGGAATTATTGATAATGCGCAGGCACTTGCTTCTGGCCTTATGAATCGTGGCTTTGAGCTTGTATCAGGCGGAACAGATAATCATCTAATGCTCGTAAATCTGATAAATAAGGGTGTAACTGGAAAGCAGGCTGAAAAGATGCTTGATGCTGCCAACATTACATGCAATAAGAACACCGTACCGAATGACCCACAGTCTGCATTTACGACAAGTGGTATCCGTCTTGGAACAGCCGCTGTTACTACCAGAGGCTTTAATACAGCTGATATGGATGTTGTCGCACAGGCAATCTCTCTTGTTATCGACGATATGGAGAAAAACAAAGAAGAAGCAATGGCACTTGTTAAGAGCCTGACTGACAAATATCCGTTATACGAATAATTGTAATTTTAGTAATGAGGTATCATGGAAACATTAAAAATTCGCTATTTGAGTGACAAAATTGAAAAACTCCGTTTCATCGACGGAAAATCTGATTGGATTGATCTAAGAAGCGCAGAGGATGTAAATATGAAGGCCGGAGAGGCTCGTCTTATTTCTCTTGGTATTGCAGTGCAGCTTCCAAAGGGCTACGAGGCACATGTTGTTCCAAGAAGCAGTACATTTAAGAATTTCGGTCTCATCCAGACAAATCATATGGGTGTGATTGATGAAAGCTACTGCGGTGATCATGACGAATGGAAAGTACCTGTGATGGCGGTACGCGACACATGTATTCACGTAAATGACAGAATTTGCCAGTTTCGTATTATGGCGCATCAGCCAGCACTTCAATTTGAAGAAGTGGAGCATTTAGAAGGCTGTGACCGCGGCGGTTTTGGAACAACTGGAAAGCAGTAATTGTTGCACAAAAATCTAAAAAAGGCGTCTCACAAAAATGTGAGGCGCTTTTTTAATAACAGCAATTTTAAGGCTCATTTAAGGCTCAAATGTTATAAGCTGTTCTGCATATGGAAGTGTTTCAATCCAATCACAGAATGTGTGCCACTCTGCCAGCTTATGATTCTTTCTTGCACGATAGATATTGATTAATGTCTCATAATTAAATGTGCAGGTGCGCATCTGGTTATAGCTGCTTGGAAGAAGCTGGATCATATCATACCAGTCATCCTTTGATTTTGTC
>OLSJ01001985.1_pt1 | contig 11404 bp, 9 predicted proteins | sample 1672151 | NCBI WGS metagenome assembly OLSJ01 (sample SAMEA3136653, study PRJEB25190) | human gut metagenome | biome: human gut; feature: human-associated habitat; material: faeces | place: Austria | collected 2013 | reverse complement strand
GGGAGTCAAGAGGGTAGAACCCGTAGGTGTCTCCCCTTTTGCCCATACGCCGTGGGTACGGCGAACTCCCGCCGCCCGCAGGCGGTAACTCTTCGCTCGGAAACAACATACCGCTTGCGCGCCTCGCGTACCCGGCCTTGCGGGTGCACAAGTTTTCTGCCAAGGGCATTTCCCTTGCGCAAACGCGCAAAAAGAGGTATACTAATTCTATCTGGACTATTCCACTGGAAGGAGCATCATCGATGCGAGATGGATTTATCAAAATTGCCGCGGCAACGCCTGATCTGCACGTCGCGGACTGTGCATATAATACCTCTGAGATCGTAAAGCTGGCGAAGGAGGCCGCTGCCAAAGGCGCGAAGCTCATCACATTCCCCGAGCTGTGCCTGACCGGCTACACCTGCGGCGACCTGTTCCTGCAGGAAACGCTGCTCGAGGGCGCACTGGACGCGCTGAACACGGTCTGCCGCGAGACCGCAGAGCTTGCGGCTGTCATCGTAGTCGGTCTGCCGCTGCGTGTGCGCGGCAAGCTGTATAATGTGGCTGCTGTCGTAAATGCCGGTGACGTGCTGGCGTTCGTGCCGAAAACCCATCTTCCGAACTACTCGGAGTTCTACGAGCAGCGCCATTTCGTGTCTGCGGACACCCTGTCCGGCGGTATGGAGGGTGTAGATGTGAAGAACGCGGACGGCGAGGCCATCTGTGTACCGCTCGTGACCGACAGCATTTTTCAGTGCGATGAGCAGCCGCTGTTTACCTTCGGCGTGGAGATCTGCGAGGATCTGTGGGTGCCGAACCCGCCGTCCACCGCGCTGGCGCAGATGGGCGCGCACATTATCGTCAACCTGTCTGCTTCGGATGAGATCATCGGCAAGGCAGGCTATCGCCGCGACCTTGTTCGTCAGCAGTCCGGTCGTCTGCTGTGCGCGTATCTGTATGCGGATGCCGGTTTCGGTGAGTCCACGCAGGACCTCGTTTTTGCGGGCCACGACCTCATCGCGGAGAACGGCGCACTGCTGTCCGAGAGCAAGATGTTCTCGCAGGGCATCATTTACGCGGATATCGACCTCCAGCGCCTTGCACACGAGCGTCAGCGCATGAACACATTCGAGTCTATCGAGGGCGGCGTGTTCTCGTTCTCGCTCGAGCCGGTGGAAAATGACCTTGCCGACCGCACATTCCCGCGCACGCCGTTCGTTCCGGCGAACAAGGCACTCCGCGATGAGCGCTGCGAGGAGATCCTGACGCTTCAGGCGACCGGCCTTGCCACCCGTCTGCGCCATACGCACGCGAAAACGGCGGTTGTTGGTCTGTCCGGCGGACTGGATTCCACGCTCGCACTTATCGTGCTCGTACACGCATTCGATATGCTCGAACTCGACCGCAAGGGCATTCTGGCTGTCACCATGCCGTGCTTCGGCACAACCGCCCGTACCAAGGGCAACGCAGAAAAGCTGGCGGAAGCCTACGGCGTCACGTTGGAAACCGTGGACATCAAAGCGGCAGTCGATCAGCATTTCATGGACATCGGCCAGTCCAAGGATGATCTTTCCGTTACCTTTGAGAACGGTCAGGCGCGCATGCGCACGCTGGTGCTGATGAACCTCGCCAACAAGAACGGCGGCATGGTGGTCGGCACGGGCGACCTGTCCGAGCTGGCGCTCGGCTGGGCGACCTACAACGGCGACCACATGAGTATGTACGGCGTCAACGGCTCTATCCCGAAAACGCTGGTGCGCTACCTTGTTGCCTATGAGGCCGACCGCACGCTCGGCGAGCTGTCTGACGTTTTGCAGGATGTGCTCGATACCCCGGTATCGCCCGAGCTGCTGCCGCCCAAGGACGGCGAGATCAGCCAAAAGACCGAGGATCTGGTCGGCCCGTATGAGCTGCACGACTTTTTCCTGTATTATATGCTGCGCTTCGGTTATCCGCCGCGCAAGATCTTCCGCGCCGCGCACAAGACCTTTGCGGGCGTGTATGACGATGCGACCATCAAGAAGTGGCTGACGACCTTCATGCGCCGCTTCTTTACGCAGCAGTTCAAGCGCTCCTGCCTGCCGGACGGCCCGAAGGTCGGTACCGTAACGCTTTCGCCGCGCGGCGACTGGCGTATGCCGTCGGACGCAGTATCCGCGCTGTGGCTCAAGGAAGCGGAGAGTCTGTAACAGAATTTATGACATAGGGCGGGTACTCCCGCCCTATGATATTCCAATACAAAGGAGAATCTCCTTTTGAAGAATTTGATTCGCGGCATAGCGGTACTGCTGACAGCGGTATTTCTGTGCTTCAACATCTATTATGAGTTAGCACCCGGAATCACCGTTGCACCCGAGCAGAAATTCGTGTTTGCAGCGATTTTTGCGGTGCTTTTGCGTGCTGCGCTGTTCTGCGGCGTGCCGGACAATACGCGTCCGATACGGCGGCGGCTGTATATGCTGGCGCTGTTTCTGTACTACATATGGGTGCTGCTGAATGTGCTGTTTTTCGATAACGCGTTCGGCCGCGGATTTGGTCATACCTCGCTCGATATGGTGAATCTGGAGCCGCTCCGCACGGTGAAAAATTACCTGTTAGCCTACGGCTACGGCAATATCTCGCTGCGGCTTGTGGTGCTCAATCTGGCAGGCAATTTGATTGCGTTCGCGCCGATGGGCGTGTTCCTGCCCGCACTGTTCCGCTGGCAGAGAAGCATTTTCTTCTTCACGGCGTCGCTCGCGCTGAGCATCACGGCGGTGGAGGTGCTGCAGGTGTACACCGGAACGGGCTCGTGCGATGTGGATGATCTTATCCTCAATCTCGCGGGTGCGCTGCTCGTTTTTATCGTGTGCAGAGTGACACCGCTTTGGCATCGCATTTGCAGCGTTAATCCAAGACCAAAAAAATAATGGAGAATTGAGAATGGAAAATGGAGAATGAACGCGATGGCTTCATCTCTTTGTGATAAGTTTTTATCTCAACATTCATTTTCAATTCTCCATCTTCAATTCTCAATTTTATTTGACAAACCCTGTCTGCCGTTATAAACTTTAACTGAATAAAAAACAAAAGACAGGGGGAACCCATTCATGTTTGATACCGTACTCATCGCCGGTCTGGGCCTGATGGGCGGCTCGATGGCGAAAACCATCAAGGCGCGCACACTCAGCCGCGTTTTAGGCTGGAACCGCACGCGCGCGACCGCAGAGCAGGCACTGGCTGACGGCTCGATTGACGCGATTGCGACCGAAGCGCTGTACAAGGAGGCTGACCTTGTTATCATCGGTCTGTACCCGCAGGCAACGGTGGACTGGCTGCTCGAGAACATGCCGAAGATGAAAAAGGGCTGCGTGATCGTCGATATGGTCGGCGTCAAGCAGTTTATGGTCGATCATCTGGAACAGGCGGCGCTTGACGCCGGTGTGCACTACGTCGGCGGTCACCCGATGGCGGGCCGTGAGTTCTCCGGTCTGGATTATTCGCTGCCGACCCTGTTTGACGGTGCGAGCATGATCTTTGTGCCGACCAAGAGCAGCACCGAGCGTGTGCTTGAACAGCTGGAGGCGTACTTCATGTCGCTCGGCTTCGGCCAGACCGTGCGCTGTACCGCGCAGCAGCACGATCACATGATCGCGTTTACCTCGCAGCTGGCGCATGTGGTTTCCTCGGCGTACATCAAAAGTCCGGAGGCGGACAAGCACAACGGCTACTCGGCGGGCAGCTACAAGGATCTGACGCGTGTTGCCAAGCTGAATGAGACCATGTGGAGCGAGCTGTTCCTGTGCAACGCAGAGCCGCTCGCGCAGGAGATTGACGAGGTCATCAAGCACCTTGACGAATACCGCAAGGCCATCCGTGCAGGAGACCGCGAGGAACTGACCATTCTGCTGAGAGACGGACGCGAGCGCAAGGAAAGACTGGGTTAATCAGAAATTCGAAACGATACGAAAAGGGACAATGCCTGTGTGCGTTGTTCCTTTCCTTTTGCGCGGATTCGGGAAATTGTTAAGGAAACAGGTCGCAGAACGTAAATTTTTGCGCATACCTCCAAAATCCTGCGTCTGTCCGCGCAATCCATTTACATAGGAATTTGTTTTTGTTATAATTTATTTGCATGAAATCAGAAAGTGTTTTGCTAAGGGGAATGAATGGCACGGCACTTTACAGGACAACACAAAGGAGTGTGGGTATGCAAGAGAAAATTTCTATGGACGCAGCGCACGATTTTGAGGCAAAAATGCCTCTGTCGCGCAAGATTCCGCTGGGACTGCAGCACGTTTTTGCGATGTTCGTCGGCAACCTGACGCCGCTGCTCATCATCATGGGTGCGTGCGGCATTGCAGGCGGCGAGTTCGCGGACCTGCAGGTAAGCGTTCTGCAGAACGCGATGTTCGTGGCCGGCGTGGTAACGCTGGTGCAGCTGTTTTCCATCGGCCCAATCGGCGGCAAGGTGCCGATCATCATGGGTACAAGCTCGGGTTTTATCGGCGTGTTCAACAGCGTTGCGGCTACCATGGGCGGCGGTGTGATTGCGTATGGCGCGATTATGGGCGCGTCCATTCTCGGCGGCCTGTTTGAGACGGTACTTGGCTTTTTCCTCAAGCCGCTGCGCAAATTCTTTCCGGCGGTCGTTACCGGCACGGTCGTGCTGAGTATCGGTCTGTCGCTGATCTCGGTCGGCATCAATTCCTTCGGCGGCGGCAACTCCGCGAAGGATTTCGGCTCGATGGAAAATCTGCTGCTGGCGCTGTTCGTGCTGGTGGTTATTCTGGTCGTCAAGCACGGCTGCAAGGGCTTCCTTGGCTCGTCCGCGATCTTTGTCGGCATTATTGCAGGCTACATTGCGGCAATCATCATGGGTTTTGTTCTGCCGACCACCGCGGTTGACGCGGACGGTGTAGAATTTACCAAGGCATGGGTACTCAACTGGGACAAGGTAGCACAGGCCGGCTGGTTTTCCATCCCGAAGCTGATGCCGGTAAAGCCGGTGTTTGATCTGCGCGCCATCCTGCCGGTGCTGGTTATGTTTATTGTTACCGCAGTCGAGACCGTCGGCGATATTTCGGGCGTTATGGAAGGCGGCATGGGCCGTGAGGCAACTGACAAGGAGCTGTCCGGCGGCGTAGCCTGCGACGGTATCGGTTCGTCGTTTGCGGCGCTGTTCGGCGTACTGCCGAATACCTCGTTCAGCCAGAACGTAGGCCTTGTTACCATGACCAAGGTTGTCAACCGCGGTGCCCTGTCCGTCGGTGCAATCTTCCTCATTCTGTGCGGTCTGATTCCGAAGCTGGGCGCGATCGTGTCCATTATGCCGCAGTCCGTGCTCGGCGGTGCGGCTGTTATGATGTTCTCGTCCATCGTTATCAGCGGTATCCAGCTGATCACCAAGGAGGAGATGACGCCGCGTAATCTGACCATCGTGTCGGTTGCTCTGGGTGTCGGCTACGGCATGGGTGCCAATATGACCATTCTGGCACAGGCGCCGCAGGCGGTTCAGCTGATTTTTGGCGGTTCCGGTATTGTACCGGCAGCATTTGTTGCGATTCTGCTCAATATCGTGCTCCCGAAGGATAAGAAAACCGAAGCATAATGCAAAACCCCGGAAAGAAGTTCTTTCCGGGGTTTTTAATTGAGAATGGAGAATTGAGGATGGAAAATGATCGTAACAGTCAACCATTCGCCATTCCGATTGAGAGAGGCGTAAAATGATACTGTAGGGTGCGACGACCTCGGCGCACCGTGTAAACCGACTGCACAAACGTAACCGTAGGGGCGCACAATGTGCGCCTGCATAACGCCGCATCAAATGGTTGGCATTACCGATAAAATGAATCGTTTTGAAAAATCAATTTTAATTCTGCGAGAACGTCCGGTGTATCCGCGTCCATCAATTCCGCCGGATGTCGAGCAGGAAACAGCGTTACCCTTTCCGCATGCCGCTTGACGACCGCGCCGCCGCCCCTGCCCTCGGGAAGAGAACGCAGTTCCTCAAAATAATCTGCGCCGAACAGCACCGGACTGCCCGGCGTACCGCTTTGCGGCTCGCATAGACGGAAAATCTGCGATTTCCGGTCGGGTTCCGCGCAGAATGCCGACACCATACAGCAGAGCGTTTTCCTCGTCAGCAGCGGCTGATCACCCGGCAGAAACACGCAGCCGGACATGGCAGGAAACCGCGGCAGCAGGTACTCCAGTCCAAGCCGCACGGTGTCGCTGCGAAGTGGATGGGCATGGTGCAGGACGGGAATGCCGTATTTTTCACACAATGCCTGCATCTCGGTCGAGCGGGTAACGACTACGCGGTGCAACCCCTCTGTCACGGCAAACGCACGGCAGAGCAGCGGTTTTCCGTCAAATTCGGCGAGCAGCTTGTTGGAGCCAAACCGTTTTGCCAGGCCGGATGCCATGATCACACATCCGATTTCACTTTTCATCGGGGAAAAACTGCGGATAGAGCTGTTTTCCTGCCTGTTTGCAGGCGTCACGATACTGCTCATAGCGATAGAGAAACTCCTTTGCCTCGTCAGTGAGTACGCTGCCGCCGCCGCCTTTGCCGCCGATTTTGCGCTCGGTGAGTGCAAAACCGAGCACCTGCTCGGCATGACGGACGAGTCCGAGCGCCTTGGTATATGCCATCTGCATGGACTGCGCGGCGGCGCGAAGCGATCCGGTCTGCTCGATGGCATGCAGCAGACGGCACGGTCCCTCACCGAAAAAGCGCTCGCCGTCCTCATCGAACAGCATCACGCGGATATTTGGCTGCATGGCGGCTCCTTTCCCACAACTTTTTCTTTTCGTTGTATTTTGATATTCACAACGGCATTATAGCAGATTTTGTGGTAAAATAAAAGTAGTATACTGAAAAGATAACACATTCCCCTGAAAGAGAGAGGATATAACGTATGTTGACGATACGGGAATACAAAAAAGTCGAGTCGCTCGAGGAAGCGTATACGCTCAACCAGAAAAAGTCCAACCGCGTGATCGGCGGCATGATCTGGCTCAAAATGGAGACGCTGAATGTCGGCACGGCAATCGACCTGTCCGGTCTGGGATTGGACACCATCGAGGAAACCGAAACCGAGTTCCGGATCGGTGCGATGGCCTCGCTGCGCGCGCTGGAGCTGCACGAAGGACTGGCAGCCTACACGAACGGTGCTATGCGCGAATCCGTGCGCCACATTGTCGGCGTGCAGCTTCGCAATCTGGCGACCGTCGGCGGCAGCCTGTACAGCCGGTTCGGCTTTTCCGATGTGCTGACCATGTTCCTCGTGCTGGACGCACAGGTAGAGCTGTACAAGGGCGGCATTGTGCCGCTTTCCGAGTACGCCGAAAGACCCAAGGACCGCGATATTCTGGTGCGCATTATCGTGCCCAAGAAAAATGCGAAATTCAACTACCAGTCCGTGCGCATCAGCCAGACCGACATTCCGGTGCTGACCTGTGCGTCCGTTAAGGATGAGAACGGCTATCGGTTCGCCATCGGTGCCCGTCCGGCGCGCGCACAGATTTATGCACAGCCTGTGGATAAAACGGCGGAGCAGATGGCGGAAGCCGTTCGGGCGGAAATCAAGACCGGCAGCAGTCTGCGCGGCAGTGCGGAGTATCGCAGACACCTCGCGGGTGTGCTGGTGCGCCGCGCGGCACACGCGCTCGATGCAGAGTAAGGGGGAACGGATATGCTGATCACAATGACATTGAATGGAAAGAAAGTAGCAGACGATGTGGCGGCGGACACGCTGCTCATCGACTTTGTTCGCAATCATGGCTGTCTGAGCGTCAAGCGCGGCTGCGAGACCGCAAACTGCGGTCTGTGCACCGTATTTATGGACGAAAAGCCGGTGCTGTCCTGCTCGGTGCTGGCAGCGCGTGCAAGCGGACATACAATCACGACCTTGGAGGGCTTGCAGGGCGAAGCCGCCGAATTCGGCGCGTTCATCGCGGATCAGGGTGCGGAGCAGTGCGGCTTCTGCAATCCCGGCTTTATGATGAACGCGATCGCGCTGTTCCGCGAAAAGCAGGACCCGACCGATGAGGAGATCAAGGAATATCTGGCGGGCAATCTGTGCCGCTGCTCGGGTTATGAGGGACAGCTGCGCGGTATCCGCGCATATCTCGACTGGAAAAAGCAGAGAGAGGAGGACGCACAGTGAAGGTAGTCAATCAGCCGCTCCGCAAAAAGGATGCGATGCAGCTCGTCACCGGCCAGCCGGTGTATGTGGACGATGTAACGCCGCGCGACTGCCTGTGCGTCAAGCTGCTGCGCTCGCCGCACGCGAACGCCATCGTCAAGTCTATCAACAAGACCGCCGCGATGAAAGTCCCCGGCATGGAGGCCATCTTCACATGGGAGGACGTAGACCAGGACGGCCGCCGCTACACGCAGGCCGGCCAGACCTATCCGGAGGCGAGTCCGTATGACCGCCTTGTTATCGACCGCCATGTGCGCTTTGTAGGCGATGTGGTGGCGATTCTCGCCGGTGCGGACGAAAAATGCGTTGATAAGGCGATGAAGCTGGTTAAGGTGGAGTACGAGGTGCTCGAGCCGGTGCTCGATTTCCACACCGCAAAGGACAATCCGGTGCTCGTGCATCCGGAGGACAACTGGGAGAGCCTTGCGCCGGTCGGCGCGGACAACAGGCGCAACCTGTGCGCGCACGATGAATGCGGCAACGGCGATATCGATGCGGTCCTCGCGGACTGCGATGTCGTTATCGACCGCGTGTACCACACGCAGGCATGCCAGCAGGCGATGATGGAAACCTTCCGCACCTACTGCGAGATCGACACCTACGGCCGCCTGCATATCATCAGCTCGACGCAGATCGTGTTCCATACGCGCCGAATCGTGGCGAACGCACTGCATATCCCGAAAAGCAAGGTGCGCGTCACCAAGCCGCGCATCGGCGGCGGCTTCGGCGCCAAGCAGACCGCGGTCAGCGCGGTGTATCCGGCGTTTGTCACCTGGATGACGAAAAAGCCGTCCAAGATCATCTTCAGCCGCGTGGAGAGCCAGATTGCATCTTCGCCGCGCCACGAGATGGAAATGCACGTCCGTCTGGGCGCAAACAAGGACGGCATCGTGCGCGGCATCGACCTGCACACGCTGTCCAACACGGGCGCTTACGGCGAACACGGCCCGACAACGGTCGGTCTGTCCGGTCATAAGTCGATTCCGCTGTACGGCAAGGCCGAGGCATTCCGCTTTACGAGTGACGTTGTGTACACCAATCACATGTCGGCGGGCGCGTACCGTGGCTATGGCGCAACACAGGGCCTGTTCGCGGTGGAGAGCGCGGTAAACGAGCTGGCGAACATCCTCGGCATGGACCCGTTCAAAATCCGTGAGATGAATATTACGCACGAGGGTGAGATTATGCCCGCGTACTACGGTCAGCTGAACACAAGCTGTGCGCTCGACCGCTGTCTGGCGCGCGTGCACGACATGATCGACTGGGATAACAAGTATCCGTGCCGGGACATGGGAAACGGCAAGATTCGTGCGGTCGGCATGGGCATGGCGATGCAGGGCTCGGGCATCACGAGCATGGACGTCGGCAGTGCGACGCTCAAGGTCAACGATGAGGGCTTTTACACGCTGCTCATCGGCGCGGCTGACATGGGCACCGGCTGTGATACCACGCTTGCGCAGATCGCGGCAGAGGTGCTTGAGTGTCCGCTTGACAACATTACCACGCTGAGTGCGGACACCGACTGGTCGCCGTATGACTCGGGCTCGTATGCCTCGAGCACGATCTACGTCACCGGCAAGGCGACCGAGAAGTGCGCGCTCGAGCTGCGCGGCAAAATCTGTGCGCTCGGCGCAAAGCTGCTCGGCTGCGATAAGGAGCAGGTCAGCTTCGACGGCAGGGAAGTCCGCGTAGAGGAAGGCGAAAATGCAGGCAAGACCATTAGCCTGAGTGATATTGCGACGGCTTCCATGAACGGCAACAGCATCGAGCTGCAGGCGACGGTTACGCATTCGTCCGAGATTTCGCCTCCGCCGTATATGGTCGGTGCGGCTGAGATCGAGGTGGATACCGAAACTGGCGAGGTAACTCTGCTGGATTACGCTGCGGCAGTGGACTGCGGTACGCCCATCAACCCGAATCTGACGCGCGTGCAGGCCGAGGGCGGCATTGCGCAGGGCATCGGCATGACGCTGACCGAGAGCGTCACCTATGATGACCGCGGCTATCCGATGGAAAATTCGCTTTTCCAGTACAAGATTCCCGCACGCGTGGACATCGGCAAGATCCGCGTGGAGTTCGAGAACAGCTACGAGGGCGAAGGCCCGTTCGGTGCGAAATCCATCGGCGAGGTTGTTATCAATACACCGCTGCCGGCAATTTCGGATGCAATCCGAAATGCCGTAGGCAAGCGGTTCTATGAGCTTCCCATTACGCCGGAAAAGATTGCGATGGCAGCGCTGGAGAAGAAATAAGCATGAAAAAAGGACGTATCCGATTAGCTCGGCACCCATAACGAAGTATTATATAAGCAGTGGCACAGTTTCACATTTGTGGACTGTGCCGCTGCTGTTTTTATGTGGTGATTGCCTGCTTGCGGCTGCGCTGGATTTCCTCCATAGCGGCTTTCATCTCGGTTTCGGTCGGAATATTTACCATCCCAACGGCAGTAAAGTAAATGTCCACCTTCACTCGGTTGTGTCCGTTTACCTTCTGCTGCTGAGCGTTTTCAAGCTCTAACTTCCAGTTCTCCACCGATGCAGTCAGATTCTTCTGCTCTTTTTCGTAACTTGCGGTCATCTTGATAAAGCGCTCATCCGTGATTTTTCCACAGATATTGGCCTCAAACAGTTCTTCGATAGCCTTGTCGATCTGCCGGATACGCTGCTCACCTTTGTCAATGGACTGCCGGAGCACTTTCAAATTTATTTGATGCTCCGCGTTATTCTGCATAGCGAGGAAATACAGAAACACCGGCTCATAGCAGCGCACATAATCCGCCAGACTGCTGACCGCTTCCAGAACAATTTTCTCCAGCACCACGTTGCGGATGTAGTGGATTTTGTATGTTCCGCGTCCGGAATTGTAGTTGGCACAGCGATAAAATTCCTGATTGGGTTTCAGGCTTTTCGCCGTACAGAAATGAAGTTTTGCGCCGCAGTCCGGGCAGTAAAGCAAACCTGCAAACAGGCTTTGCCTGCCGCTGCTGTCAAAATGCGCGCTCACCTCGTATTCGGTGCCGCTGATATTCATTCGGAAATTGTTTCCCTGCTCAGTCCATAACTCGTTCATGCTGCACCTCATCGTTCCTGTTCGCGCCGCCGCTGAAATTTCCGATAATGTTCACAGGCCTTCTTTGCCCTCAAAAACTGACAAAACCGTTTTAGAAATTTTTATGAACGCCAATCTAAGCAGCAAAAACCGGAGCGTACAGCCTGAAATTCAGCTGTGCGCTC
>OLSJ01001982.1_pt1 | contig 11422 bp, 10 predicted proteins | sample 1672151 | NCBI WGS metagenome assembly OLSJ01 (sample SAMEA3136653, study PRJEB25190) | human gut metagenome | biome: human gut; feature: human-associated habitat; material: faeces | place: Austria | collected 2013 | reverse complement strand
CGGCAGTTTTCTTTGCAAGCTTTCTTTTGCTGCCAAAAGAAAGCGAGTTTCCGGGGGACTGCCGTTCCCGGTTTAGCCGATAACCTCTCCGTGCCGCACAACCTTCAAAATATCCAGCTTATCATCGACCAGCACGACGTTGCCGTAGCGGCCTGCGTCGAGACTGCCGTAATCGGCATCGATGCCGATGCTGCGGGCGGGGTTCAGGGTCGCGGCGCGGACGGCACTCTCAAGGGGCACGCCCATGTCGAGGACCGCACGCTTCATGCAGTCAAACAGACAGGTCGCACTGCCCGCAATCGTGCCGGGCTGCTCGGTCAGCGTCGCGCGGGGTCCGCGCACCGTGACGGCCTGGCCGCCCAGGCTGTACTGGCCGTCAGGCAGACCGCAGGCCATCATGCTGTCCGCAATCAAAATCACACGATCCGCCCCGAAGGTGTTGAAGGTGAACCGCACCATCGCCGGGTGAATGTGGACGTTGTCGGTGATCAGCTCGACCTCGGCACCGTCCTCCAGCGCGGCAATGATCGGCCCCGGCGCACGGTGGGTGATGCCCGGCATCGCGTTGTACAGGTGGGTCATGTGGGATGCACCTGCGGCAAACGCGGCCTTGGCCGTGTCGTAATCGGTGCAGGTGTGGGCAATCGAAATGCGCACCTCATCGCGGCATTCCTTGATGAAATCCAGATTGCCCGGCTCCTCGGGGGCGACGTCAACCAATTTGATCAGCCCGCCGCTGCGCGCCTGCAGGCGGCGGAACATGCCCGCGTCGGCGGCCATGACGTACTTCGGGTTCTGCGCGCCAACCTTCTTGGGGCTGATGTACGGCCCCTCCATGTTGATGCCGACCAGATCCGCGCCGCGCTCGTTCTTGTGGGCCGCGGCCACGTCCATGATGCCGTTCAGGATCTCCTCGCTGAACGTCATGGTTGCGGGGCAGATGGCCAGCACGCCCTTGCTCGCCTCAAAATCAGCGATGGCCTGCAGGCCGGCCTCGTCGGCGTCGCAGAAATCGTGGCCGACTGCGCCGTGGAAATGGATGTCCACCAGACCCGGCAGCGCATAGGCACCGCCCGCGTCAATGACATTCTCGCCCTCCTGCGGGGCCGCGCCAAAGACGATGCGGCCATCGCGGATGATGAGGTCCTTTTCCACAAAGCGGCAGCCGTCGCTGTAGACTTTTGCATTTTTGATAATCATTGCAGTGTTCCTCCGCAAATCAGATCTCGCTCAGTGCTTCCTCGTCGCCGACCAGAATGAAGTCGGGGTGCATCTGCAGGATGCTGGCGGGGACCTCCGGCGTGACGGGGCCGAAGAACGCCTTTTTGACGATGTCGGCCTTGCCCTTGCCGTTGGCGACCATCAGGACCTTGCGGGCCTGCATGATCGTCTTGATGCCCATGGTGTAGGCCTGCTTGGGGACCAGGTCGGCGTTGCCGTCGAAGAAGCGCTTGTTGGCCTCGATGGTCTCCTCTTTCAGGTCAACGCAGTGGGTGCCCAGCTCGAATGCCTCGTTCGGCTCATTGAAGCCGATGTGGCCGTCGTTGCCGATGCCCAGCAGCTGCAGGTCAATGCCGCCCACATTGTGAATGACCGCGTCATAGCGTGCGCACTCGGCGTCGGCGTCCATGTTGGTGCCGTCCGGCAGGTTGATGGCCTCGGGACGGATGTTGACATGGTCAAACAGGTTGCGGTGCATGAAGCTCCAGTAGCTCTCGGGGTGCTCCTTGGGCAGGCCGCGGTACTCGTCCAGGTTGACCGTCGTGACCTCGGAGAAGTCGATGTCGCCCTTGTTGTACCACTCGACCAGCTGCTTGTAGGTGCCCACGGGCGTACCGCCGGTGGCCAGGCCCAGCACGCAGTTGGGCTTCATGATGACCTGGGCCGAGATGATGTTGGCGGCCTTGCGGGACATGTCGTAGTAATCTTTTGCACGGATGATCTTCATAAGAAAATACCTCCTGATCTTTTCGGGGTGCGTTGCCCCAGTTTTCCTATTCTTCATTATACCACGCCATGGGGCGGGATACTATGACCGGTTTATGTGATTTGTACCAAGATTTTGTGCCGTCTTTGCAGCAAATCACAGAAAAAGCCGCGGACGGGCTGATCGCCCGCCCGCGGCGGAGTTGATAAAGGGAACCAGACCTTTATCCGGTGATGCCTGTTTTTACAGCATCTTCTTCAGCTCATCGTAGACGAACTGGACCTTGGGTCCGATGACGACCTGGCAAGCGGTCTTGCTGGGGCGGATAACGCCGGCAGCACCGGCAGCCTTGACGGCCTTCTCGTTGACAGCAGTGCTGTCCTTGACCTCAAAGCGCAGACGAGTGGCGCAGTAGTCAACGTTGGCAACGTTGCCCTTGCCGCCGACAGCAGCCAGAACGCCGGAGGCGATGGCGGTGAAGTCGTTGTTGGCGAGGGTGATGTTGGCCTCAGCAGCCTCGGCATCCTCGTCCTCACGGCCGGGAGTCTTCAGGTCGAACTTGACGATAGCGAACTTGAAGACCAGGTAGAAGACAACGAAAGCGGCGATGCCCAGAGGGATGATCATCCAGGTGTTAGCATGTGCGGGCAGGCTGGCGGAGAAGATCAGGTCGGTAGCACCGGCGGAGAAGCAGAAGCCTGCGCGGAAGCCGGTGTAGTAGGTGATGATGGTGAAGATGCCGTACAGAGCAGCATAGACAACATACAGGGGGAAGCAGAGGAACATGAAGCCGAACTCGAACGGCTCGGTAACGCCGCAGACGAAGGAGCAGATAGCAGCGGAAACAACCAGGCCGATAGCAGCCTTCTTGTTCTTGGCAGTCTGGACCATAGCCAGAGCAGCACCGGCAACGCCGAACATCATGCAGGGGAAGAAGCCGGACATGTACATGCCGAGGCTCCAGCCCACATCGGCGGAGGTGTCACCGGCCCAGTAGTGGCTCAGGTCGCCCAGACCGATGGTGTCGAACCAGAACACGTTGTTCAGAGCGTGATGCAGGCCGGTGGGGATCAGCAGACGGTTCAGGAAAGCGTAGATGCCGGCGCCGATGCCGCTCATCTTGGCAATGCCGTTGCCGAGGGCAACCAGAGCGCCGAAGATGATGGGCCAGACGAACAGCAGAACAACGGAAACCACGATGGAAACAACGGCGGTCACGATAGCAACGCTGCGCTTGCCGCTGAAGAATGCCAGCCAGTCAGGCAGCTGGGTGTTCTTGAACTTGTTGTAGCAGGCAGCACCGATGATGGCGGCCAGGATGCCGATGAAGGAGTTGCCGGCGATCTTGCTGAAAGCAATGTAATCGACGGTGCCTTCCTCCAGCGTGCGGACAGCGCCAACAACGCCGGGGCTGAGCAGCTGCTGCATCATCAGGAAGCTGACCAGACCGGCCAGACCTGCGGTACCGTCATGGTCATCAGACAGACCGACGGCAGCGCCGATGGCGAACAGCCATGCCATGTTGTCGATCAGGGCGCCGCCGGCCTTGATCAGCAGGAAACCGAGAGTGTAAGCGAAACCGGAAGTTGCGCCCTCAGCACCCATAACAGCGGGAGCGAAAGCGTAACCGATGCCCATCAGGATACCACAGACGGGCAGTGCAGCAACGGGAAGCATAAGAGCTTTGCCGAGCTTCTGCAGATACTTCATCATAAAAGCATTCCTCCAAAAATTGTGAGTGGGTCTTTCCCAACTCGGCGCCGGGCCGTCTGGTTCCGCAGCCGCGACACTTTGTTAATCTCATATTAACATATTCTTCACAAAAAAGAAAGTGATTTTAGCAAAATTGTCGAAAAGCCGAAAATCCAACGGTTTCTTTGTGCAATATTCAAACACACCATTGATTTTTGCCCAAATTTCTTTGAAAATTTAACTTTTTTGGAAAGTTATTTTCATAACGGGATGAATCTACACCTCGGCTACGTCCTTCGTCGCCACCACATCCACGCCGGTCCCGGCTGCATCGGGCAGCAGGACCTGACCGATGTGTACGGGGGCGGGCACCACGACGCTTTTCAGCGCGCGGACAACGTCAAAAATTTTCTCCTTCGGGATGTCGCTGCGGGTCTTGCAGCTCACGGCGGGCAGGGTGCCGCCGGTCACGCGCACCGTTGTGGTCACAATGCGCGTCGGGGCGGTGACCTCCTTGCGGGCGTAGGCGTCGCCGCGCGGGCAGGTGTTGCCCTGCACGGTGACCACCGCGCCGCCGTCCAGCGTCACAGTCAATGGGCAGCCCATCGGGCAGCCGATGCAGATCAGTTCACGTTTTTCCATCGTCAGCCCTCCTCCAACGTTACCGTCACGGCGTCGCCCGGGCCGCGCAGGAGCTCGGCCTTCAGCCGCACAGTCTCCATCTCACCGGGGGCCAGCACGGGCCGCTTGCGGCTGTAGATGCAGTCTGTACCGCGGTACACCGCGATTTTTTTATTTTTGTACACGCCGCCCACGCGGAACCGCAGCGTCACGGTATCCCCCGCGCAGTCGGGGCGGATGGTGGTCGGCACGGTGTAGCGCACGCCGTTTTCGCAACGCACGGGCAGGGTGCGGCCCGCCGCGGCCCCGCCGCCCGCAATGTATACCGCCGCGTGCTCACCTGCCGCCGCGGCTTCCTCCGACACATAATCCACCAGGTCATGCACATGCAGCACATTGCCCGCGGCAAAGACGCCGGGCAGGTTCGTTTCCAGGCTCTCATTGACCGCCGGGCCGCCGGTGACGGGGTTCAGCGCCACGCCCGCTGCGCGGCTCAGCTCGTTTTCGGGCAGCAGTCCGCAGGAAAGCAGCAGCGTGTCGCAGTCGTAGTGTTTCTCGGTGCCGGGGACGGGTTTTCCGTTTTCGACCCGCGCCAGCGTGATGCCGGTCACGCGCTCCTTGCCCTGAATGTCCACTACCGTGTGGCTCAATTTCAGCGGAATGTCAAAATCATCGAGGCACTGCACAATATTGCGCTTTAAGCCGCCGGAGTACGGCATCAGCTCCGCCACGCAGAGCACCTTTGCCCCCTCCAGCGTCATGCGGCGTGCCATGATAAGGCCGATGTCGCCGCTGCCCAGAATCACGACCCGCCGCCCGGGCAGGCAGCCCTCCATGTTGACGAGCCGCTGCGCCGTGCCCGCGGTGAAGATGCCCGCGGGCCGGTAGCCCGGAATGTTCAGCGCGCCGCGCGGGCGCTCACGGCAGCCCATGGCCAGAATGACCGCCTTGGGGTGCATCTGAAACAGTCCGTCGGTCTTGTTCATGGCGGTGACGGTCTTGTCCGCCGCCAGATCCAGCACCATCGTGTTGAGCTTGTATTCAATTCCCAATTCGCGTACCTGCGTCACAAACCGTGCCGCGTACTCGGGGCCGGTCAGCTCCTCTTTAAAGGTATGCAGGCCGAAGCCATTGTGGATGCACTGGTTCAGGATGCCGCCCAGCTCACTGTCGCGCTCCAGGATCAGGATGTCCTGCACGCCGCTTTTGCGTGCGGCCACCGCCGCGGCCAGCCCCGCCGGGCCGCCGCCGATAATGACCAGATCAACGTTTTTCATGGCAGACGCCCCCCTTTCACAGGCTATCCTTGTTCGTGCCGACGATGATTTTGGACGCACCGCCGGACTTGGTGATCTCGCTCTGCGGCACGCCCAGCTCCCGCGCCAGAATCTCCATGACGCGCGGGCTGCAGAAGCCCGCCTGGCAGCGGCCCATGCCCGCGCGGGTGCGCCGCTTGACGCCGTCCAGACTGCGTGCGCCGGGCGTGCGGCGGATGGCGTCGATGATCTCGCCCTCGGTCACGCTCTCGCACCGGCATATAATCTGCCCGTAGGCCGGGTTTTGTCGGATAAGCTCCACTCGCGCTGCAAGATCCAGCGCTTTGGGGTCCAGAATGCCCCTGCGCGTCGGGTCAAAATCGGGCTTATTGTGTAAGTGCAGACTGCCGCGCACGATGTCCGCGACCATCGCGCCGATGGCCGGGGCGCTGGACAAGCCGGGCGACTCGATGGCCGCGCAGTCCACAAAGCCGGGCGCGATCTCGCCGATGAAGAAGTCGTGCCGCGCCTCGTGGGCGCGCAGACCCGCGAAGCTCGTGATGGTCTGGCGCAGCGGAATGTCCTTGACCGCGAGGCCGGATTTCTCCCGCACTTCGTCCAGGCCCGCCGCCGTCGTGGCCGTGGCCTCCTTGTCGTCCACGTCGATGGCCGTCGGCCCGACCAGCAGATTGCCGTGCACCGTAGGCGTTACCAGCACGCCCTTGCCGTATTTGCCCGGCAGCTGGAATACCGTGTGCCGCACATGCTGCCCCGCCGTGTGGTCAAGCAGGAAGTAATCTCCCCGCCGGGCCGTGATGGTCATGGGGTGCGCCGCGTCGGCCATATTGTGCAGCGTGTCGGCGTAAACGCCCGCCGCATTGACGATGCAGCGTGTTTCCAGCGTGCCGTGGTCGGTCTCGACGGCCCACCCGGTTCCACCGTCCAGCGGGTGCAGGTCCGTAACTTTGGTGTCAAACCGAAACTGCACACCATTTTTGGCGGCGTTCTCCGCCAATGCAAACGTCAGGCCGAACGGGCAGACGATGCCGCCCGTGGGCGCCCACAGTGCGGCGACGGCGGCGTCCGAGATGTTCGGCTCCATTCCCACCAGCTCGTCCCGTTCTATGATGCGCAGCCCCTCCACGCCGTTGGCGATGCCGTTTTCATAGAGCTTTTGCAGCGCGGGGCGGTCCTCGTCGCTCAGGCAGACGACAAGGCTGCCGCACCGGTCGTAGGCAAAATCCAGCTCCTTCGCAAGGGCCGGCATCCGGCGGCTCCCCTCGACGTTGAGCTTGGCCATCAGGCTGCCGTGGGCCGCGTCGTACCCGGCGTGGACAATGGCGCTGTTGGCCTTGGACGTGCCGCAGCAGACGTCCTCCTCCTTCTCTACTACAAGAATTTTCGCGTCATACCGCGAAAGCTCCCGCGCACAGGCGCACCCGGACACGCCCGCGCCGATAATGATGATGTCGTACATATTGTTACCTCGTGTTGTTTGTTTGCAGAGCATGTGCGGTGCCGGAAGCCCTCCGGGTCGATGCGGGCATCGACCCCTACAGCGTAGGGGCGGATTCCATATCCGCCCGGGGCCTTGCCGCTGCCGCCGGTCAGGCCTTTCCGCAAGCGTAATTTTGCCTTTTGGCAGAGGGCCGGACATGTCCGGCCCCTACCGGGAGGCACGCTTTTAAAAGACCTCTTCCGTAAGTTCTCCCCTCATCCGGCCCTGCGGGGCCACCTTCCCCCCAAGGGGAAGGCTTTAGGGGCCTTACTCCTCCTTCGCCCAGCCGTAGCTGCACCGCACCGCCTTATTCCAGCCCTTCAGCCGTCTGGTGCGCTCGTCGTCGGAGATGCCCGGCATAAACTCACGGTCCACCGACCAGTTTTGCAGCACGTCCTCGGTGCTGCTCCAATAGCCGACGGCCAGCCCGGCCAGATACGCCGCGCCCAGCGCCGTCGTTTCCACGCAGCAGGGACGCTTGACCGGCAGGTTGCTGATGTCCGCCATTGTCTGCAGTAAGTAATTGTTCGCGCACGCGCCGCCGTCCACCTTGAGCGCCGTCAGGTCAATGCCGGAATCCGCCTGCATGGCGGCCAGCACATCGTTGATCTGGTAGCACAGGCTGTCCAGCGTCGCGCGGATGATGTGGTTCTTGTTCACGCCGCGGGTCAGACCCACGATGGTGCCGCGGGCGTACTGGTCCCAGTGCGGCGCACCCAGACCGGTGAACGCAGGCACGACGTAGCAGCCGTTCGTGTCCCTGACCTTCTGCGCCATGTACTCGCTGTCGCGGGCGTCCTCCAGCAGATGCAGCTCGTCCCGCAGCCACTGGATAGCTGCGCCCGCCACGAAAATCGAGCCTTCCAGCGCGTAATTCACCCTTCCGTCCAGCCCCCACGCCACGGTGGTGACCAGCCCGTTTTGGGAGAATACCGGCTTCTCGCCGGTGTTCATCAGCAGAAAGCCGCCCGTGCCGAAGGTGCTTTTGGCCTCGCCCCTGGTAAAGCAGGTCTGGCCGAACAACGCGGCCTGCTGGTCGCCCGCCGCCCCCGCGATCTTGATCTCGCCGCCGAAGTGCATCGGGTCGGCGTACTCATAGAACTCGCTGTTGGGCACGGGACGCGGCAGCATACAGCGCGGTATATCGAGAATTTTCAGTATCTCGTCGTCCCAGTCCAACGTGTGGATGTTGAACATCATCGTCCGGCTGGCGTTGGAGTAGTCGGTCACGTGGATCTTGCCGCAGGTCAGTTTCCAGATGAGCCACGTCTCCACCGTGCCGAACAGCAGGTCGCCGCGCTCGGCACGCGCACGCACGCCGGGCACGTTGTCCAGTATCCACTTGAGCTTTGTGCCCGAGAAGTAGGCATCGATGACCAGCCCGGTCTTTTGCCGGATCAGGTCGGTCAGGCCGCGGGCCTTCAGCTCGTCGCAGTACTCGCTTGTGCGGCGGCACTGCCAGACAATGGCGTGGTAGACCGGCTCGCCGGTGTCACGGTCCCAGACGATGGTCGTCTCGCGCTGGTTCGTGATGCCGATGGCGGCGATGTCCTCCGCCGACGCGCCGACCTCGTTCATGGCCGACAGCGCCACGCCGAGCTGGGTCGTCCAGATCTCGTTGGCGTCATGCTCGACCCAGCCGGGCTTGGGGAAATACTGGGTGAACTCCTTTTGCGCGACGCTGCACATCTCGCCCCTGGCGTTAAAAAGGATGCAGCGGTTGGACGTGGTGCCCGCGTCCAGCGCCATGATATATTTTTGCTTTGTCATCGCGGTTTCTCCTTTTTACAGCAGAAAATCGATCCATGTCTTTATTATACAGGATGTTCAGATTTTATGCGCGTGGCAAAACCGCCAAATTTTTCACCCTATTTTTGGCAGGGCTGGCGTTGGGCGGGGCAGGCACGGCATACCGGATGGTGCGGAGATGCCCCGTATAAACTCGTATAAGCTATGAAAAAGACCGAAGCGGTACGCCCACGATTTCCGGGCACGCCGCTTCGGTCTTTTTATGGTTTTGTCTCAGGGGGCTTTTTCCGGCTCTTGGGCAGCTCCTCCGCCGCGGCAATCGCCACAGCGGTCACCTCCACCGCACCGGCCTCCAAAAGTGCCAGCGCACACGCCGACGCCGTCGCACCGGTTGTGATAATGTCATCGATCAGCAGCACCCGCCTGCCGGTCAGGTCTGTGCCGGGGCGGCAGCCAAACGCGCCCCTGGCGTTTTGCAGGCGCTGCTCGCGGGTAAGCTCCTTCTGCGGGCGGCCCCGGCGCTTGATGTACAGCGGTGTCTCCACCGGGACCCCCAGCACCGCGCCCAACCGGCGCGCCAGCAGCAGCGGCAGACCCGGCATACCGGGCAGCGGCTGGCGGGGCGGCACCGGCACAATGCAGCTGTACAGCGGCAGCGCGGTCACACCCGCATACTGCGGCATTTTTCCGGGCTGTTTGGCCGGCAGTGCGCCAAACACCAGCACGGCCACACGGTCCGCCAGCTCCCGGGCATACCAAAAGCAGCCGCCCCGCTTGCAGCGCAAAATGGCTGTACGTACAATATCCTCGTAATAATACGCCGCGGCAGCCTCCCGCACGGCGTAAAAATCGTGTTCGCCCTCCGGCAGACGCGCCGGAATGTGCTGTAAGCGCATTTCCTCGGGCACGCAGGCCGGGCAAACCGTGCCCTGCAGTGCGTCCGGCCCCAGCAATGACCCGCAAAACGGACAGCGCCGCGGAAAAAGCAGGTCCGGCAGACGGCGCAGCTGCGCAAAATCCGTGCGCACTTAATAGAAGCCGCAGCCGTGCTTGCCGTTCTGCTTGACACGGTACAGCGCCTTGTCAGCATCCTTGAAGATGCTCTCGCCGGGGTTTGCGCGATCCGTATAGCTCAGATTTTGCGACGTTGTCATGGCGGATTTCAGCAGCGTGAAAGCATCGCTGTCGCCGTAATGCTCTGCAAAATACTCTAAAGCGTTCTCGCGGCGGCGGGTCGTGTTCAGCTCCACAAAGTAGTTATCCATGTACTCCCGCTGACCGGTGGCGGTGTACATCCGCACCTGCTCGATCAGGTAGTCCGACCCGCTTTGCAGCTGCCGTGCCAGTGTCTCGCACTGGATGTAATCGTCCGTGGCGGTCTGCATTTGAGCCAACTCCCCCGTTCCCTGCACCGCGAACGCGACGAGCACCGCCGCCAACACCAGCGTGGCGACAATATCAAAGATGCTCACCCGCTGTATCCTAATCTTTTTCAACACCCGGCCCGCTTTCCAACCAGAATTTTTATAATATTTCCGATTATTTTGTATAGTATATATAGATATAGTATACAAAAAGTCAAATCTGATTGCAACCTTATTCGTTTGGCACAATCGACAAATTTGGGGCCGGATTTTTGGCAGAACCTCTTACCGCCGCCGTCGTCTGCGTTTTTCAAATCGTATTATAATATCACATTATTCACAAATAATGTCAGTGTGTCAGAGAATCACATTCCTGACCTATTGAATGTGTAGGGGCGACCATTGGTCGCCCGCCAGCTTGACGCAGCAATGCGTTGTCCCGGAAGGTTTTTTCACAGACAAACGGGCACGGGCGAGCAATGCTCGTCCCTACAAGAGTTTTTCGACAGTCTTACATTATTCACAAATAATGCATAAAGAATTTGGCATCCCCCACAATTGACGCAGCATCGTTATGTGCATATACTTTATTTGTACGGTTTTATACTGATGTGGGAGGCGTGCGCTATGGCCCGGTTCTGTGATTCCAACCAAAAAAGAGGGGTTACCCTCGTTGAGCTGATCGTTGTCCTGGTCATCCTGGCCGTATTGGCAGCACTTTTGGTCCCGTCCCTGACCGGTTATATCGACAAAGCCGTTGAAAAGCGCATCATGCTCCAGGCTCGCTCCCTCATGACCGCCGCCCAGGCGACAATTGATGAGGCGTATGCGAAAGGCGAATTGCCCATCGACAACAATGGCAGGTTTAAACAGCCCAATGAGGATACAGCCTATAATCTTGCCAAACAAATCATAGAGTTATCTGAACTGGACACACAATGTCAGTGGCAGTTTTCGCTGGCAGAGGCAGACGCTGATTTTCCTACCGGCAAAATTGCTATCCTGCAGTTTTGCAACGGCGAGCATTACATTGTTTATCGCATCACAGCCGGAAGACCCGCCAAGAGAAATCCCGCCGGCTGGAGCCGTGTACAAAAAGCCACCGATCTGCCGACATGGTCCCACCGCGACGGCTTGCTTTTCCTTAAATCCTCTGACTATGATCCTGATACATATCATCCATAGTTGGGCAAAGCCTGACTGGTTGGTATTGTACCAACAAACCGCCATTGAGGAATTGGCGAGCCTTTTTTGACAGCTCTCTCCCCTTCTGATATAATTTGCTCTTGATTGTCGCCTCCAAATTACGAGGGAG
>OLSJ01001976.1_pt1 | contig 11448 bp, 9 predicted proteins | sample 1672151 | NCBI WGS metagenome assembly OLSJ01 (sample SAMEA3136653, study PRJEB25190) | human gut metagenome | biome: human gut; feature: human-associated habitat; material: faeces | place: Austria | collected 2013 | reverse complement strand
GGAATGCGACCGTTTTGCTCCGCAAATCCGGCCGTTTAGCTTCGCAATATGCAAATTTTACAGAACCCGAAAAAAGTGGATATCGAGCAGCCTTTGATGAAATTCGTAAAGGTAAAATCCCAATTGTTCGGGACTGTAATTACATAACAGATTAACCACAAAAGAAAGAAATAAAGGGCTGTGCAAGACAGCCCTTTCCAGAAAGGAGAACAAATGGATATATTAAAAGAAAAAATAGATGCAAACAGTTTTCAGACTATGAAGCATATCATTTTCCTTACCTCAACAAAGAATGATAAGATACGGTATTTTGAAAAAGAAGAGGCAGATAAACGTTTTCTTCCAATAGGGAAAGAACAAAAGGAGGAAGACGCTTATACCTTTCAGTATCCGGGTGAGATGCTGGAGAGGTATGAAGAAAAGATAGGGGATACTGTTCAAATCCGCAGGGCACTGGCATTTGCCCTTGTAACTATGTCTGATTTTCATGAAGCACAAATGTATGTGGGAACACAATATGAAAACTTTCTGAAACGGATAGAACGAGAAGCGAAAACCGATATTTATCTGGCAGGGGCTATGTGTTTTTTAACTCCGTCTGAAAAGAAACAAAAGTTTTATTATGAACGGATTAAAAGTTATTCATACAAAGAACTTGCAGAATGTATGTGTATCCTGTTTTTATTCAAAGGGAAAAAAGAAATCTGGGAAATGCTAAAAGAAAATGTATGCTCTTTCTTTGAAAATGAAAGAGCAGTAAATATCTTCCAAAATGCTGAAATGTATATCTGGTTTTTCAGAACTTATGAAAAGGAAATTAAAAAAGAAAGAAAACAGATATTTTCGGGATTAAAACTTTTGGTGAAGATGCAGCATACCCACGTAAAAGAACGTTCAGAGCTATTTCAGCAGATGCGAAAGGCAGGTTACCAAAAAGAAGAAATTTTTTATTTAAACCTGCGGATGCTGCAGGCTGCAAAGGAAGACAAGTTAGAAACAGTAAGCCAGATAACATGGGAGCGTGCTTCAGAAAGTTTTTGTATTTTTATATGTAACCAGGAAAAGGAATATTCGGAGGAGCTTTATCAGCTTTGCAGAGAACTAATACAAAAGCATCGTTCTTATGAAATCAAAATCGGCGGATATGATGGGATTTTAGGCGCCATGAAATGTCAGGTAACTGTTAAAAATTCCAAGATATATGCACTGCTTCATACTTATGCAAGAGAGCGACAGGCAAATCCTAGCTGGTTTTTTATTCCATCATGTAAAACACAGGCAAAGAAAATCTTTTCCCTGTTGGGGAAAAAGGATTTTGATAAAAAAATACGGGAGACTTTATATAATCAGTCTTTTACGGAACAGGAACTTCAGGAGTATCTGAAGATTTATCAGGAATTGACAGATGTAGATTATATTCAACAGATGCTGCAAGAAGAGAACTATCAAAATCATAAAATTTTTGAAACATTTGCAGAAAAGAATTTCTTAGATCCCCGACAGATTATAAAAGAATTGCTTACAAAGGGAGAAGGAAAAGCGATTTCTGAATGGGAAGAACCGGGAAAAAAGAAGTATGGCTATATTCTTTCCTATATCGAAGATTTGGATACGGATTTAAAATTTCAGACTGCAAAACTTCTTTTGGATAACCGATCCATGGAAGAAATCAGAAAAGAAGGAAAACGAAATTTCTTATGGAAGAGTGTCGGAATTCAGGAATTTTATTACAGACGGGAATATGATAAGATGAATTTTTTGAAACTTCATTTGCAACCAAACCAGGTCCTGCAGTTGTTTTTCTGGATAGAAGAATCTGTTTATCGGTTTCAGCCACAAAAATATTTTGCTTTTCTTTTAAAAGTCTTGGAAAAAGAGGAAAATCTTATTTGGCTTCCGAAAGAACAGGCACAGGACTTTTGGAAAAAACTAATGGAGCTTGGGATAGAAGAAGCTGGAAGTAAGAAATTTAGAATGCTATACATGGAGAAAGAGGAACGGGAGAAGTTTTATAAAGAACAGGAAGAAGCCGCAAAACAGAAAAAAGTGGCTGAACTGGAAAAGCAAACAAAAGAAGCATACCAGCATTTTTGGAAACTGCAGCAGGAGAAAACAGCAGAAGAGATTTTTTGGAAAATCGATTCACTTTTCTATTCTTATCAAAAAGAAGCCTATATAAAAGCAACGGTTCAGTTCCTAAAAAAATATTTAGAAAAAGTGGGGTGGAAATTACCAAAAGCAGCAATTTGGGAATATTTAAAACTGCTATTAAACTTAGGGAAAAAAGAAGGGATAGAGATTGCAACTATAAAAGAGTGGTTGATAAAAACGGAGGTAGAAGATGCTTACGACGGTGAAGGAACACATGGAAATTATTAAGGGGTTGGAAGGACTTGGCTGGCAGGAGATTTTAGGATTTTCAAATCAGCAGCTCCTTCCTTTTACAAAAGAAATTGATACAGACGAAAAGAGAAGAATATTAAAACAGCTTCCTATCGAGTATGGAAAGAAATTGGTTGCCTATCCGAAAATTCTTTCAAAGATTATAAGTCTACTGGAAGCAGGAATTTCAGCCTATAGAATAGAAATGTTTATCGGCAGTGCCGATGAAAAACTATTTGACCGTTCCTATGAGGAATTGGAAGCAGCTTTGAAAATAGAAGCAATTTCGGACAGATACGTAGCTGTATATCTCCAATATTATTTTTCCAGCCATTTGTCCGAAAAAGAGTGCAGTACATTAAATGGAAATCTGGAGTTTCTCGAAACATATTGTGATAAAAAGCTACAAAATTTAACTCCTTCAGAAAGAATGGTTTTAAAAGAACCCATTTTTACAGGAGAATTTTTAGGAATAGCGATTGCAGAGGAGAATTTCTTTCAGGATTTAGGGAAAGGGAAGGTATTAGAACTTTTGAAGTATTTGTCAAAGTTTCAATTGCCGATGCTAAGTAAAGAGGCATACAGACAGATTGTTAAAAATGCAGAAGAACTTTATCCGCTATTAAGAGAAATCATACCTCGTTTACATAAAGGCATACGATCTTGTTTTTTGACAAGGTGGCTGGAGAATGAACAGTTATTGTTTGATTTAAACAGATTTGTAAGACAAGGATGGATTTCGCAAGGGAATTTCTATACAAGAGCAGGGTATATACAGGAGGTTTACCGGTATGCCATAAAAGCGGTGGACCAATTGAAATATTATCAGGAGTCAGTACTTCTTTATGCAGTCAAACATCAGAAAAAACACTTTTTGAAGTTGTATGAAGAAAATACAGAACTGTTTCTTGAACTTCCATGGAATTCTATTTTATTTCAAAAAGTATTTTATGAGGAGTATGTCAATCTAAATACATTAAATTTTCAAAATTTAAAGGAATGCAGAAAAATAAAGGAATGTTCTGCTATAGAAAAGACAGATATGCTACAAAAAGAGTATACTTTTGCGGAAATAAAATTATTTGCTGTCTGTCCTGACAGAGAGTATATCCGTTTGTACCACAAACTAAATTATAGAAGGGTAGACGATCGGTTGAGAGTTATGCAGGAAGTGGTGAAAAAGAGACTCTTGGACAAGGTAACCAGCGAAGAAACGCTGGAAAGAGTTGCGGCTTTTTTATCCCACAAATCATTATCTAAGTGGGTGAAAGAAGAATTGGGAAATATTTCCGGCCTAGTAGGGATGGATATACTAGATTTGTTTCTTTCCTGGGAAGAAGTTGTACGTTTTCTTCCAGAAGTGAAAAATGGTTTCCAACTGCGGTATTTGATAGCAAATAAAGAAAAATTAAGTGGATACCCAAATTTTCAGTCTGCCTATGCTGAACTATTAAAAAATGATCCTCACTGGGAATGGATGAAGAACACTTTTGCTTTCTCCGATTCGTTTATCAGAGAGCATGAAGCAAATATCCAGACATTTCTGGAACAAGGCGGTTCTGAAATTTTGTATGAATTTTATAAAGGAGATACCGGACAGACAGAAATGTTGCGTAGATTGTTGGTCGCAGAGCTTATGGGGAAATTTAAAGACTTAAAATACCATGATACAGATCTGGAAAAGGAACTTGCTTTTCCGATTTCAGAAAAACAGATGAAACTGTGGGCAGAAAATCTGCAACTTCAGAGAAAGGAATGGAAGATCTGGGAAGAAGACCGTTTTCTTCCGGTGATGCAGATTGGGGAGCTGCCGGATAAAACCTGTTTGAGTTACAAGACAGGAATGTATCGAAAGTGTCTGCTATCCTGCTTTGACAGTAATAAGAAAATTATATATATTTCTTATCAAGGTAAGATTGTCCTTAGGGCAATCCTTCGGCTTACAAAAGCATCTGAAGAAAAAACGGAAAGGGAGAACAAAGAATTTCAATTTGTAGATTTTACAAAGGATACGGGAAAGAAAGAGAAACCAGAGCAACTGGTTCTGTTTTTGGAAAAAGCCTATGTAAAAGGGATTTCAGACAGATTGGAACAGGAGATGTTTAAGCTTCTTTTTCGTATGGTAAAGGAAAAAGCAGGAAGACTCAACATCTCATTGTTGATCAGTCGTGATTACTTTGGGAACATTCCAAGTGGATGGTTTCAAAAAGAGAGTAGATACATCTATATCTCGGCTACCAAAGGAAAAGAGCAGTATTTGGATTCCCTAGGTGGAAATCATGGAATTGCTTCTGAAGGAAAATACCTGCAAGCATCGGTCTTCCGTCCAATATCCCCGGAAAAGTGTGCTTATGAAAGAATGGAGGGAGAGGAATTCTCTGAAATATCATAGAAAATTCAATTTGTCAGGTCCTATGAAGTTTGATATAATAATCGTAACAAGAGAGTGACTGGTTGTAGAAAAGAGAGGAATTTACGTGGAACATACAAAAGCAGATATTATATTTAAAGATTTTTGGCGGAATAATGAACGGTTTGCCGATCTTTTCAATGTAGTTGTGTTTGGAGGAAAAGAGGTTATTAAGCCAGAGGCATTGCATGAAATGGATACGGATGTTTCCGGTGTCATTCAATTAAAAGATTATAAGGAAACGTTATCCAGAACAAGAGATGTCATTAAAAAGACCGCTTATGGAGTAGAATTTGTTGTTCTTGGAATTGAAAGCCAGCAGCATATTCATTATGCCATGCCGCTGCGTCATATGGTGTATGATGCAATGGGTTACCTGAAGGAATATCAGGAAATTACACGCAAATATAAAAAAGATACCGGGAAAAAGACAGAAGATGAATTTTTATCAAAGATGAGAAAAGATGACCGGCTTCATCCGGTTATCACATTGACAGTGTATTATGGAGAAAAACAGTGGGACGGACCGTATTGTCTGAAAGATATGATTGTAGAAATGCCGGAAGAAATTGCCGCTATTTTCTCAGATTACAAAATGAACCTCTTGGAAGTACGGGATTCAGACCGATATGTGTTCAATAATACAGATGTTCAAAGTGTTTTTGAAATTACCAGGGAAATCTTTGCCGGCCATTTTGAAAAAAATTCAGGAGAAGTATGGAAACAAGGAGATGGGTTCAGATCTATTAACAGTTGTCGGTCAGATGACAGGATCAAAGGAACTGATTCGTATGAGTAGAAATATGGAGGTAAACAGTATGTGTGAGGCATTAGAAAAGTTGAAAGAAGAAGGCGAACAAAAGGGTAGAGAAAAAGAGCGAGAAGCAGTCATTCTTACAATGCTGCAGAATAATTATCCGGTTTCTGAGATTTGTAAACTTTTGAATATCCCCGAAGAAAAGGTATTAAAAATAAAAGATAAAAAATAATATCGGTTTTCCCCAAGTGGAGTAAAAGGAATAGTGGTACATTTAAAGGCATCAAAAACAATGGATTTTTGGTGTCTTTTTTGTATCCTAAAATGGGCAATTAAGCGAACTTTTCAATCTGAAATTTAATTATTGTTTCATAGACTCTGAAAGCCTTGTAAACACACTATTTCCAAGTGTTATAAGGTTTTTGGGAACTTTTTCATTGGCAAAGGAAGATGACCGTTTGATTTATTTGCTATTTTTTGAAGAAGTGACGATTAAAGATGCAGCTCAAATTTTGCGGTGTAGCCGGAAGACTATTTATAATCGAAGAAAATGTATTCTGTCAGAACTGCGCTCTATTTTACATGATTTGGGGATTGTAGGCGGTGTTTTTTATGGGGCTTTGCGACAAGATGTCGTAAAGTCCTCTCAATTATTTTTCTTTTAATTTATTTACAATAAATAATAGATAGAGTTATAATTGAAAAAAATATAGAAATGGAGATTACAATGAATAAAAATATATTTACAGTCTTGATTGTGGAAGATACAAAAGAGATTTTGGATTTGATAGTATTACATTTAGAGGATAAGTACAACCTGATTAAAGCAGAAGATGGCAGAGAAGCAATAAAAATAGTTGAAACAGAGAAAATAGATTTAGTTATTTTAGATATTATGTTACCGTTAGTCAATGGATATGAGTGTATGAAAGTGATAAGAGAAAAAAAGAATATTCCTATTATTATTATTTCAGCAAAAAGTACAGATGAAGATAAGATTATAGGTTTGCAGAAAGGTGCTGATGATTATTTGGCAAAGCCTTTTAATCCATTAGAACTGGTAGCTAGAGTTGATGCACAACTTAGAAGGTTCTATAAATTTGGTGGTGCAGAGGAAATTCAAGAAGAAGTTATCTGCTTTCAGAATTTAAAATTGGATTGTAAAGAATGCTGTTTATATAAAGATGAGGAAAAAATATATTTAACAAATAAAGAATATAAACTTTTAAAATTGCTGATGAATAGTCCGAAACGAATTTTTACTAAAAAAGCTATTTTTGAAGCTGTATGGGAAGACGAATATTTATATGATAGCAATACGATAATGGTTTATATTAGTAAATTGAGGGACTATATAGAAGAAGATTCTAAAAATCCTCAGTTTATTATCACAGTAAGGGGGTTAGGATATAAATTTGGGAAATAGAAAGAAGAAACTAGAAGTAACACTTATAAAAAATTTTTGCTTTTTTTCAATTGTGATTGTTATTATATTTGCAATAGTGGCGAGTGTAATAAGTGTATTTAATAACTCAAAAATTGTTAATACATTAGAGGAAAAGTATATTGTCAGTTGTGAGGGAAAAAGCCAATACGAAGATATAGATATTTCAGAGTTAAAAAGAAATGGTGCATGGTTTGAAATATTGAATACAGATTATGAAAGACAATATCCAAAAGAAGAATATAAAAAATACACTAGCATAGAAATTATAGATATTGTAAATGGTAATTATGAAATTGATGGAAAAAAATATAGAGGGATTGTTAAAAAATTTTATGATGAACAGAGTAGACAGAGAATACAGGTAACTTTTTTTCCGGTAGATTTCTTGCGAGTAACGCCAACCATAAACATTCCTTTAGAGGCAGAATCAATCCATTTTCTAGGGATTTATATAGTAGGTATTATTTTATTTGGAATTGGGTATTGTTTAACTGTTTTTTGCGTGTCTAAGAAAATAAAGGTAGAATTGACCAAGCCAATCAATTTATTAAAGGAAGCAATGAAAGAGTTAGGAAGTGGAAATTATAAAAAAAGACTATCTTTTAAAGCAGAGTATGAATTTGTGGAGATGGCAAATTCTTTTAATTGTATGGCGCAAGAAATGGAAGATGCTGTAAAACAAAAAGAAGAAGAAGAACGGTTGAGAAGACAATTAATCTCAGATATTAGTCATGATATAAGAACACCTTTAACAGTTGTTCAAGGATATTTGCTAACTGTTATAAATGATTTAGAAAATAGCAAAAGTAAGAACATAGAATATTTGAAGCGTTGTTTTGAAAGCAGTGTTGAAATGGAACAGTTACTTCAGCAATTAAGCGATTATAATAGGATGTTTCGAGTCGATTACAAATTAAATAAAGAATTAGTAGATTTTACAGAGTTTGTAAAACATATTTTGGCGGATCAATACCATTATATTGAGGTAAATAAAAATATTTTGAGCGTGGAAGTTGATGAGGAGGAAAGAAATATCTTCATTGATAAAAGAGAAATGCGTCGAGCAATTATAAATTTACTTAATAATGCAGTACAACATAATAATGAAAATACAACTATTGAAATTAGACTGACAGAATATGATAGAAAAATATATCTTGTTATAGCGGATGATGGGAAAAGGATTCCTGAAGATATTAGTTCATGTATGTATGAGCCATTTGTTAAAGGAGACCAATCGAGAAATGATAGTAGTAATAGTGGGTTGGGACTTGCCATTGTAAAAAAAGTTCTGGATGCACATGAAGCAGATATTTATTTTGAGCAGCCATATAAGAAATATACAAAGGCATTTATAATTGTGATACCAATAGAATAACATAAAAAGCAGGGAATTGTACCCTGCTTTTTATGTTATTTTAAGGTTCAGATAAGATGAATTTAAAAAAGGCATGGTATAGTAATATCATCAAAACAAAGAAAGACGGTGGTCATAATGAATGAGGCACTATTAATTCATAATTTGACAAAGAGATATAAAAACAAAATAGCATTGAATGATTTTTCTATGGAAATAATGCCAGGAGAGATAGTGGCGCTTATAGGTGAAAATGGTGCAGGAAAAACAACATTATTAAATTCTATTTGCGGCTTCATTAGACCTACTTCTGGAAGTATATCTTTCAAAGGGATATCTAGTGAAGAAGAAAAAGCATTAGATAAAATAGGAGTTTTAATTGAGCCTAATTTTTTGGATTATTTGACAGCTGAAGAGAATTTACAGTATCTATCAGTATTATCAGAAGACAAGAAAAATAATGCTCTAATAGAAAGGTTATTACAGAAGACAGAACTTTCTGATAGCAAAAAAAAGAAAGTAAAAACATTCTCTTTTGGCATGAAACAAAGATTGGGATTGTGTCAAAGCTTGTTGACAGATGTGGAATTATTGATATTCGATGAACCATTTGTAGGATTAGATCCGGTTGGAAAAGAATTATTTAAAAAGGTAATTTTAGATAAGGCACATCAAGAAAAAATCCCCGTTTTATTTTCGAGTCATGATTTAGATGATGTAGAAGAAATATGTGACAGAGTTGTGATGGTTCAAAAAGGGAAAAAGGTTTTGGATCAAAAATTAGTGAGAGAAAAGACTTTTATCTTGAAAATTGATGGAAATATAAGCACAGAAGAGAAAGAAAAGTTGGAGTTAAAAGATCCTACTATACATTGCGAAAAAAATTGTATTTTTTTCAAAAATGAAAAAAAAATTGTTGATATTCAAAAAATATTATTACAGGAGGGACATTATATCGTGGGAATGTCAATTCAAAATAATAATTTGAAAAAATTATTTTTGACGGAGGAAACGATATGATAAATAGAAAGCAGGTAGTTTATAGAACAGAATTATATAAATTGTATAAAAGAAAAGATACATGGATTTTTTTAGCAGTGATTTTAGTTCCGATTTTATATAGTGTAGGAATCGCAAGTGGTTCAGAAATAGTTTCTTATAGCGGAAATGGAAACATTACAGCAATCAATTTTATATCAGCGATGTTCCAAATGGCTCAATCTATGTTTATTTTTAACATTATTTTAGTTGCCATTACAAGCAGAACATTAGGGACAGAAATTGAAGACAAAAGTTTACGGATTTATTTGAATAAAGTAGGTGATAGAAAAAAAATCTATATAGAAAAAGTAAAGGCATTAAGTATGTATGCCGGTGTGATCAGCGTATTATTAGTAGTTGTAGGATTGTTTTGTTATTATTTTATAATGAATGGTAAAACTCCAATTGTAAACGGGGCGTTGTATGATGAAAGAATTTCAATAGAAATTATACAGATTATTACCATATATCTTTTCTGGGTACTAACAATTTTTATTACCATGATGCTATCCATAAAATATAGATTGGTAGTCTGCTTGGGGATTTATATGATAGGCTACATTGGGATGAATTTACTTTCTTATACAAAAGTGTTTAAATATTTTTCCCCACTGTATTATATCAATACTTTTACAATGATGGAAAAAGTGGCGTGGAATCAGATTTTAATAGGAGTAATTTATTTTTCCATTATAGTAGTTTTTACTACTTATTCTGGAATCAGAGTGTTTAGAAACAAAGATATTTAATTTGGAGGAAGATATGGACTGGTTGGGTAATAATGTAAAGATATTCAAAGTCAAAGGAATAAGTATAATTGCAAATCGAAATAATGGAATGGTAATTGGTTTAGATAGGGAAGGGGAAGAAGTCGTAGATTTATTAAAAAATAATCGCATAGAGATTTCTTCACTATCTGACAACCAGAAAGAACTTTATAAGGTATTGAAAGAAAATGATTTTTTGAAAAGCTGTTACCAAGAAGTAGCAGGTGTTGACTCAGTATATTTACATGTCAATTCTGCGTGTAATTTACATTGTCTTGGATGTTATTCTTATGTAGAAAATCGGAATACAAGAAATGAATTAAGTTTTGATGAATGGAAATGCGTCATTGATGATTTATCACTACTTGGAGTAAAAAACATTGTAATTTCAGGCGGTGAACCATTTCTGAGAAAAGACTTGCGAGAGATTTGTAAATATATTAAAGAAACAGTAAACGGAAACTTAGAAGTTATATCAAATGGAACAATGAACATCTCTGATTATGAAATGGTATTGCCATATATTGATGCACTTAACATATCAATTGATGGATATGATGATAAAACATCATTTATAAGAGACAAAGGTATTATGAAACGTGTGTTGGATACGGTAGAAAGACTAAAAGAAAAAATTCCGGTTAAATTGATTGTAACATTACATAAGAAGAATGTTCCGTTCATGAAAGAATATGAAAATTTAGCAAAAAAATTGGGCGTATTTATGAGTTTCAGTATATTTACTGTGGACTTTAGCGAAAAAATTTTTAAAGATTATAAATTTAGTGAGGATGATTTTGTTGTTGTCGGTGATAACATTACAGAGTCAGAAAATGGAACTACAATTTTAGATACACCTACAGATGCGATTGGCATTACATATCGGGAAGGCTGTGGTTTTGGAAAGAAGACGATTAGTATAGCATATAACGGAGATATTTATCCGTGCCATATGTTACATTGCCAAGAGTGTAAAATGGGAAACATAAAACATGATAGACTGAAAGAAATTATTGATGGGTCTAATTTTGAAGGAAACGATATATTATTAGATGATGTAGAAGAGTGTGGAATTTGTGAATACAAAAATTTATGTGGTGGAGCATGTAGGGGACGAGCATATCTATTTACAGGAGATATGAAAAAAAGAGATCCTTATTGCTTAGCAGCAAAACGATTTTATAATAATCTTTTTGCACAATATACAAGTATATAGTTTTAATAATTATATAACTATAAATGAGCAAATTTGAAAAATTGCACAAAACTACACTGCGAATTTCATAA
>OLSJ01001973.1_pt1 | contig 11458 bp, 8 predicted proteins | sample 1672151 | NCBI WGS metagenome assembly OLSJ01 (sample SAMEA3136653, study PRJEB25190) | human gut metagenome | biome: human gut; feature: human-associated habitat; material: faeces | place: Austria | collected 2013 | reverse complement strand
CGACTGCGAAGGTAACAGCCCAGCACGATCTCGTGTACGACCGGCTGATCAAGAAGAGGGGCGCCGATGCCGCGCGCCTCTACTTCGAAGCGAACCAGGCGGCGGTGGCGGGGCTGCGCCAGCTGGCCGATGATGCTCCCTGCGACTTCGAGGAGAAGACGGCTTACGTGTACGCCACGGGCTCCACGGCGGGCATCGAGCGCGAGCTTGCCGCCTACGAGCAGCTGGGCATCCCGCACCACGTGCTGCCCAGCGCGCCGGTGCCGGTTGCGAACCGGGGTGCGCTGGGCATGGAGCGCCAGGCGCAGTTCAACCCGCTGAAGCTGTTGTTCGGGCTGCTCGGGCTCATGCCGTCCGTCGACGTGTACGAGCACGCGTTCGTGACGGACGTGAGCGGGAACATGGCGCGCACGGACCGCGGCTCCATAACCGCCGACCATATCGTGTTTGCGACGCACTATCCGCTGGTCAACGTGCCGGGATTGTATTTCATGAAGGAGCATCAGGAGCGCTCCTACGCGGTGGCGCTGGAAGGCGCCCCGCTTGTTGACGGCATGTTCATAGGCAACGCGGGCGGTTTCTCGTTCCGCACGTACGGCGAGTACCTGCTGGTGGGAGGAGGCGGGCACCGCACGGGGCAGGGGCCGAAGCCCACGGAGGGCTATGCCAAGATACGGGCGTTCGCCGCCGAGGCGTACCCGGGCGCGCAGGAGCGCTACGCGTGGGCAACGCAGGATTGCATGAGCCTGGACCACGTGCCCTATATCGGCGTGCATCGGCGCAGCCGACCGAGCCAGTACGTGGCCACGGGGTTCAGCAAATGGGGCATGACGGGCGCGCTCGTGGCCGCGCGCGCCATCGCCGACCTCGTGCTGCGCGGTCGGAGCCCGGTGGAGGCCCTGTTCTCGCCGCAGCGATCCATGCTCACGCCCAGCCTGTTCTCGAACGCGGGCGTGTCGGCGGCGAACCTGGTGAAGCCGGGGCGGCGCTGCTCGCATTTGGGCTGCTGCTTGGAGCGCAACGACGTGGAGGGCTCGTGGGACTGTCCTTGCCACGGCTCGCGCTTCGCTGCCGACGGGTCGGTGCTGGAAGGGCCGGCCAAGCGCCCGATCGCACCTGAGCGCCGGTAGCGGTTGAATGAGTGCCGCCGGGCTGCGCTCTCCGCTTGCGGGCTGTGGTATACTTCACGAACAAACGTTTCAGCAAACGAGAGTTCGGAGGAGGGCGGCGGTGGCGAAGGAGCGCACGTACGTGTGCATCGACTTGAAGAGCTTCTACGCCAGCGTCGAGTGCGTCGATCGCGGGCTCGACCCGCTGAAGGCGAACCTCGTCGTGGCCGATCCCGACCGCACGGAGAAGACCATCTGCCTGGCCATCACGCCGTCGATGAAGGCGCTCGGCCTGTCGAGCCGCTGCCGCGTGTTCGAGATTCCCGAGGGCGTGGACTACGTCATGGCACGCCCGCGCATGCAGCGCTACATGGAGGCGTCGGCCGACATCTACTCGATCTACCTGCGCTACGTGTCGCCCGAGGACGTCCACGCATACTCCATCGACGAGTGCTTCATCGACGCGACGCCGTACCTCGCGCTGTACCGGATGGGGCCTAAGGAGTTCGCCGTCATGCTCATGGACGCGGTGCTGGCCGAGACGGGCGTCTGCGCCACCGCGGGCATCGGTCCGAACCTGTTCCTCGCGAAGGTGGCGCTCGACATCACGGCGAAGCACGCCGAGAACCATATCGGTTACCTCGATCAGGCCGAGTTCGAGCGCTCGATCCAGACCCACCGGCCCATCACCGATATCTGGAACATCGGCCCCGGCATTGCGAAGAGGCTGGCGAAGTACGCCGTGTACGATCTGCGCGGCGTGTGCGAGATGAGCGAGGCCACGCTCTACCGCGAATTCGGGGTGAACGCCGAGTACCTGATCGACCATGCCCATGGCGTTGAACCGTGCACCATCGCCGACATCCACGCCTACGAGCCGAGTGGCCATTCCCTGGGGAACGGCCAGGTGCTGCCCTGCGACTACTCGTTCGAGGAAGCGCGCGACGTGCTCAAGGAGATGGTGGACCAGCTCGTGCTCGACCTCGTGGAGAAGCACCTCGTAGCCGGATCGATATCGCTGTACGTGGGGTACGCGAAAGGTCCAGGCGAGCCTGCGGGCGAAGCGGACGGCGCGTTCTTCGACGGCGGCCACGGCAGGCGCCCCGCAAGCGGCCGCCGCGGTTTCCCTCACACCGGCTCCACGCGCAGGCAGGCGGATCGCACGAACCTCTGCTCGAAGCTCATGCCGCGCTTCCTCGACCTGTTCGACGAGACCACGCGCAAAGACGCGCCCATCCGCCGCATCAACGTGGGCGTCGGCGGGGTGCTCCCCGAGGAGTTCGCCACGATGGATCTGTTCTCGGATGCGGAGGCGGAGGCCGAGGAGCTCCGGCTGCAGCAGGCCGTGCTGGCCGTTAAGGGGCGCTTCGGGAAGAACGCGCTTCTGCGCGGGACCAGCTTGAAGGAGAAGGCCACGGCGCGCGAGCGCAACGAGCAGATCGGGGGCCACCATGCCTGAGCGCCGCCCGCGCGCCGACCGCGCCCAGCAGTTCATGCCCTTCGCCGCGCTCAAAGGCTACTACGATCTCATCCGCGAACGCGAGCGCGTGGCGGAGCCGAAGCGCGAGCTGACCGACGAGCAGGCGCTCGAGCTGTCGCAGCGCCTCGCCCGGATGGAGCGCCGCACGATGGCGAGCGTCGTCCACTACGACGGCGAGGCGTACGTCACGACGCGCGGCCTGGTGAGCGACATCGACCTCGCGGCACGCACCGTCACCATCGTCCGCACCCGCATTCCCTTCGAAGATATCTGGGAGATCGTCGCCGAGGAGCGAGATCCGTCTGCGGAACTCGGAGGGGAGGGACGTTAGCTTCTCGCCTGCTCCAGTTGCAGCATGCGCTGGCCGACGGAGTCTTCCAGCCGATGGGTGACGAGGTCGACCATCGCCGAGCCGTCGCGACCCTCGATGTCGCGCGTGAACGACTCGATGGCCCGGTAGTACGCGGCGATGCCCGCTTTGTCCGCTTTGAGGCTCACGGCGGGGTAGCCGGCGCTCATCAGCATGAAATTGAGCAGCACGCGTCCCGTGCGACCGTTGCCGTCCTGGAAGGGATGGATGTCCTCGAAGACGAGGTGGAAGAGCGCCGCCGTTTCGATCGCGGGGCCCTCGGCCTTCGCCGCCCAGGCGATCAGGCCTTTCATAAGCTGGGGAACGCGTGCGGGAGGCGGTGGGATGATAGGGGAGGATGAGATATAGCGCTGGTCCCAGCGGTACTCCCCCGGCTCGCAGTCGTCCAGATGCGCCGACGCGGCGTCGTGGATGGCGAGGACGGCTTTCTCTGAAACCGGTGTGCCGTTGCGCACGAGCTCGACCATGAGGTCGAACGCACGGGCGATATCGACGACCTCCAGGTGCTCGCTCAAGGGTTTTCCGGGAATGACGGCGTCTTCCTCGAGCACCAATCCGGTCTCTTTAAGCGAGAGCGTGTTGCCCTCGATGCGCGCGGTGGTATGTACGAAGTCAACCTTGACGGTCTCGAAGATATGGTCTTCCTTCGTGGGGTCGAAACCATGCTCGGCGAGGATCGTTTTCTGGTCCCCAAGACGCTCGACGAGGGCTTTGTCGCTGTTCGGAGCTGCGGGGTGATTGTCGAAGCGATGAAGTTGATATTGAAGAAGGCGCAGATAATCTTCGCGCTCGTCGGTGACGCCGTACATCTTCTCATAGCCGGTGGCGTAGTCGAGATCGCTTAAGTCCTGTTCTGTCATGAAGGCCTTCCCTGTCTTCGAGGCTGTTCGAAGGTCGCACTTTTAGATTCTACCACGCCTCTACAGGTACCTTCCCGTGACGCTGTCCGGGTTGGCGGCCACCTCCTCGGGCGTGCCGGCGGCGACTATGCGGCCGCCGGACGCGCCGCCTCCGGGGCCGAGGTCGATCACGTAGTCGGCGTTGGCGATGACGTCCAGGTCGTGCTCGATCACGACGACCGTCGCTCCCTGCTCCACCAAGCGCTCGAACACGCCCAGGAGGGTGCGCACGTCGAGCGGGTGCAAGCCGATGGTGGGCTCGTCGAACACGAACACGGCATCGTCCTGCGTGCGCTTCATCTCGCTGGCCAGCTTCAGGCGCTGCGCCTCGCCGCCGGAAAGCACCGGCGTGGCCTCGCCGAGGGTGAGGTACCCCAGCCCCAGGTCGCAGAGGGTTTGCAGCTTAGCGGCCACCTTCCTGAGGTCGGAGGTGGCGGCCAGCGCCTCGCTCGCGCTCATGGCCATGAGGTCGGGCAGCGACACGAGGTCCACCAGGTCGTCGGCGTGCGGGCGGCGGATGCGATCGGCCTCGGGGGCGTAGCGCGAGCCGCGGCAGGCGGGGCAGGTGATGTCTACGTCGGGCAGGAACTGCACGTCCAGGCTGATGGAGCCCGTGCCGTCGCATACGGGGCAGCGCAGCTTTCCCGTGTTGTACGAGAAGTCGCCCGCCTTGAGCCCCGCCGCCTTCGCGTCCGGCGTGCGGGCGAAGGCGCGGCGCAGCTCGTCGTGCACGCCCGCGTAGGTGGCCACGGTCGAGCGCACGTTGATGCCGATGGGGGAGGCGTCGATGAGGTTCGCCCGCTCGATGCCCGCAGCCTCGAGGGCGCGCACGTGGGCGGGCGGCCTCTCGCCGGCGGCCCACGCCTTCAGCGCGGGCACGAGGCTCTCCAGCACGAGCGTGGTCTTGCCCGAGCCCGACACGCCGGTGACGGCGGTGAGCCGGCCGCGGGGAACGTCCACGGCAAGCGGCTTGACCGTGTGGAGCGCGTCCGTCTCCAGATGGATGCGGCCGAGGGCGAACACGTCGTCCGCATCTGCCCGGTCGCGCACGCAGACGGTGCGCGCGCCCGACAGGAACGGCCCGATGAGCGAGGCGGGGTCGGCCTCGATCTCGGCCACGGAGCCCTGCGCGATCACGCGCCCGCCCGCGGCGCCCGCTCCAGGGCCTATCTCCACGATATGGTCGGCCGCGCGCAGGATGCGCGCGTCGTGGTCCACCATGGCCACCGAGTTGCCGTCGGCCAGAAGGTCGCGCATGACCTCCACCAGGCCGTCGACGTTCAGGGGGTGCAGGCCGATGGACGGCTCGTCCAGCACGTAGAGCACGCCGGTGGTGCGGTTGCGCACGGCGCGGGCCAGCTGCACGCGCTGCCGCTCGCCGGTGGAGAGCGTCGAGCCCGCGCGGTCGAGCGAGAGGTACCCCAGCCCCAGGTCCACGAGGCGGCGCGCCGTGTGCTGGAACGACTCGCAGATGTTTCGCGCCATCGGGCGCATCTCGGGGGCGAGCCCGCCCGGCACGGCGTCCACCCAACCGGCGAGGCCGTCGAGCGTCTTCTCGGTGGCCTCGGCCAGGTTGATGCCCGCCACCTGAGGCTTCAGCGCGTCGGCAGACAGGCGCGTGCCGTGGCACACGGGGCAGGTGCCCTGCTTGAGGAACCGCGCCACGCGCGCCAGGCCCTTTTCGTCCTTCACCTTCGCCAGCGCGTTCTCCACGGTGTAGACGGCGTTGTAGTAGGTGAAGTCAAGCTCGGCGAAGGTGTCGGACTTCTTCGCCTTGTACAGGATGTGCTTCTTCTCGGCGGGGCCGTGGAACACGATGTCGCGCTCCTTGGGCGTGAGCTGGTTGAACGGCACGTCGGTGCGCACGCCCATCTCGCGTGCAACCTGCTTCATGAGGTCCCACATGAGCGTGCCCCACGGCGCCACCGCGCCCTCGTCGATGGTGAGCGACTCGTCGGGCACAAGGGAGCTTTCGTCCACGGTGCGCACGATGCCGGTGCCGTCGCATTCGGGACAGGCGCCGTCGCCGTTGAAGGCCAGAGCCTCGGCGCTCGGGCCGAAGAACTCCACGCCGCAGGCGGGGCACGTGATGGGGCGCTCGGCAGCCACGTTCAGCGTGGGCGGCACGCGGTGGCCGTTGGGGCACACATGGCTGCCCACGCGCGAGAACAGGAGTCGGAGGCTGTTCAAGAGCTCGGTGGAGGTGCCGAACGTGCTGCGCACCCCGGGCACGGCGGGCCGCTGGTGCAGCGCGAGGGCGGCGGGCACGTGCAGCACCTCGTCCACGTCGGCGCGCCCTGCCTGCGTGAGGCGGCGGCGCGTGTAGGTGGAGAGCGCCTCGAGGTAGCGCCGCGAGCCCTCCGCGTACAGCACCCCGAGCGCGAGCGACGACTTGCCCGAGCCCGATACGCCCGCGATGCCCACGAGACGGTTCAGCGGGATGTCCACGTCGAGGTTCTTCAGGTTGTGCACGCGCGCCCCGCGCACCTGGATGCGGTCAGGGGCATACGGAGCGGGCGGTTGGATGTTTCGAGAAGTATCCATTCCGCTATTGTAGCGCTCGGCCCGTTTCGTCGCGAGATGCCTGCTCTTCTCCACCTGCGCCTTACAAAGAAGTAAGCGCGCCGTAAGCGACAGGCAAGGCCGACGCAAGGAGGCTGCACCATACTGGAATCCGCGCGCGGGACAACGGGGAAAGGAGGAGGAGATGGGATACCTTGCGCAGTTCCTCGGACGGTTCAGCGAGAGCTTCGCGGCGGCGGTGGCGCTTTGGCCGCTCGCATCGATGGTGCTCACGCTGCCCATCCTCGCCTACCTGTACCATCGGGACGGGCGATTGCGCGCGGCTTCGGCGGTATCGGCCTACCTCGCCGTGCTCTACGTGCTGGGACTCGGGTGCTTCACGCTCTATCCGCTGCCCGACGGCACTTCCGGCCCCGGCATCACCTACGGCATCGAGCCGCGGTTCAATCCGCTCGGCTTCTTGGACGACCTCGCGAAAGACGGCGTCCGCGCCTTGCCGGACATGGTGGCGAACGTCGCGTTCTTCGTCCCGCTCGGCTTCATTGCAGGGCGCCTGCTGCGCTGGCGGTTCGCAACGACGCTCGCAGTTGGATTCGGCGCCTCTCTGCTGATTGAGACGGCGCAGCTCACCGGCTTGTTCGGCCTGTATCCCTATGCGTACCGGATGTTCGACGTGCTGGACCTGTTCTGCAACACGATGGGCGCTGCTGTCGGGTGGTCCGGCACCGTGCTCGCCGGGCGCCTGCTGCCGCCGAGCGAGTCGGCCCGGGAGGGACGCGTGACCGACCGGCCCGGCTTCGTGCGTCGCGCCGTCGCGTACTGGATCGACCTGACCGTCATGGGGGTCGTCCTTGTCGTCCTGCTCGCAGCCGCGAGCGTCGTGCTGCATGCGGCGGGGGACTCCTCGTGGACCGACGGCAGCTGGCGGGAGCGAGCGGCCGCGATTGCGGTGTTCGTCGCGTTCGAGGGCGTTGTCCCGTGGCTTCGGCAGGGCCGCACGCTCGGAGGCGGCTTCGTGCGCATGACGTGCGAGACGCGCCCCCGCGCAGGCTGGCAGCGGCTCGCTTTCTACGTGGCGCGGGTGCTGACGCTGGCTGCCGCCGTAGCGCTCTCGCCGCTCGTTGCCATGGCGCTGCTCCTGTTCTACGCCTTCGCCCGCCGCATGCCCTATGACTTCGTGTGATGGACGGGTTTGGAGGGGCGTTGGCGATGGCTGCGGGGCGCGGTTCCGTCACCGCTTGCCGGGAGGCTAAGTGGGGGCTTGCGCGGCGTGCCTCGGAGTGGGGCGCTACGCCTTTCCCTTCACCATGGAGAGCGAGATCTTGCCGCGGTCCTTGTCGACGGCGGTGACCCAGACGGTGACAGTGTCGCCCACGGCCACGACCTCGCTCGGGTGCTTGACGAAGCGGTCGGACAGTTTGGAGACGTGCACGAGCCCGTCCTGCTTGACGCCGACGTCCACGAACGCGCCGAAGTCCACCACGTTGCGCACGGTGCCGGTGAGCTCCATGCCGGGCGCGAGGTCGTCGAAGGAGCGGATGCCCTTGCTGAACACCACCTCCGGCGCGCTGTCGCGGGGGTCGCGGCCCGGCTTCTCCAGCTCGGCCACGATGTCGCGCAGGGTGGGCAGGCCCACGCCCAGCTCGGCCGCGAGTGCGGGCAGGTCGCCGAGGCGGCTCGCGATGTCGGGGACGCCGCCGCGCGCGAGCGCTTCCGGCTTCACCTTCGCGCGCTTCAGCAGCTCGCGCGCCACGGGGTAGCTCTCGGGGTGGACGCTCGTGGCGTCGAGCGGGTTCGCGCCGCCGGTCACGCGCAGGAAGCCGGCGCAGTTCTGGTAGGCCTTGGCGCCGAGCTTCGGCACCTTCTTGAGCTCCCGCCGGTCGGAGATGCGCCCGTGCTCCTCGCGGTAGGCCACGATGTTCTTTGCCACGGTGGCGCTCACGCCCGATACGTAGCCCAGCAGGCTCGCGCTGGCCGTGTTGAGGTCGACGCCCACGCGGTTCACCACGTTCTCCACCACGCCCGTCAGCGCGCGCTCGAGCGCCGCCTGGTTGAGGTCGTGCTGGTACTGGCCCACGCCGATGGATTGGGGCGGGATCTTCACCAGCTCGGCGAGCGGGTCCTGCAGGCGGCGGCCCAGGCTCATGGCGCCGCGCGTGGTGACGTCGAGGTCGGGGTACTCCTCACTCGCCAGCTGGGAGGCGGAGTACACCGACGCGCCGGCCTCGTTCACGATGGTGTAGCGCAGGGGCGCGTCCGACTTGGCGATGAGGTCGGCCACGACCTCCTCCGTCTCGCTGCTGCCCGTGCCGTTGCCGATGACGATGGTGTTGGCGCGGTGGCGCTTCACGTACTCGGCCAGCTTGTCCTGCGTCTTACGCACCTCGCTGCGCGGCGGGGTGGGGTAGACGGTGGTGAAGTCGAGCAGCTTGCCGTACTCGTCGAGCACCGCCACCTTGCAGCCGGTGCGGTAGCCCGGGTCGATGGCGATGACGCGCGCGCCGCGCACGGGGCGCTGCGAAAGCAGGCTCTCGGTGTTCTTGGCGAACACCTTGATGGCGTCGGTCTGCGCGCGCTCGGTGAGGAGGCTGCGCATCTCGCGGTCGAGCGCGGGGGCCATGAGGCGCTTGTAGCCGTCGGCCGCGGCCTCGCGCAGCACGGGGGCGAAGGGGCTTGCCGGGTTCCTGACCACACGGCGCTCGAGTTGTTCGATGGCGGCGTCTGCGTCCACGCGCACCTTCGCGCGCAGCTTGCCCTCCTTCTCGCCGCGGTTCACGGCGAGCACGCGGTGGTTGGGGATGCGCGAGAGCGGCTCCGAGAAGTCGTAGTACGCCTCGTAGACGGTCTTCTCTTGCGGGTCGACCGCTTCCACGGCCAGCGCGCCGGTGCGCTTGGTGAAGCTGCGCAGGGCCTCGGTGTGCTCGGCGTCGTCGGCGATGGCCTCGGCCACGATGTCCTGCGCGCCCTGCAGCGCCGCCTCGGGCGTGGGGAAGCCGGCCTCGGCGTTCACGAGCCCGGCCGCGAGGTCGAGCGGCGTTTTGTCGGAGCGGCCCTGCGCCAGGATGAGCAGCGCAAGGGGCTCCAGCCCCGCGTCGCGCGCCTTCGACGCGCGGGTGGCGCGCTTCTTCTTGTACGGCTTGTACAGGTCCTCCACGCGCTGCATGACCGCGGCGTCCTCGATCTTCGCGCGCAGCTCGGGCGTGAGCTTGCCCTGCTCGTCGATGGCGCGCAGCACCTCGTCCTTGCGGGCCTCGAGGTTGCGCAGATAGGCTAGGCGCTCGTCGAATGCGCGCAGCTGGGCGTCGTCCATGCCGCCCGTGGCCTCCTTGCGGTAGCGGGCGATGAACGGGATGGTGTTGCCCTCGTCGACCAGGGCGATAACGGCCGCGACCTGCGCCGCGGTCAGGTTGAGCTCGCGCACGAGCGTGGTTTGGATGGTGGGCATGGAGCGAACTCCTGAGGTCTCGAGCGGCTGATTCGTCGGCCTTGCATTATAGCGCGACTCTCCCCGCTACCTCTGCGTGGGATTGGACGAGCTTGGCTGCGCTGTCTGGCACCCCGTGTTGGGGTCCTTCGCAGAATCGCGGGCTTCCGGTCACAGTTTTGGCCGCTCTGAAGCTTTTCGGCGGTTAGCAGGTGCTTCGGCGCAATTCGCGACCTGCGCAAACACGCAGAGGACAGCCGTCCGGCCGTCGAAACCGAACTCTGCGCGCACGAAAAGGCTTCAGAGCGGCCAAAACTGTGACTAGAAGCCCGTATCGGCGCTAAGGCAAGATCGACATGTTGTCATGCCGAGCGAGCGAAGCGACCGCAGTAGCTACCCTAATAGAAAGTGTCGTGCTCGCGTCCCCATTCGCACATGGCTTCCATCAGGGGGTAGAGCGACTTGCCCTTCTCGGAGAGGCGGTATTCCACCTTCGGCGGGATCTGGGGGTACTCGGTGCGCACGAAAGCCCGTCGGCTTCCATTGCCTTGAGCTGGCTGCTGAGCGTCTTGTCGGTGATGCGGCCGATCTTGCGCTTGAGCTCGTTGAAGCGCATGGTCTCGCATTCCACGAGCCAGTACATGATCACGAGCCGCCACTTCCCGCCGATCATCGACAGCGTGTAGCCGAACGGCGTGTCGGCGAGCGACGAGAGGCTTCCCTCGTAGGGCTCCATGCTCATAGCGCTTCCTTTCGGGATAGTACCTGTTCTAAAAGACCGTACTTCCTTTGCGGTCGTCCCATACAGTATAACGAGAGGCGGCAAAGAAAGGACGATGTTCGCGAAAGGATGCGCCATGGCCATGACCAAGGTGAGGATCACCGTTTTGAAGACCACGTTCGATGAGGAGCTGGCTGCCGAGTACGGCGCCGAGGGGCTCGCGCCGTGCCCCATGATGAAGGCCGGCCAGGTGTTCCTCGCCGACTACGCCAAGCCCGAGGGCTTCTGCGATGAGGCGTGGAAGGCCATCTACCAGTACGTGTTCGCGCTCGCCCACGGCGGCGGCGACTTCACGTTCTACTTCGACGACTGGATGCGCGTGCCCGGACGCGCCATCGTCAGCTGCAACGACGGTCTGCGCCCCGTCATCATGAAGCTCGAGGCCACCGACATTCCCGCCGAGTTGAACTACGATCCGGTGCGCTAGAGGCGCATTTTCAAGTACACCATGTCCATGAGCTTGTGGCCTTCCTCGTACATGGGATGGTCGTAGTTGTCGACGAAGAAGTTCTCCACGACATGCGAGCGCTCGAACCCGCACCGCTCGTAGAAGCGCAGGATGCCGGGCACGTCGCCCGTGCCGACGAGGAGCCAGCCCCCTCGGTCCCGGTAACGCTCGGCGACAAGCGCGACGAGCCGCCGCCCGTAGCCCTTGCGCTGGTGCTCGGGCACGGTGACGATGTTCTTGATCTCGAACACGTCGGGCTCTTCCTGCGTCACCACGCAGAGCGCCCGCGCCTCATCGTCCTCGATGAGGGCCAGCAGATCGCCGCGGTGCAGGTACCGCTCGATCATGTCCGCCGACTCGTCGGCGATGAGCAGCAGGTCGAGGTGCTGCGCTCTGTCGCTTTCGGGGATTTCGGCGAGTTCCA
>OLSJ01001958.1_pt1 | contig 11527 bp, 10 predicted proteins | sample 1672151 | NCBI WGS metagenome assembly OLSJ01 (sample SAMEA3136653, study PRJEB25190) | human gut metagenome | biome: human gut; feature: human-associated habitat; material: faeces | place: Austria | collected 2013 | reverse complement strand
GAAATAGCATTCAAGACTTCCAGCATGATTTTTTTATATAGATTTAATCCATCATCCTGTCCTTGTCTTAATTCAACAATCGTTTTTTCTATTGCATTTAATAACTTTTCCATTTTTCACCTGATATTTATATTTTAAAAAAGGGTCGACAATTGTCGACCCTCTTTAATAATTCAATGCAGTTTGATTGAATATTACTGTAACAGAGAAAGTACTCCCTGTGTAGACTGATTTGCCTGTGCAAGCATGGACTGTCCAGCCTGTGCAAGAATATTATTCTTGCTATATTCAACCATTTCTTCAGCCATATCTGTATCACGGATACGAGATTCTGCTGTCTGTGTATTCTCAGCAACGTTGTCTAAGTTAGCAACAGTATGCTCTAATCTGTTCTGTAAAGCACCTAAATCAGAACGCATAGTAGAAACTTTAGAAATTGCATGCTGGAATACTGTCATTGCACTACCAGCTTTGGTAAATGTAGTAACCATATTATTATTACCTGCTGTAATACCAATTCCTTTTGCGTTCATTGTTGTAATCTTAATAGAAATTTTCTGATTCTCTAATGCACCAACCTGAAGTTTCTTTCCAGAGAATGTACCATCTAACAAGTTCTGTGTATTGAACTGTGTTGTAGATGCAATACGATCTAACTCAGATGTTAATGCGTTAATCTCTTTCTGGATAGCTGTTCTATCAGAAGATGTATTGGTATCATTAGCTGCCTGTGTAGCTAATTCGTTCATACGCTGTAAGATAGAATGAGCTTCATTTAAAGCGCCTTCTGCTGTCTGGATAAGAGAGATACCATCCTGTGCGTTGTCAGAAGCTTTGTTAAGACCTCTGATCTGGCTTCTCATTTTCTCAGAAATTGTTAATCCTGCTGCATCATCTGCTGCACGGTTAATTTTGTAACCAGAAGATAATTTCTCTGAAGATTTTGCCTGCTGTCCTGTTGTGATTCCTAACTGTCTGTTAGCGTTCATCGCTGTAAGATTGTGCTGTACTACCATTATTTTTTCCTCCTTGAATGTAATGCAGCGTCCATGCTGCATCTGTACTTTATGTACTTGTTTTGTTATATTAGGTTTCCATCCTCCCAGCCGTACGCTCTGTTTGAACTTTCACCTGCAAGTAATTTTCTTTACTTGACTTATATATCGGAGATTCCCTCCAATACTTTATAGTAAAAAAAGATTTTTTTCTTTTTTTCTATCAATTATTTTTTATTGTCAAGAAAATGCGGTTCCACATAGCCTTTCTTCATCATATTCTTGTAGTATTGATTCACAACTTTCTGGCTGGAACGGATTTCTCTTACCTGCTTTTTCACACTGGTAAATTTCTGTTCCATCAACTGTTTATTACGTGCTTCCTGCGCCTGGATCTCCATGCTTTTCTCTGTCAGTGCACGTATGCTGCCCTGCATCTGAAGAATTTCATCCTTATAGAGTTCTTTATTCGTCTGCATTTCTTCCCGCACTTTTTCATAAAGCTTTTCAAAGCCATTGTCCAACAGCTCTAACTGTTCTATGAGTTCTGACTTTTCTTCGACTGTCTTATCAAAATCGTCCGGATCCAAAGAAGGATTCTCCAGTTCTTCTTTCTGACGCTTATTGATCTGTATGATGCTGTTTAAAACCTTCTCTTTCTTCTGAAGGCTTTGTAGCATGATTGTAATATACTGGTTGTCTGCCATAGTACCATTCTCCATTAATGTGTTCTGCCGGTACGCATCACTTCTTTCCAGGTGTCACGCATGGTACGCAGATGTTTTAACACTTCTTCCATAATCTCTTTGTCTTTTTTCATATTAGCTTCACGAAGCCGGATCATGAGATAAGAATAAACCTCGTCAAAGTCTTTCGCAACCGGATATTTATGATCCAATGTGGATTGAAATTCTTCAATAATCCGTTCTACTTTGATAATATTCGTATGTGCTTTCTGAATATCCTTTTCCTCAATCCCGACGATTGCAAGATTGGCAAATTTAATTGCTCCTTCATACAGCATCAGTGTCAGCTCCGCCGGTGATGCTGTCATAATTTTGTTGTTAGCATACGCTGCATATCCCTGATTCGCTAACATAATACCCTCCTGGTCTTTATTGTGTATTAAGCAGAGCAGATAAATTTATATCTGCTCTGCTTTGTAATTCTCACTTTCGCTCATTATCTCATACATCAACCGCCAAATAAACCACTTAATGATGATGTCTGGCTGTTCAGTTTAGAAAGTGCCGTCTCCATAGAAGAGAACTTTTTATAATAATAATCTTCTTTGTCCTGTAATTTTTCTTCCCATTTCTTGATCAAATCCGTGTAATCGCTATACTCTGACGCCATCTCCTTATCATTATATACAGTGTAAATACTGCTCAAGGGTGAGGACTGCATTTTGGTATGAACTGACTTATATAAGTTATCTGCCAGTCCCTGCATGAAATTGATCACCGTATCCGGATCATTGGTAATTGCAGTCATCAGCTTATCTGTATTACCGGAAGAATTAGCATCATCTTCATCGCCATCAATATGATAAGCATTCTGCTGATTTGCCGGTGCATTCAGATATCCTAATGTCTTGATTCCAAAATTGGACAAATACATTTTCTTTCCGTTTACCTCAACCGCACCGCTCATTGCAGAAGTCATAGCGCTCATAAGGCTTTCCAGATTATCATCTCGTCTCAACAGAGAATCTTTAATCTTCTGCTCCCACTTCTCTACTTCTGTGTCAGACATTGCATCTTTTTCATCATCTGTCAGAGGCTCATAGCCTTTTGCGGAATCTGCATTGTACAGAGATGTGATCTCATTGATCAGGCTGTTGTACTGGGATAAGAAGTCTTTAATCTTATCGTAGATACCCTGTGTATCGGTGGCTGTTGTAATGCTGATCGCATTCGCATCTCCATCACCAGTTACAACCTGTGCCGTAATGTTTAATCCATTGATTGAGAAGGAATTGGAGCTTCCTATATACTCGATTCCATTTAATGTAATCTTAGAATCGCAGCCGTCGATTTTCTTTGCATCTATGTTGTATTCAACGCTCGGATTGGTTGTAATGTCTTGAACAGTTTTTACCTGGCTTACGAAAGACTCAATGGCTTTTGTCTTCTCATCTCCGTTTTCCATAGCTGCAATATCTGCAAGCACCTGATTATCATCCATGATTTTCTGGCTGTCAGTCATTGCTGTTTTATTATCACTGATAATCTGTGCGTATTTGTTTACCTCCGCTGTAACCGCAGTTGATCCACCAGTTCCATATGCCGACTGGATATTGGCAATCACTTTTTCTCTGGTGTAATTACTGTCATCTCCTAATGTATCTGTTCCATTCTCATAGGAATTTACGGTGCCAATGTTGGTTGTCAATGTTGAGAGATATGTGCTCATCTCATCATCTGAAAGTGACATTTTCTTCTGTGCGCTCTCTGCTAATGAAGTATATGCCTTTGTTCCTGTCACAACGTCACTTAACTCTGCGCCTTGATTGTAAACTGTCTGTTTTGCTTTGGCTTTCTTATCTGCATCAAAGCTTACCTCTTTGGCATTTGCAGATTTTACCCAGGTTCCATCGTCAGCTTTCTCTCCGGTAGTCTGAATCAGCTTACCGTTTTCTTCATAATATTTGTTTCCGCTTTTATCGACATAGAGTAATGTATCATCCTGCGCATAAGTATTGCCATCTGCGTCGGTAATCTGATAGTAATTTGTTTCTTCCTCAGTTGCAGTTGTAGCGTAATAGCTTGTGTTAACCTTAATAGAAACTACATTGCCATCCGCATCTTTGTATGTGGCATTACCATCTGCATCCTTCTCGCCTGTAGCAGTATATTCTTTTCCGTCCTTGATAAGCTTGGTTCCGTCTACATCTGTATGTGTATAACTATTTCCATTTGTATCTGTGAAAGTATTCACTGATTTAATGTATTTCTTATTGTCGCCTTCTCCATAAGAGAAAATGGTATTGCCATCCGCATCGCTTGTCTCAGCAGTGTAAATAGTGCCATCACTTGTGACAACTGATTTTGCACGATCTGTTGCAGACATCTGGAGCAGCTTTGTCAGTTCTTCCTGCTGTGTTGTATTTAATCCGCTCTTTTTAAATGCCTCTTTCATTGCAGAATAAGCAGATGCATAACCATAAGCTGCGCTTAAGTTACTATTCTCTGCACTTGCCTTTTTGTAGGCTGCCTGTGCATCCTGATAAATTTTGATAGCCTCATTTACCTTTGCAGTGATACCAGCATCTGTTCCATCACCATAATACTGCATGTAGGTTTTATAGGTTGCGTCTGTCGCATCTGATTTTACATTCAGTCCCAGTTTCGTCAACGCATTCGCCCCATCCACGTTGCCACCGGTCAGTGTAAAGTCATTGTCCTTACCGGTATCTTTGGAGCTCACGAAGATACGTTTGTTGATATCATCATAGCTTGCATTCACGCCGGCTTCTTTCAAAGAATTGATAAAGCTGTTGACCGTAGTGCCCTGGCTGACTTCGATAGTCTTCTTTGTGCCATCACCTTTTGTCAAGGTGATCGTACCGTTTCCGCCTGTGTAGCCCAACTCAGCGAGTGTGGTTCCGGTTGTAGTGCTGTCATCTAATTTACCACCGGTCAAGTATCCTGCCTGTGCTACCTTAAGGATGTTGAGCTTCTGGGTACCATTTGGTGCAGAGCTGCTGGCTGTCACCGTCGCTTTTGTGGAATCAGATACTTTGGTTGATTTCAAATTGTAGTTTTTAGAGAAACGCAGACTGTCCAAGCTTGTATAGAAGCTGTAAACTTTTGTGTTTAAAGTCTTCCATGCGTCCTGTTTCCAGGAGAGCTTGGTCTGTGCTTTTTTGTATTTATTGGTCTTGTAACTGTAAGAAGATACTAATGCGGAAATGATTGCTTCGGTATCTAATCCTGAGTTCAAACCTGTGATTCTGATTGGCATAATCCTGCTCCTTTCAGTTTTGTAACTTGTTTATATCATTTTCTGTTTGCATCTGTCACTTGTCTATTGCTGCTCCTGTCTTTTGGACAGTGATCTACAGTTTCTTATCCACTAATAATCCGGCCATCTCCCAGACTTTTGCGATCATGTCCAGGGTTTTCTCCGGCGGATATTCTTTCAGGACTTTCTTCGTGTCTTTGTCAACGATCTTGATAGTGACACGGTTGGTTGCATCATGGATTCCGAAGACTGCCTCGGAATTGTGTGCCTTCTTATTGATTTCGTCAACTGCTTTCTTGATCTGGGAATTCTCGGAGATCGTCTGCTGTGCCTGACTGTCGTCCCGGTTTCCGTCTTTGCCGTTTTTGTCAGTCTCTTTCGTGTCGATCTGAATGGTTTTCTTCATGAGATCGTCAGAAGCTGCTGCGTTGGATGCAGTTTCCACTTTTGCCTGACTCTCTGCTTTTACATCTGATGCGGATGAACTTCCCGCGTAGGACAACCCTGCCCCTTTCATAGCCTCTATTGCCATTGTTCTACACCTCCGTGTGCATAAGCTTGTGTTCTTCCATGGTTGCGGTCCGGATCTCTGCAAATGCCGGAACGCTTATTTTTCTAACTCATATATCGGTAGTTTTCCTGTAAAATTAATAGCTGTCATGCAATTTCCTGCGTTGTGCCGGTGCTGTTTTCTGATCAGGGTTTCATTTTAACAAAATATAGGATATAATTCAATCGCACCGGTAATTGAGCCCGCAATGTGTTTATGATTTTTACTATTATAAATAGGAAAGGATATTGTTTATTATGTTATATATCATGAGACACGGAAAAACTGACTGGAATGCAGTCCACCGCCTGCAGGGAAGCGAAGATATTCCTTTGAATGAAGAAGGCCGCCAGATGGCGAGAGACGCGCGGAAAAAGTATGGGGATCTGCGATTTGATATCTGCTATTGTTCTCCCTTACAGCGTGCGCAGGAGACTGCTGAAATTTTTCTGGAAGGAAGCGGCACGCCGATCCTGACGGACGACCGTCTCCGCGAGATGGGATTTGGCATGTATGAAGGAACAGAACATGTCACACAGAAACCAGAATGTCCGGTATATACGTTGTTCCATGATCCTGTCCATTATCATGCTGTAGATGGTGCGGAAAGTCTTGAGCATTTGTATGCCCGCAGCGGCTCTTTTATCCACGATGTTTTAACGCCGGAAGTTGTTTCTGGAAAAAATGTACTGATCGTCGCCCATGGAGCCTTAGACTGCAGCCTGATCTGCCAGTATGAAGAGATTCCTCTTGAACATTTCTGGGATCAGCTGCTCGGAAACTGCGAGCTTAGAAGATTAGTTTCATCAGCCAATGTGTGAAAACAGATACTGCAGAACGTCATCTGTAAATTTTATTGCATGCACACCAATGAATGTGGAGCCGTCTTCCTGCTTTTCTTCGCGGGAAACCTCCGCATACATGATCAGTGTTTCTGCTACAACGATCACCTGTTTTCCGAGAAGGCCTTCATGCCCCTCCGGCACACAGATTCCCATGCCTAACGGACTGATGTCTTTCACGTCCACGTAAATTTTTTCCTGTGTATCGCAGATTACGACAACACCATTTGTCTTGTATTCTACCCTCGATATTTCTCTTCTTTCTTCCATGAGTACCCCCTGTTTTTATCATTTCTGTCCTGACTGCCCTGTACAGGCAGAATTGTCTGTATCAGATTGTCTGCATTATTCAAAGATCTCCTGTACATCATCCAGATTTCCGTCTCCGGTGAGAAGCAAGGTCACTCCGCTCTCCGCCTGGCTGATATCCGTGGTTGCCTCAACGCAGAGTTCACCGTTCTGATTATAAAGCGCCCACTGAAAATCTGTGATCTCCACCGGCCACTCTACCGGCATGGAAACAGACTGTCCATCTGCGATTGCACTGATATTGTATTGTTCGCCGCTGATCGGATCGATCACAGAAAACATCCCAATGTCGATGCCGCACTCGTTTGTGGCTGTGATGATGATGCTTTTACGTTCTGCATATTCAGAAGATTCTGTGCTTTCCACGGCTTCTACTGCCGCTTGGGCTGTCCCGGCTGCTTCCGTTGACTCTTCCGATCCGCCGACGGTTTCCGCAGGTTCTTCTGTCGTTTGCCGGCTGTCTCCGGATGTCTGCTCGGTGGCGACTGACGCCTGATCCTGATGATCTGTTTTTCCGCAGGAAGTCAGGAGCATTATGCCAAGAAGCATGCAGATTATGAGTGTTTTCTTTTTTTTCATAGATTTTGTTTCCTTGTATACAAATTACGGATCATATTTTTCCTGTTTTCAGAATACTCCGTATTTTATTTTTTTGCAATGGATGTTTTAGAAAAGGCGCACCTTTTGGATGCGCCTTACTGTTAAAATTTATTTCTCATCTTTCTGAGCTGCTTCTGCTTTTTTCTTTTTATTTCTGCGGTACATTTCCTCGCCGGTTACACCAAGAAGTGCAATGATGAGTAACCACCACCAGGACATTTTCTCCTGCTGTTTGTTTTTCACTGCGCCAGCCTCTGCTGCAAGTGGAGTTTCTTCATCGGCAATTGTCGAGCTCTCCTGTGCTCCGTTCGCTGCAAGAGGTGTCTCCTCGTCCGCAATTGTCACATCTGTGTCAGCGTCCGCATCTGTATCAGCTGCGGCATTTGCATTTGCAACCGCTGCTGTTCTCGTTGCTGCCGCCGGTGTTGCAGCTGCTGCAAGCGCTACCGGTGTCTCTGCGATCTCAACCGGTGTTGCAGCTGCTGTGGCTGTTGTAACAATTGTGGCTGCACTTGCCGGAGCCGCTGCTGTAGTTACAGTGCCTGCAGGTGTTGTGGCTGCGCCGCCCGGTGTCGTCTCAGTACCGGATGGGGTAGTTGCGCCGCCCGGTGTCGTTGTGGAACCGCCTTCGCCCGGAGCCGGTGCAGGGGTGAGTTCTGTGATCTTATCAGCCAGTGTTTCTCCTGCAATTCCTAACTTATCTGTCAGGTCTTTTGCCATGTCCTCTGCCTCTTTTAATTTTATCTCTGCCGCGCTGATCTGTCCCTCTAACTCTTTTACCTGATCTGCTGTGTAGTTCTGGCTTGCAAGAAGTGCTGTAAGCTTATCCTTTAAGCTGTCCGCATCTGCTTTTGCTTTATCAACTTTTTCCACCGCATTCTTTGCTGCGTCAATGATCGCATCCGCTTTTGCTACTTTCTCTGCTCTTTCAGCCTCCGCTTTTAATGCTGCATCTTTGAAATCATAGAAGCTCTTTAAGCTTTCATGTCCCGGGAAACGATTATCATCTTTTCCGGTGAGCCAGATTCCTTCATTGATTTCTCCTGTTTTCTTATATTCATCATAATATTTGTTGCTTGTATAAGCTGTTTTTTCCTCTGCCTTGGCAGTCTGATTGTATTTCTGTGTTTCCACGGTCTGCGCACCAAGATCTTTGGAATTTTTCTGCTGATAAGTTCCGGTGTAGGAAACGGATAAGGTTGTGGAGCTGTTCTTCTCGTCAACAACTGCCTGATCCGTTGTCTTCTTTCCCTCTGTGAATGTGTCATCGGCATAATGGATTTTGATTGCTACGTTGGAGTTATGTTTTCCATTCCAGCCTTCATAACCGCTAATATGCAGTTCTCCCGTTTTCAGGCTGTCTGTGATCTTCTTATTCTGGGAAACCGCATCTCCAAGAAGTTTTTCTGCATCTGCTTTTGCAGCATCATATGCCTGATCCTTTAACTCTTCCAGATTTTTATTATCTGCTGCATTTACAGCATTTGTCTTGGATTCCACAGCGTTTGCTTTTGCAGTCACTGTCTGCGAATAAGTAATAACGATCGTGCCTGAAAATACGTTTTTATAAGCAGCAGAATCTGCACCCCAGTCTACCCATCTGCCGGAAGTATTTTTGTACTTATCTACAGCATTCACTTTTGCATTATCTGTATTAATACTTTCGATCTTATAATCGCCGCCAAGCAGGTTCTCTAACGCCTCTTTGTTGGTGAATTTAGCAAAAAGTTCCTTTGCTGCAATCTCGGCATTTTTCTTCTCGTATTTATCGTTATCATTATTGATTTTTTTCATTTCAACAACAATTTTCGATAAATCAATAGTTGTCGTAAATGTAGTTTTCTGGCTTACGGTCACATCTGCAGTCGCTGTTGCGCTCATGGACGTCTCGACATCTTTATCTCCGTCTTTCAATGCTGCTTTTTTATCGGCCAGATCCTTTTCTGCTGCCTCGACATTGTCATATGTCTTATCAGAAGATAATTTAGTTTCCGTGTATGTGATCTCGGAAACGTTTTGTTTTACCGTTTTGACCAGTTTGCCATTTTCATCCACTGAATAGGTGGTCTTTTTCTCACCGGAAGTTTCATATTGTTCACTGTTATAGTTATCGTTCACCTCAACGTCCTTAGAAGCTGAGTCGACCACATAGAACTGTCCACCTATATTTACGATTGTGTATACCACTCCGTTATTCTCATAAACTGCGGTATCCTGATCATTCTGAAGCTTATCTTCCGGGAAGTTCTCTGCATTGATATTGAATGCAAGGCTTCCGTCTGTGCCCTTCACATCATAGGAAACCACTTCTTCTGCCTTCTCGAAAATAACAAGATCATCGCGGGTATCGTTGAGCTTGTAGTTCAGATATACGGTGTGTGGGGCACCTGCCACATCTTTGTATGTCACCTCACAATAGTTTTTGTTATCATTCCGATTCCAGGTCCACTTGCAGTCAACAAGTTCTCCCTTGGCAAGTTCCGGAATGTAGTAATTCTTAAGGATCACTTTGAACAGCTCATCTTCTTTTCTCCAGTTTGTGGAGGTATCCCCTGCACGTTCTTTTTCCAGAGCGATGATCTCAAGTGCTGCTTTCTGTGCATCGGTAAGCTCCGGAATTGCTGTTTTTGCTTCCTCTGCTGCCTCCTGAAGAGCCTTCGCTTTCTCCTGAACTGCTGCAAGATTTGCTGCGGCTGCCGCTGCCTCGGTACTTGCTTCGGCAACTGCTGTATCATAAGCTGCCTGTGCCACCTTAAGCTCGTCTAACGCTGTATTGTATTCGGCTACTTTGCTGTCATAAGCTGCTTTGGCAGTCTCATACGCTTTCTGTGCATCGCCTACAATACCAGCTGCCTGATTGTAAGCATTCTTCGCATCCTCAATGTCTGTTGCAGAATCAATTCCGGCTTGTGCTTTATCAAATGCATCTTGTGCTTCCTGCTGCTCTTTCTTTGCATCATCCGCAATTGTATTTGCCTCATCTGCTTTTTTATCTGCCTTATCAAGAGCTGCGTCGGTATCTGCTGCGGCATCTGACGCATCTTTTATGCGATCCATTGTTTTGTCAACTATTTCTTCTGCCACATTCACATCTGTACCGCCTTCGAATGTTCCGTTTGCGGTAGCATCCAATACGCCTGCTGCATCTTTTGTTGTCTGGTCTGCGCCACTGTCATCCGCAATTGTTGTATCAACTGCTGCATTTACCGCATCTTTTGCTGCTTCTGTTGTTTTGCTCGTTTCTTCAGCGGCTTTCTGAACTTCTCCCACCTGTTCTGCTGCAGATTTCTGTGTTGTTACAGTTGTTGTACTCTCTTCCGGTGTTGTTTCACTGCTATTCTGTCCATCTGCATCCTCAGCAAATGCTGCAATCGGAGTAGATAATGCCATCATTGCTGCCAGTCCGACCGATAACGATCTGATCACGTTTTTGCTGGCTTTTTTGGTTAATTTTACGCCTGTAGCGTTTTCCATCATTTCCTTTTTCATCTGCGTAAACCTCTTCCTTCCATTTTAATGTTTATCTCGCTGCACTTTTTGCCAAGGCTGCAAAAAAACATATTTGTCCTTTTTGTTATACTAACTATAACATTCAGGGCGTTACATAAAGTGTTATAAAAAGAACTAATTTTTGAAAAATCAGAGGTTTTATAGTAGTTCTTCTAATAAACGACACAGCATTTATAATTTAGCAGCGCTGCTCGGTCTCTTTTGTGTAAGTTGCAAGATATTCCCGGGCTTGCTGCGGAGTTATTGCAAGTTTTTTCTGTAAACGTTCTAAAATGGTTTTCTCCGAAAGACCAAATTCGTATCCTGCCGCAATGATTTCTTCCGCTCTTCCTTCCGCTCTTCCTGCCTGTTCTCCCTCTTTCCATGTCTCTTCAAATACGGTAAACATTTCATTTTCTCCTTTCCGCTCCAATAATTGATAATCCAGTTTACTGTTCACTTACCATTTGCTATATAGTTGTGGATATTGGGAATCCATGCCGATCCAGCATATATGATTTCACTCATTTGATAAAAAAGATTTTTGCTTTACGCATTTTTAGAGTAACGGATTGCTTATATTCTGTCAAGGGATTTTAAAAAAATTAAGCCAGAGGAATTTTCATGTTTTTCCTCTGGCTTAGTTTTTGATTTGTTTAATCTGTCAGATTTTCTTTCAAAGTCTTGCGCACTGCGCCCGGGCCTGCGATTTCTTTTACAAATAATTCTTCAATTTTCTCTCCGATACCGGCTTTGTAAAGATCGATGCCGAAAAT
>OLSJ01001957.1_pt1 | contig 11530 bp, 9 predicted proteins | sample 1672151 | NCBI WGS metagenome assembly OLSJ01 (sample SAMEA3136653, study PRJEB25190) | human gut metagenome | biome: human gut; feature: human-associated habitat; material: faeces | place: Austria | collected 2013 | reverse complement strand
TCTAAAATAACCCGATGTGCCAAACTGCTCTTGTATGTATAAAGACGGCATAAAGTTTTTTGTCCTAGACAGATAACCGGATGTCTAAGGGAGTCCTCGTGGCACACAATAAACTGGAGGCAAACCTCCAAGACCAGCGTAGTCAAGGCGGGCATGGAGCCATTCCCCTCTCCGCTGGCATGCTGCTCGTAACGCTCGGCGTCGTCTACGGTGACATCGGCACAAGCCCCATGTACACCATGAAATCAATCGTCGCCAACAACGGCGGCATCGGCACCGTCAGCGAGGACATGATTCTGGGCGCGCTTTCGCTCGTCATCTGGACCATGACACTCGTGACCACGGTCAAGTACGTTGTAATCGCCATGAAGGCCGACAACCATAACGAGGGCGGCATCTTCGCCCTGTTTAGCTTGGTGCGCAAAGTGGCGCCTTGGCTGATTCTTCCCGCCATGATCGGCGGCGCGGCGCTGCTCGCCGACGGCATCCTCACCCCCGCGGTCACGGTCACCACAGCCATCGAGGGTCTGCGCACCATCGAATGGGGCCATGCGCTGCTGGGCGACGGCCAGACCAACGTCATCATCATCACAATCATCATTATCTGCGGTCTGTTTGCCATGCAGCGCGCCGGCACCTCGTCAATCGGCAAGCTCTTCGGCCCGCTCATGACGCTGTGGTTCCTGTTCCTGGCAGGCGCCGGCCTGTTCAACATGCTCGGCAACCTGTCCATCTTGCGCGCGCTCAACCCCATTCGCGGCATTATGTTCCTGTTCTCGCCCATCAACCACTCGGGCATCATGGTGCTCGGCTTCGTCTTCCTGTCGACGACCGGCGCCGAGGCGCTCTATTCAGACATGGGCCACGTGGGCAAGGCCAACATCTACGCATCCTGGCCGTTTGTTAAGGCGGCCCTCATCCTTAACTATCTGGGCCAGGGCGCTTGGCTGCTCGCCAACAACTCCAACCCCCAGATGCTCGCGATGGATATCGTCAACCCGTTTTATATGATGCTTCCCGAGCCCCTGCGCCCCTTTGCCATCGTGCTTTCGGCCGTAGCGGCCATCATCGCCTCGCAGGCGCTCATCACCGGCTCGTTCTCGCTGGTATCCGAGGCCACGCGCCTCAACCTTATGCCGCATCTGCGCATCCACTACCCCAGCGACACCAAGGGCCAGCTCTATATTCCGCTCGTCAACAACATCATGTGGGTCGGCTGCATCTTCATCGTGCTGCTGTTCCAAAACTCCGAGCGCATGGAGAGCGCCTACGGCCTCGCCATTACCGTGACCATGCTCATGACCACGACGCTTTTGACGAGCTATATCGCTGGCATTCTCAAGCACAAGCTGGGCGCCTGCGTCTTCGCCCTGCTCTTCGGTGCCATTGAGCTGTGCTTCTTTGCCTCGTGCCTCACCATGTTCTTTGACGGCGGCTATGTGATGATCTTCCTGGCCGCACTGCTATTTGGCCTTATGTACGTGTGGCGCCGTGGCACCGCCATCGAGCGCACACAGACGATTCTGTTGCCCGTCTCCAAGTACATCGATCAGCTCAACCGCCTGCGCAACGACGAGACCTATCCCGTGCTCGCCGACAATCTGGTATTTCTCACCAACAGCCCCGACCCGCTCACGCTCGACCGCGACGTGCTCTATTCCATCCTGGATAAGCATCCCAAGCGCGCCAAGGCATATTGGTTCATTAACGTGCACGTTACCGACGAACCCTATACGCACGAGTATTCCGTCGAGACCTTTGGCACGGACTTCCTCTTCCGCGTTCGCCTGGACCTGGGCTTTAAAGTCAACCAGCGCGTCAACGCTTATCTGCGTCAGATCGTCGGCGACTTGATGGCATCGGGCGAGCTGCCGCCGCAACATCACACCTACTCCATCTACGAGACACGCGGCAACGTGGGTGACTTCCGCTTTTGTATGCTGCGCAAGATGCTTGCCCCCGAAACGGACATCAACCGCAATGACCACCGCGTGATGGCCATCAAGTACGCCGTCCGCCGCGCCTGCGGAAGCCCGGCACGCTGGTACGGTCTTGAGAACTCGGCCATCATCATCGAGTACGTGCCGCTGTTTGCCCGCATGCGCCCGGCCGTTAAGCTCGTGCGCACCCAGGTGCCGCTCGAGGTTCAGATCGAAGAGGCCGAGGAAATGGAAGTCGACATCTTCTCGGACGACTTGGTCAACGGCAACGAAGCCGGTAAGGACATGAACGTCGATCCCACCGAGTTGCTCGAGAGCGTCGCCGATACGCCCGAACAGCAACTCGACGGACTCGAGAGCACCCAGTTCAACGACGCCAACTTCTAACACGCCATCAGCCATTGACGACAACGGCCTCGCATCTCATAAGAGGTGCGAGGCCGTTTTATGTCGCAACGGACCAGTGAGCTACGAACGGCGCGGCTCGGGAACCACGAGCCTATCGGGGCTCGCGCCCTCGGCATCCATCAGGCTCACGTAGCGAATCGACGGATCCCCATACATCGCGTAGTAATAATTGCCCGTGCGCGCGCTAAAGCATCCGGTGTAGATAGTCTTCTCGAACTTGCCATCGCCCATCCTGGACGCTCCCTCGATCATCACCACACCCTCGAGCGAGCGGAACATGCGAACGACGTTTTCGGTCTCGCTCTCCTTTTGCGGGTAATTGGCATTGAGGTACGCCGCCTTTACAAAACGGCTCGGCGAATAGCAATCGCCCGGAATACCGCGCATGCCGGCGCCCGCGCCATAGGGCTTGAGCTCGGCGCCACGCCATGTCGCCGTCTGCGGAAAATCGCTTGTGGCGGTGATATAGGTGCGCAGGTTTTCCATGTGCCACGGGAAGGTCGGTTGGTTGGCAAGGGTGTCAACCGGATCGTCGTATACATGCAGGCCGTCAGCCATCATCTCGACCACGATGCTGCGCTGGCTGTCGCCGATAATCCAATGGAGCAGCGATACGCCCAGCCCCTCTCCGGCAGATTTGGCGACAATCACCGTGTCGCGCAGCGCGGCCTCGACCTCATCGACCGTCGAGAACGTCGCTGCCACCCACAGGGGGAACTCATAGGCCGCGATATTGGTCTTGCCGTCGACAGGGCCCTCGGCATACTCGGCATAGCCGGGAAAGTTGAGCCCCGCCACAGCCAGACCCGCATCGTTACCGCAATCGAAAAACATGGGATAGTTCTTGTAATCGATGCACATACCGATCACCGCGTGCGCCGCTGTCGCGTCGTCGATAAACGAATACGGAATGTGAAACCCGCGCGGCATCACGCGAACCTGTTGGCCGTAGTCAAAGCTCCAGTCGAGATTGCGGCCCAGATACATGTGGCCAGAATTATCGGTAAATCGAATACTCGTACACATAGCGCCTCCTAGCTTTACGTTCTTGCTAATTTCATTGTCTCCAAACAAAAAGGCGCTAAACACAAAAGCCCGGACATGACAACAATGTCACGCCCGGACTATTCAAGCAGGATAAACTCAACCAAGTTAACCCCGCAGGTCGTCTAAGGGGTCAAAGTGCCGCAGATTGCCACGAAAGAGGAGCGAAGCGTACTTAAGGTACGCGAGCGACGATTGAGCGGCAAGGTGCGGTGCTTTGGTCCCCTTAGACCAACTTTCCAAGACAGTGGTCGATCATATGCTGGATCATCTGTGCCTCAAAGCCCGCGTAGTCGCGGCGGCACTCCTTCATCTTGCCGTCGACGATCTGGTCAAAGGCAACCTTGCACTTGATGTAGCGCGTGGACTTGGTGACCTCCTCGTGCGTCAGGCAGCTCTCCTCCATCTTGCTGGCACCCAGGCCAAACACCAGACGGGGGTTGTAGAGCACATGGGGCTCGCCGGCGTCGTCCAGATAGACGCAGACCTTCTTGGTGACGCCGATCTGGTTGGCGGCAAGGCAGCCGGCATCGTCGAGCGACTTGATGGTATCGATCAGGTCCTGTGCCACCGACTCGTCCTCGACGGTCGCGACCTCGCAACGCTGGGACAGGATAGCCTCGTCGCGGCAGAGCTCTTTAATCATACGTTCCTCCAAAGGGGTCGTTGTAACCGCTTAAGTATACGGTACCCACACATTTTCATGCGAAAAATACCGTCCGTCTGCTACAAAGCGCCGAACATCAACATGCGAGGAACAACAGCGTCGTAAAGGGGCTATAGTAGTTGAGTTCGTGTCAATCGGCCTAAACTCGGGGCCGAACAAGGAAAGGGTATGCATGGACGAACTTTTTCACGTCAGTGAGCGCAAGTCCACAATCGGGACCGAACTCCGCGCTGGACTGACAACATTCCTGGCGATGGCCTACATCATCGCCGTCAACCCCGCGGTGCTCTCGGGCGCTGGCATCGATGCGGGAGCGCTCGCCTGCGCCACCTGCCTGGGCGCCGGCATCATGACCATCTGCATGGGCATCTTCGCCAACCGCCCGCTCGCCTGCGCGTCGGGCTTAGGCGTCAACGCGATGATCGCCGGAATCACCACCACCGTCTGCGGCGGTGACTGGCACGTGGCCATGAGCGTCATCTTCCTCGAGGGTATCGTCATCTTGCTGCTCGTGCTTTGTGGCCTGCGCGAGGCCATCATGGACGCCATCCCGGTTGTCCTGCGTCACGCCATCTCGGTGGGTCTGGGCCTGTTCATCGCCATGATTGGCCTGTGCGATGCCGGCATTATCACCGCTGGCGCCGGTACACTCGTCGGTCTGGGCGACATCACCTCCCCCACCTTCATCGTCGGCATCATCTCCATCCTGGTGACGGTCGCCCTCGCCTGCCGCAACGTCCCCGGCTCGCTGCTCATCGGCATCGTCGTCGCCGTCATCGCCGGTATCCCCCTAGGTGTGACCCAGGCTCCGACCGGTATCATCGCCCCGCTCGACTTCTCGAGCATTGGTGGCCCCATCGCCGACACCGGCGGCGTGCCCGCCATCGTCAAGGTCCTTACCGACCCCGCGCTCCTCGTCATCTCGTTCTCGCTGCTCATGAGTGACTTCTTCGACACCATGGGCACCGCGATGGCCGTGGCCAAGCAGGGCGAGTTCCTCACCGACGACGGCAACGTCGAGAATATCAAGGAGATCTTGATCGTCGACTCCGCCGCCGCTGCTGTGGGCGGTTTCATGGGCGTCTCCTCCATCACCACCTTCGTCGAGTCCACCTCTGGCGCTGCCGACGGTGGCCGCACGGGTCTCACCTCCGTCACCACCGGCGTGCTGTTCATTCTCGCCGCGTTCTTCTCCCCCATCGTCACCATCGTTTCCAGCGCCGCCACCTGCGGTGCTCTGGTCTACGTTGGCTACCTCATGATGAGCGAGGCCTCCGAGATCGACTGGTCCGACGTGTCGCAGGGTTTCCCGGCGTTCATGATTGTCGCCGGCGTGCCCTTCACCTACTCCATCTCTGCCGGCATTGGCCTGGGCTTTATCGCCTACGTGGTCGTCGCGCTCTTTAAGGGCGAGGCCTCCAAGATCAAGCCGCTCATGTGGATCGCAGCCCTCGCCTTCCTCGTCTACTTCTTCGTGGCGTAACGGCATAGTCTGCTAAAGCAAAACAACAAGGCGCGGAATCGCATCGAGCGGCTCCGCGCCTTTCTTTTAGCGTCTGCCCCCGTGTCAGCGTGCGACAATTGAGGCTGTCAATATCACAACACTGAAAGAAGCCTGCCTTGGAAGCGCATCATAAGCAGATAACCGTTTATTCAGAGTGTGCGGAAGGCGCGCCCGTCATCTATCTCCCCGTGGTTATGGGCAACGGTAGTGAAGTCTACGAGCGCTGCCGAGAGCTCGACTGCCCGCCGTTCACCCTTGTCGCCATTGGAGGGCTCGATTGGAATCGCGAGCTGAGCCCCTGGGAATGTGAGGGAACTATACGAGATGCCGAGCCCTTTGGTGGACAGGCTGCTGGTTTTCTTGACGAGTTGTTGAAGCAGATAATCCCCCAGGCCGAATCATCGCTCCCGCAACCGCCTGCCTGGCGCGGCGTTGCCGGCTACTCGTTGGCGGGTCTTTTTGCACTGTGGGCACTTTGGCAAACAGATGTCTTTGAGCGCGCAGCGAGTGCATCGGGGTCGCTGTGGTTCCCTGGCTTTATCGACTACGCGCGCGAGCGCACGATGACAGCTACGCCCGACGCCGCCTATCTGTCGCTCGGTAAAAAGGAAACCAAGACGCCCAACCGCATGATGCGGCACGTACTCGACGATACGCGCGCGATGGAAGAGCTGTTTATCGAGCGCGACATCCCAACAACGCTGGAGCTCAACCCCGGCAATCATTTTGCCCAAACTGACCTGCGCATGGCGCGCGGCATCCACTGGATACTGACGCATTAAAAATGGCGTCCACGCGTACATACGCATGGACGCCATTTTTTGATTTAGCTGAACACAACTACTATTCGACAGTCTCCTCGAGTTCAGATACGACGGGCGCCGAGGACTGGGACATGGAAGTCCTTTCATGATGGAAGGGCGATCAGGCATATTGGATAACCTGCCCGAACGATACGATCCGAACCATTGTATGTGATACGCCATGTCTCGCACGCGCCGCCACCTGCAAACGGTAGCGTTACTTCCAAACGCGCTCGGCAATGCGCTTGACCAGCGCGATCTTCGCCCATTGCTCGTCCTCGGTCAGCTTGTTGCCAATCTCGCAGCTGGCAAAGCCGCACTGGGGCGACAGGTACAGATTCTCGAGCGGCACGTACTTAGCGGCTTCGCGGATGCGCTCGACGATAACATCCTCGTTCTCGAGCTCTGCCGCCTTGGTGGTTACCAAGCCCAGCACGACCTTCTTGCCGGGAGCGACGTACTTGAGCGGCTCAAAGCCGCCGGCGCGCGGCGTGTCGAACTCCAGATAGAACGCATCGACATTCTCATGTGCGAACAGATACGGAGCGATAGGGTCGTAGCCGCCTTCAAAAGCGTAGGTGGAGTGGTAGTTGCCGCGGCACACGTGCGTGTTGATGACCAAATCGTCGGGCTTGCCCTCGATGGCGGCGTTGTTGAGCGCCACGCCCAGCTCGCTTACCTTTTGCAGGTCGACCGGGCTCATGCCGGTTTTGGCGACAAAATCGGTATCGCAGTAGATGCCCCAGGTGCAGTCATCAAACTGGATGTTGCGGCAGCCTGCTGCGTACAGGTCGGCGATCACCGTGCGATAAGCGGCTGCAATGGCGTCGGCAAGTTCCTCATCGGTCTTATAGACAGCGCGCAGGCTCTCCTGCTGGCCATCGCAGCGATCGAGCGTGACCTCAGAGAACGTCTGGATCGGCGCCGGAATGGTCTGGCGTGCGACCTGGCCCTCCTCCTCAAGCGCCTTGACGAACTTAAAATGCTCGACGAACGGGTGGTTCTCGCCGCTAATGGGACCGGTAACCACGGCGGTGTCGGCCGTCGTCTCCTCGTCATGGAACATATAACCCGTGCGTGAGGTGCGGCGCTCAATGCCGTTAAGGCCCCACATAAAATCAAGGTGCCAGTAGCTGCGGCGGAACTCGCCATCGGTGATCACCTGCAGACCAGCGGCCTTTTGCTTGTCCACCAAATCGCGGATGGCGTCGTCCTCGACGGCCTTAAGACCGGCGGCGTCGAGTTTGCCCGCAGCGTAGTCGGTACGGGCGTCCTTCACGGCCTGCGGACGAAGAAAGCTGCCAACGATATCGGCGCGAAACGGCGCGTTCGGTTGAATCGAAGTGCTCATAGATATCTCCCTTTGCATTGGTTGCTTTACTGGGACAGAGTATGAGCGCTCATATGACCATCGTAAAATATACGTTTATAACAGTTTGATATAGATGTTTCCTATATCAGTCTGGACTGTCATAAAGAGACTTGAACCGTGCGAAGCACAGCAGCCTAGATATGCTGACGAATCGCGTCGATATAGGCCAGGCCGTAGCGCGTAAGCGTCGTGTTCTTGCGCGTGATGATGCCAATCTCCATGTACTCGTCCACGTCGAGCGGAATCGAGATAATGCCGGGGCCGTTGAGCTCGTGGCTGATCACGCCCGAGCATACCGTGTAGCCGTTGAGGCCCATGGCCAAATTGAACAACGTCGCACGGTCGCGCACGCGGATATTTTTGCGACGCTCGAACGTCGAGGTCAGCTCCTCGGAATAGTAAAACGAGTTGTAGCTGCCCTGCTCGTAGGACAGGAACGGGTAGTCTTCCAGATCCTCGAGCGTCACGCTGGAGCGGTCCGCCAGCGGATGGTCGGCGCAGACGAAGACATGCGGCGCGGCGCAGAAGAGTCCTTCGAACACGAGCTCGTTGGCCGCCAGCATGCGCTCGATGACCTCGCGGTTATGCTCGGATAAGTACAGGATGCCCAGTTCGCTTTTCATATGCGCGACATCCTCGATAATCTCGTGGGTCTGCTCCTCGCGCAGGGTAAAGTCGTAACGCGCGGCATCGAACTCGCGGATTACATCGACAAACGCGTTAACGGCAAAGGAATAATGCTGGCAGCTCACACTAAAGTGCGGCACCTGCTCGGACGTGCCTTTGTACTTGCCCTCGAGTAGGTCGGCCTGGTCGAGCACCTGACGCGCGTAGCCCAAGAAGGTTTCGCCTTCCTCGGACACAATGACGCCCTTGTTGGTGCGCTCAAAGATGTGCACACCCATCTCGTTTTCGAGATCGCGAATCGACGCGGTAATCGAAGGCTGCGACACAAAGAGCCGGCGCGAGGCCTCGGTGATGCTGCCGCATTCGGCAACTTTGACGACATACCTGAGCTGCTGAAGCTTCATGGCTGTCTCCTTAGCTGTTCGTGAGATTCGCGTCGGCAGCACCCGGCAGGCGCATAAACGGCGGCATCTCCCCCGTCGCGGCGCAGGCGGCAATCTGATGCAGAGCCCCGGCGACCGCATCATCCACCGCGGCGCCGATATGCCAGCGCGCGGCAGCCGTGACGGCCTCGTTGGCATTGGCGACTGCAACGGAGTTGGAAACGGCATCGATCATGGGCAGATCGTTATCGGAATCGCCAAATACGGCCACCTCATCGGGCGTCAGGCCCAAGGCGCGCGCCAGCTCCAGCGCAGCGCAGCCCTTGTCCCAACCATCCGGAAGGATGTCGAACAGGCGCACTCGGTTGTTGGGAAACACAAGCGAGAGTTCCGGCACCTCAACGGCAACGCGCTCGCGTAGCTCCGCGAGCTCCTCGCGCGAACGGGCACTCCAGATATTCGCCTTAAACACCGGCGCGCCATCGACGACGGGACGACACGGGGCCTCTTCGCCTTTGAGCCACGCATTGCCGCCCGACTCCATAGCGCGACGCACACGCTCGGGATTGCTCGTCACGCAATAGGCATCGTTGCCCCAAAAGTCATCGCCCAGGCTGTAGACTTTTAGAAATGTATCGTCGGTCTCTTGCTCCAGATAGTCAGCCAAACGCATCAGAGCATCGTTGTCGATTGCGCGCGAAGCGACTACTTCGCCGTCGACAAACATCACCTGGCCGTTACAGAACGCACCGGTCGAAAAACACTCGGAACGGTTTTTGAACATCCAGCCCATCGCGGACGGCTGACGACCCGAAACCGGCCCAAAGTGCAGACCCGCCGCCTGCATGGCATGAATACCCTCAATGGCGTAGTCGCTGGCGCCGTCATGCCCGGCTGGAATCAGCGTATCGTCCATATCGGTCAGCACAAGTTTAATCATAAGGCCCCCATTCGTATCGGTCCTACCTATTGTAACGACCTGCCAAAATAAACCTGTCCCTTTTTGGCAGGTGCGCTAGTATAGGGAACAACAGATTCGATGCGGGAGTGCCGGCGGTGCAAACCACAAGGCTGAGAGGGCATGGGGCCCAATCCTTTGAACCTGTCAGTTAATGCTGGCGTAGGGAGCATGCCGCCTTTACAGGGGCGCTGTCTATGCACAGCGCCCCTTTTCTATGCCAAGGAGGCATGTGCAGTGATTGATTCGGAACAGCTTAAGCAAAATGTGGTCAAGGCCGTAGAGGAGATTCGCGCCACCAATCCGATGGCCGGCTCCATCACCAACACGGTGACGATCGACTTTGTCGCCAACGCACAGCTCGCCGTGGGCGGATCGGCCGCCATGGTCTATCTGCCCGACGAGGGCGAAGCGCTCGTTGCCGGCGGCGGCGCCATCTATCTCAACATGGGCACGCTCTTCCCTATCTACGAGCAGACGATTCCCCACGCGGCGAAGGCGGCACACGACGCCGGCAAGCCCTGGGTGCTCGATCCGGTGGGCCTGGGCATCGGTAGCCTTCGCACCCAGCTGGTAAACGAGCTCAAGCAGTACAAGCCCGCCATCGTGCGCGGCAACGCCTCCGAGATCATCGCGCTCGCCGGCCTGTGGGGTCTTGAGGGCGAGGCGGCTGATCTGAGCCGCGTACGCGGTGTCGATACCACCGACACGGTCGACGCCGCCCGCGATGCCGCCGTGGCGCTCGCCCGCTACACCGGCGGCGCCGTTGTGGTCTCGGGCGAAGTCGACCTGATTACCGACGGCACGACCGTGGCCAAGTCCCACGGCGGCAGCCCGCTCATGTCCAAAATCACCGGCTGCGGCTGTTCGCAGGGCGGCGTGCTGGCCGTGTACGCCTGCGCCGCTGACCCGTTTACGGCAGCCGTCTGCGGCACCGCCGTCTACAACGTGGCCGGCACGCGTGCCGCCGCTGTCGCCGATGCCCCGGCAAGCTTTAAGGTCGCCTTTATCGACGAGCTCTACCGCGCGACCGCCCAGGATATTGCCGATAACCAACTCGAGCTCGAGGAGGCGTAAGCCATGTCCGAGCTCGTAGCCAATACCGACATGAACACACTCGTCGCCGTGGCCATCGCCCCATGCGGCACCGGCGATGAACTCTCCGCCGAGGTCGCCGAGGTCGTGCGCGTCATACGCGAGAGCGGCCTTCCCAACCGCACCACCTCGATGTTCACCGAGATCGAGGGCGACTGGGACGAGGTCATGCAGGTCGTGCGCGACGCAACCTTTGTGTTGGCGAGCAAGGGCATCCGCACCGAAGTCGTGCTCAAAGCCGATATTCGGCCCGGATTTACCGACACCATGACCGGCAAACTCGAGCGCATGGAAGCACAGATCAAAAAGCAGGAGGAAGCACGATGAGCATCCGCGACAACCTTGATATCTCGGCCTATCTGGTACTCGGCCCCGAAAACACGCTCGGGCGCCCCGTGGGCGATGTAGTGGCCCAGGCGCTCGACGCCGGCTTTACCTGCATCCAGGTGCGCTCTAAGGTGGCAAGTGCCCGCGAGATCATTGCGCTGACCGGCGACGCCGCGCAGGCAATCGCACAGGCTGGCAAGACCGGTCAGGTCGCCCTGTTAATCGACGACCGCCTTGACTGCGTACTCGCCGCGCGCGAGCAGGGTATTGCCGTCGACGGCGTGCACGTGGGCCAGAGCGATATTCCCGTCGAGGTCTGCCGCAAGCTGCTGGGCCCCGATGCCATCGTGGGCCTTTCGGCCCGTTGCGAGGAGATGCTCGAGTACGTCAAGACCGCCGACA
>OLSJ01001955.1_pt1 | contig 11543 bp, 12 predicted proteins | sample 1672151 | NCBI WGS metagenome assembly OLSJ01 (sample SAMEA3136653, study PRJEB25190) | human gut metagenome | biome: human gut; feature: human-associated habitat; material: faeces | place: Austria | collected 2013 | reverse complement strand
ATGCCTCTGTGGGGATCACCCCCGCGTATGCGGGGAAAAGCCTTGGCTTACGCTGCCGCCCTGGCTCTGGCTGGGATCACCCCCGCGTATGCGGGGAAAAGGTTTCTTCCACTTCGCCCATGAAGTGTTTGAAGGGATCACCCCCGCGTGTGCGGGGAAAAGCCACTTTTCGAGTAGGTCAGCCAGCACGTCTTGGGATCACCCCCGCGTGTGCGGGGAAAAGGAAGTGCAGGAGAAAAACGGGCAGCCAATCGCAGGATCACCCCCGCGTGTGCGGGGAAAAGTCGGATGGCTGCCAGTCCGATGACGTAGCCGTGGGATCACCCCCGCGTGTGCGGGGAAAAGTTCACATCAGCACGGGGCAGGTCGGTGGCGTAGGGATCACCCCCGCGTATGCGGGGAAAAGGCCGTCGCACACATCTGGTGGTATTCGTGGATAGGATCACCCCCGCGTGTGCGGGGAAAAGCTAGCTGTATTTTAGTCAGCAGCTCAACTGTAGGGATCACCCCCGCGTATGCGGGGAAAAGCGCACGACGGCAGGCAGTTCCTCCGGGGCCTGCGCCGCCACCTCAAATGCGATCGGGATGGTCACCTCCGCCTTGTACAGGTCGGCAATGTCGTACACGAAAGAGCACTCATGCCCGACGTGCACGAATCCCAGCCCCGGCGCACACCTCAACGCCACAATGACCGCATGGGCCAGCCCGTACAGGCAGGCATGCACAGTGGGTCACACGGGTGCCGGGGCCGAGCAGCAGCACCGAAATGCCCGCCGCCGGGATCTGAACGATACCCTTTTCATCCGTTACGGTGATGGCACCGTCCTGACGGCCCAGCGTGCAGTGTTCCAGGTACAGAAAGGTCATCCGGTCCCGGACCTGCGGCAGCGCCTGCAGATCAGGGCGGATCATGCCCGGCACATCATCCATGGCTGCTTCCTCCGTGCAGGATGGTCATCAGGCCAAGGCCGTAGGCTTTTCCGCGGCCAATGCCCTGACACAGCATCTCCCGGAACGCTTCCGGGTCGGTCACCTGCAGGGTGCCCTCATAGGTCACCGCCAGCAATGTGACCGGCCGCTTTCCGTTCTTCCGGAAGTGACAGGTCTGTTTCCGGGTCACCTGAAAAGCGCCCTCCGTCAGGGCAAAGCCGTGCTTCCCGGCCTGCTCCAGCAGCCACTGTTCCTGCTCCGCTTCCAGATAGCAGGGCTTCAGGGCACCCCGCGCCAGCGGGTCCGCCGGGTCTTTCCGGGCGCGGGTCGGGTTTGCCGTCAGACGGAACTGCCAGCAGCTGCCCGAGGTCACCCGTTCCAGCAGCGGCTCGTAGCGGCGCGTTTCCGGTGCGGCACCCGTCCCGAACTGCGCACACAGTCCGGTCAGGTCGGGGAGCTCCTCGCTGAGCAGCAGCAGATACAATTTTCCGTTCAGGCTGTCCAGCCGCCACAGCCTGCGGCGTCGTTCGCCGGAGAACGAGTTTTCCACCGCGCCGTGGAACTTCTGTGGAGAAGTCAGCGCGATCATGGTACTGCGGCGGGTGGGGTCAAGTTCTGCGCGGGACAAATACATTGCATCTCACCTCAATTCTGCAATTCCGCCATGGGGTCGTGCTCCGTCGGTTCCGGCATTTCCGGCCGTTCCAGCCGCCATTCCCGCACCGGTCGGAACCCGTACTGTCGGTGCACCGGGCTGAAGGACACCGGCAGATCCTGCCGGGGCACTGCTGCAGGGTCTGCCGGGTCGGCGTCGGCCACGATGCGCAGCTTCCCTGTTTCCGGTTTTCGTCCCTGCATGGGTTCCGTCCGGAGGACGTCCAGCAGGCTCCCCTGCCGGATGCCCAGACAGAGCGGCAGGGTGGGCGGGCAGGAGCGCCGCCCCAGATACAGCGGGTAGACCGGGTGCCGCAGAGCCGCTTCCAGCTCCCGCAGCAGAGCTTCGTCCCCGCTTTCCAGCCCCGCCAGAAAAACGGCGTCCTGCAGATAGTGGCGGTAGGTCACATAGGAGGTGTCCCGGCTTTTGGCGGTGTGAAAATCCACCAGCAGGCTGCCCTCCTGGTCTGCCCGCACGGCAAAGCGCAGGCCGTTCAGCCGGGCAAGGCCCTCCGTGTCGTCCCGGCGCAGCCCCAGCGCCGCCGCCAACAGGCCGACCACGCCGCTCTTGGTGGGTTCCCGGTCGGTCTTGCGGGTCTCAAACTTGGAGTCCGAACCCCAGGACTGCAGGGGTGCAGCCAGCCGAAGCAATAAGGTCGCCATGGTCACACCTCATTCCCGGACAGCTTCTCCTCTACGGCCTTTTCCAGTACCGCCAGCATGGTGTTCAGCGGCATGGGCTGTGCCAGTTCTTCCAGCCCGGTACCCACCGTAAAGCTCTGCTCCGGTGCCTCTGCAAAGGTATTGTAGAGTTCCTTTGCATACTGTTTCAGCGCCATCTTGGACGGTTCTGCATAGCCTTCTTCGCTCTTGCGCACCGGCTTTTCAAAGGCACCGCAGAGGTTCACCGGCTGGTCCTGCCGCAGAGTGACGTAAACGGCATCCGGCAGGGTGCGGTTGGCAAAGCTGTTCTGCTTGCCGGTGGGCATGGAGCGGATGAACGCCTCACCGAACGCCCGGACCGTCTGTGCCGCCTGCTCTGCGCCCAGCGTGCGCACCAGCTCCAGAACATTGACCGTCGCATAGCGGTACAGGGTGGCAGAATTGTATTCCACCGTGCCCAGATGCCCGGCACCGGCGTTGTCCTCCGGGGCACAGTCGTCCACGGCGGTGAAATAGTCGAACTCGTTCTGCACGGTGTGGGTGGAGATGCTGTGGGCCACCTGTGCGGCAGCGTCGTAGTTCAGCGACGGGTCATCTGCCACCATGCGGCCAAACAGCGCCATGTCCGCAGAGGGAGCCGCTTTCAGGGCTTCCTTGTACTGCTTTTTGTCCTTGCAGCCTTCTACAGCCAGCTCTGCCAATGCCTTTGCCTGTGCCGTACTCATGAAAAACAGCGCTTTTGTGCCCTTGTCATCGCTCTTGATGCCTGCATCTGCAATGACCTTCTGGGCCAGTTTGAGGGCATCCTTGTCCGGAGCAAGGGCTTTGATCTGCTCTGCCACCAGATCGGTGCCCTTCTTGGTGCGGTAACCGGTCTCAACTGCATCGCTCATTTCCTCAGTGAACATCACGCGCATGGCGTGCTTCCACGCCTGCGAGGACACCCGGGCACGGACGGCCCCGCCATAGACAGCGGTCTTGGGGCTGCCGGTGTCGTCGCGGTTGACGCAGCTGGGCGGCACGGTCTGCAGAACATGAAAATCAACATACAGGCGTTTGGTATCCATCTCAATTCTCCTTTTCGTTCTCTTTGGTTTTCTCCGTGGGGTTCGCATAAAGGTCCCGGCCCCACCGCAAACGGACATTCGGCGCACCGTCCACAAACTGGTATTGATACAGATCCTCGGCCAGCTGCGGATAATCCAGCGGGATCCCTTCCCGCCGCAGCAGCTGGATCATCCCGCGCAGGTGGTGCGAGACTTCCGGCATGGAATCCGCCGTTGCCAGCGCGTTGAACCGCCGGAGCACGCTGCTCTCGGTCCAGTCCTGCCCGGCAGCCGTTTTTTCGGCCAGCTGCCGCACTGCACCGCCCAGTGTTCTGCCCGGCTGGTTCATGGAAACACCGGCTTCCCCCTGCTGGTGCAGGGCAAACAGGGTCAACGCCGTATAGACGGCCCATTCCGCCTTTGACGGGCCATTGCTGCCCTGCAGCTGCTCCGGCATGTCGGCCAGCAGAGCGCCCCACAACGCAGGCAGGTCTCCGGGCTGACGCCCCACGCCCCGGCGCAGCTCGGCAAGCTCGGCCCGTTTCTGCGGCTCCGGCAGAACTTGCAGCCGACGCAGCTGCCGGGTCACGCAGGCTTTCACCTCATTGGTTTTCATTCTGTCCCTCCTTCATCCTGTTTCGGGTACAGCTTCCGCAGGTAATATAGAAAGCTGTTATAGGCTTTGGGTGCCGTATACAGGCAGCTCTTATCCTTGTTCTTTGCCTCCGGGATGCGGCGGCCCACAAAGGCGGCAGCTCCCGCTTGCTCCACCATCTGCTTGCCCAATTCTGCCGCAAGCCGGTATGCCTGCTCCTGCCACTCGGCCGCCTTCTCGACCGGTTCATCCGTCTCCGGGTCAATGCTCTGCAGCCACCGCCGGAACGGCTGATCGACCGCAAAATAGAACTGCGCGCGGGCGGCTTCGGCACCGGTGTCGTTCTTGTCCCCTGCCGCAAGGGCCAGGTTCTGTGCCAGACGACCCACGATCCTTGCAGCCTGCTCACAGTTGTTTACCTCATCGTCAACACAGATCTGCCATGTACGGCCCAATTCATTTAGCAGTTCAAGATTCATCGAAAGCGCATCCGTGTAACAATCTTTCATGGAGGCACTTTGCGCTCCGTATTCCACCCCAACTGCACAAACCTGTAGAATTTCTTTTCTGCTCAGCAATTTCCGGCCCTGCAAATAGGTATTCCACCAGATCACGCCGGGTTTATGGCCGCCCCTATCACTGATAGCGGAAAACTCCCGCCAGAGCTGTTTTCCCATCTCATGTTTCCGCGGATCGTAATACACCAGCCCTGTCTTTTTGTCCTCTTTTTTATTCCAGAGCGTCATCGGTTCTGCAAATGCATTCTTGGAATCAAAGAAGTCTCCTCCCAAGACCGTATAGCCCACAACTTTGTTTTCCTTCCGTTCCAGAAGGATCCGTCGAAACTGCGTCGTCATCAGCTCCGCAAAGTTATCCGGGCATGCCCCCTCAGTTCGTTCGCCGCTTCTTGCATCCTCAAGCTCCCAACACGGAACATCCGGTTCCCAGAGCTCTCCGCCATCTTGCAGGAACATCAGGTTCCGCATCAGTGTTTCAAACAGATTGCTGCCTTTTACATAGATCACACCGATCCGGCCGAGCCACCCCGGCCCCATCGACGGCAGCGGCCGGTCTTTTGCCTTTTTCTTAGCCGCCGCATCGTCATAATTGTTTAAAGACACAAGCCATCGTGCAGCCTGCGGGAAGTCCATGCTTTCCTTTCCTGTTCCCGCACAGGCAGAAAACAGGCTGGTTTTATTCTCGCTTTCAAACACTTCTCCGTTCAGCTTTTTCGCTCCGAATGGACTGCCGATCTTCGCTTCCGGCACCTGCCAGAAGGGGCGCTCCGGGTGGAACAGCCAGAAGCGGTCCTGCCATTTGTCCAGGTAATCCCGGATCGGCTGTTCCGGGAAGTGCCCCAACTGCCACAATTCGCCCCAGCGCTGCAGAGCATCCCGGGGTTCTTCAAACGGTGCCGGTACACCGTTCCCATCCACGCGGGAGAACACGGTGTGCAGCACCGCCAGCTGCAGCCGCAGCATGGCGGCGTCCTGCGTGGGCATCTCGCCCGCAAGGTCCACATACGCGTGTGCATGGAGCAGTGCGTCGGTCAGCGAGACTTCCTGCACAGTGCAGTCCTGTGTCCGCACCCGGACCCACCGTTCCCGCAGCAGGTTAAACTCCATTGTCTCCATCCTCATCCTCCTTCTGATAGGTCAGGCCGTTCTCACGGTCGTAGTGCAGCACCTGCCCGGCAAGGTGTGCCGTGCGGCGCTCGTCCAGCAGCAGGACCAGTTCCCCGCGCAGCAGCGGGGAGAGCCGCCATGCCGCAAAATGCTTCCGGGTCTCGGCTTCCAGCGCGTCAATGGTTTGCTGCACGCTCCATCGCTTGCTGAAATACCCCGGCAGACGCAGCCTCTGCCGCGCGATCTGCAAGGCTTCTTCCGGCTGCGGGGGCTGGTCCACCGCTACACAGGGCCCGGCCGCTTCTCCCTCTCCGGGCAGGAAGCGGACATTGCCTGCGCCGTCCTGCATCATGACCAGCACTTCAATGGACGGGTCGCCGTCGCGCACAGCGGCACGGGCACCGGCGTCGCTGGTCTTTGCCCTGTCATCCATCCAGTCGTCCAGCGCATCACCGCATGCTCTCGGCGACGAAATGGCAAAGGCCTTGGCGCTGCGCTGCTTCTTGGCCTGTTCCAGCTCATATGTTCCCCGTGCCGCTGTGCTCTGCGGGTCTGCGGGCAGGCAGTCCGGCTCCCAGCCGTAGGTGTCCTGTACCAGCCGGGCGATATCCGCAGGCAGCTGCACTTCCTGCGGCAGAAGCTTCCGGGTACGTCCGAGCAGCCATTCGCCATAGATGGCTGCACTGCCCTCGTCAAATTCCTCGGTCCCGGTGTCCAGCACTGCACAGCGGGCTTCCTGCACCGGCTGCGGACGCGCCCGGCCCGGATGCCGGTGCAGCCGTCCGATACGCTGCAGCAGCAGGTCCATCGGGCACAGTTCCGTAATCATGTAATCGAAATCGATATCCAGTGACTGCTCGAGCACCTGCGTACCCACCACGATCAGCCGGTCGCGCTGCGCCGGGGTCGAGCGCTTGCCGATGCGCTCCATCAGGCGTTGTTCCTTTTCGGCGCGGTCAGGCATCAGGAACTGTGCGTGGAACACAAGCACTTCAAATTCCGGCAGCTCTTCTCGCAGGCGGGCCGCAAGGTCCTGCGCTTTCCGCACCGTGTTGACGATCACGCCTGCACAGCCACCCTCCCGCAGCGCGTTCTGCAGCATTTCCGGCAGATGTTCCTCCGTCAGGGATTCCATCGTCACCCGGCGCGGCGGTGTGTGCAGCGGAATGCCGGTTTGCTGCACCTGTTTTCCATCGGTCCAGGTCAGCAGCGGGTAGCCGCGGCAGGTTTTCCAGGGTGCATCCGGCAGCGTTTTCCGGTTGAGATATGCGGTCACAAGTTCGGTGCGCCGCTTGGCGGGCAGTGTGGCCGAAAGCAGGATCACCGGCACCCGGTACTCTCCCAGCCAGTTCAGTGCCCGGTCCAGATAACAATTCATGTAGGCGTCGTAAGCATGACACTCGTCGATCACCACCACCTTGCCCGCCAGGCCGAGATGCCGCAGCATCACATGCTTCTGCTGCAAGGCCGCCATCAGCAGCTGATCCACCGTGCCAATGACAAAGTTGGCCAGAAGCGCCTGTTTGCTGCCCTGAAACCACTGGTGCACCATCACCCGTTCCTCCGGGTCGTCGGCGTCATCCTCCACCGGCACCGGCTCCTGCTGCAATTTCAAATAGTCCGCATTCAGCTGCGCCATGCCGTGCGCCAGCCGGATGGAGTGTTCCAGCCCGTCCGACTGTTTCTGCGCCCAGTTCAGCAGCCGCCCAAAAATACCGTTGGCGGTGGCCTGGGTCGGCAGACCAAAGAAGATGCCGCCCTCCCCACAGCGCTGTGCCAGAACCTCCGCCGCTGCCAGCGCAGCCTCGGTTTTGCCCACGCCCATCTGGGCTTCCAGAATAAAAATGCCCGGTTCCTGTGCGTTGTTCACAGCCTCCAGCATAGCCTGCTGCACTTCGTTCGGAAGAAAGCCGAACCGCTCCCGGAACTCCGCCGGGTCCGCCGCGGCCTCCTGCACTTCCCAGGGAAGGGTCGGTGCGAATTTCTGCCATGCCCGTTCCACGCGGGCCGGATAAAGGCTCTCGTCGCCCAGTTCCTCTACCGGGATCAGCGGGAAATACCGGGGATTGCTGGCGATCCAGTCCGCCATGATGAGCAGGCCGGTCAGAAGGAGTTCCGTCGGGACCGACAGCTCCGGCAGCTCTTTCACGTCAGAAAATCCGCTTTCCTGCAGGGCGTGATCGAACAGTTCCTGCCAGCAGCTCCACCAGAATGTTTTCCGTCCTTTGGACCAGTAGTTCGTTTCGTACACTCCATCCTCCAGCTGGTCCAGAACATTATTTGCCTCCTGCGGCTTGCCGTGGTGTGCCCCCACGACCGAGGCCAACCCTTCCGGGCAGCCCAGCTCCCGCAGGATCGCCTCCCCGGCCAGCGCATGGTGGGAAAATTTCTTTTTCTGCTCGTTCCAGCGGAGCTCGGTATCCTCCTCCAACCGCTGTTTTGCCTCCGGCAGCAGGCTCATGATCGGGCCGGCAAAGGCCAGCGTAATTTTCCCGATATCGTGGACCCACCCCAGAAAAACGACAGTCCGGGTCAGCAGTTCCTCGTCCAGGTCCAGATTCCGCCGCACACTTTCCGGCAGCCACTGCTGCACCAGAAACCGCATAATGCCTGCTGTGTCCCGCAGATGCATCCAGAGCGGCAGCCACAGACTGCTGTTGTCCGGGTCTGTTTTGCCTGCAAAACGCCGTACCTTGCAGGATCGTTCCGGTCGTTTCATCGTTCCACCTCCAAAGCATCGTTCCCATTGGCAGCCGGTGTTTTTCTGATAAGCAAAGATTAACAGACATGCCATCCCATAAACAGGACTTTCACGTTTTTCAGCGATTTTTACTCTGTTTTTCTTCTGTTACCCCCGCAAATGCGGGGAAAATCCCTCATTGTGCTAAATCATTGGAGCAATCCCGCAAATGCAGGAAGTGGATTATTATGCTATATCATGTTCTCTTTTTATCCGCATCGTCATTATAGCAACTATTTCAGTCATTTTCAACATTTTATTGTATTTTTTGGATATTACGAGGCATGTTTTTATTGATCCGCTCCATTGGCCGGGTCGCGGCAGTTTTCTTCCGACGCAAAAATCCCACCGACTTCCTGCTGCGGAAATCAATGGGATTTTATCAGCATCTCTTCAGTTGAAGGCACCATTCTGGGCGGCATACACCGCAATGGTGCTCAGCAGGTCCAGTTCCGCTTTCTGGTAGGTCGTGCGGCCGATGTGCAGCTGTTCCAGCACGTCGGCCTCCTTGCGGTGCTGCAGATAGCGCAGCTGCAGCAGATTGGCCCGGATGGGATCCGCTTCCTTGTAATAGGCCATGCTGTCCTCAATGGCCTTTTCCCACCGGCGGTTCACCGGCGACCGCGCCCACTGCCGCCGGCCATAGGCCAGCAGGGCGCTGCGGGTGGCATCACGCTGTTGTTTTGTCATTTCGGCTTTCTCCTTTCTGCAGCGGCCAGGCTGCGCTCATAGCGGTTCTGGGTGTCAAAAAAGCAGGCATCCCGCTCCGACATCGTCATTCCCAGCATCGCCGACAGATTTTCGGCTTCGTTCAGTTTGAACTGGGTCTGCCCCTGCAGTTTGCTGTGTAGCGCGCTCTCGCTGATGTGCAGCGCGCGGGCCACATGCCGCAGCTTGTAGCCGCTGTCGCGGATGTATTCTTCGATCAGTCTGGTATTGGCCATGTTCTCCGCTCCTTTTTTGTCGGTTTCACGTCGTTCAACAATCTTTGGTTGTAGTATAGTCGCAAGTTGATTGTCTGTCAACCGATTTTCAAAAATCGCGCGAAAAAAGTTGATTTTCGCCCACTTTTCTGGTATACTGCCTCCAGAAGCACCCATTTCACCGCACAACCATTCGTTTTTGAACGGAGGCGTCTATGTCCGAACTTTCCACCCGCGTCCGGCTGCGGCGCGAAGAACTGGGCCTCTCGCAGGAGCAGCTGGCCCAGCGCATAGGATACCGCTCCAAATCCTCCATCACCAAGCTGGAAAAAGGGGTCAACGACATCCCGCAGGCAAAGCTGGAAGAGCTGGCCGCGGCACTGGAGACCACCCCGGCCTATCTGCTGGGGCTGGACGTGCCTTGCCCGCCGCCGGGCTTTGAGCCGCTGCCCGCCATGGCCATGGTGCCGCTGGTGGGCTCCATCGCCTGCGGCACCCCCATCACCGCCGAGCAGAACATCGAGCAGTACATCGGCGTTCCGGCGGCGTGGCACGCCGACTTTGCGCTGACCTGCCACGGCGACAGCATGGCTCCCACCATCTGCGACGGCGACATCGTCTGCATCCGCTGCCAGCCGGAGGTGGAGCAGGGCGAGATCGCCGCAGTGCGCATCGGCGAGGAAGCCACCCTCAAACATTTTCACCGGCAGGGCGACACTGTGATGCTGCTGGCCGACAACGCCGCCGTCTGCCCGCCCATGGTCTACACCGGTCCCCAGCTGAACGAGATCCGCATCGAGGGCCGGGCCGTGGGCTTCTGCCGCGGTTTATAACCTATCATAAGGAGGGTCTGCCATGTTCTTTTCCAAAAAGAAACCGTCTGCCGCCTACGACCCGGCCGTGCAGCGGCCCGCTTTGCGGTGCAGCATCTGCACCGGGGAGCAGGTGGCCGGTTTTGTGCACCCGGACGGCCATTTTGAGGACGTCCAGCTCATCCGCACCCCGCAGGAACTGGCGGCCTTCCGCACCCGGTACGGCATCCCGCCGGAGACCGTCATCGAAAAAATCTACTGAACAAGGAGCGTCCTATGCCCACAGCACCCGAAGAGATGACCCTGAAGGTCATTGCCCACATCCACACTGCCTTTCCCACCAAGTTCGGCATCCCGCGGCAGAGCGGGCTGGTAGACAGCCTGCGGGGCGAGGTGATCTTTACCCCGGAATACCGCAGCGCCTTTTATAAGTCCCTGTTAGGCAAGGAACTGACCGACGGGGAAAACCGCGCATTTGCGGCAGCACAGGCAGAGAAACGCGCCGACGCTTTCAACACCCTGTCCAATTCCGCCGCCGTTGTTCCCACCACCACCCTGAACGAGGTCGTCAAGCAGGCCCGGGGCGTGAACGGACTGTTCAATGAAATTCGCCTGTTCTCTGTCCCCAACAATCTGTCCGTCCCCGTGGGTACTCCCGGTGATGCCGCCGCATGGCACACCGAGGGCGAACCCGTGGAGCGCAAGAGCGTTACCACCGCTGCCGTCACCTTTACCGGGCGGGAGCTTATCAAGGTACTGTCCATGTCCGCCGCCGTCAAGCGCATGGAAACCGCCGCGTTTGAACGCTATCTGACCGATGAACTGAAAAGCAGTATTGCGGACGGTATCGGCGCGGCGATCGTCAACGGCACAGGTAACGGACAGCCCACGGGCATTCTGTCCGGCATTGCGTGGAATACCGCAAACACCGTCACCACCGCAGACCTGACCGCCGACGACCTGCTGAACGCTATCGCAAAACTGCCCGCAGGCTATGCAGGCGGCGCAAAGTTCGCAATGTCCACCGCGACCCTGTTCGGCAGCGTGTACGCCCTGAAAGACAATGACGGACGCTATTATTTCGCAGACCCCGGCAGCGGCGGTGTTCACCGTCTGTTCGGTTTTGAAATCGTCCTTGACGACAACATTCCCGCCGGAACTATCCTGTTCGGTAATTTCCGCTATTACGGCGTGAACATTCCGCAGGGCGTGGCGGTCGAGGTTTCCCGTGAAAGCGGCTTTGCAAGCGGTCTGATCGATTACCGCGCCCTGTGCATTGCGGACGGCAAGCCCATTGTCCCCGGCGCATTCGTGAAAGTAGAGGTGCAGGCGGCTTAATTGCCGCCACACCCGAAAAGGACGGTAAAGCAATATGATGTTCACCATTGAAGAAGCCCGCGACATTTTACGGATAGACGGCAGCGACAACGACGCAATGATTTTTGCTTTGCTGTCCGCTGTCCCGCCCTATCTTGAAGCAACGACGGGTTACACGGCAGCAGACGGAGAATATTCACCCTTAGCGCAGGCGGCGGGGCGGCTCCTGCTTCAATTA
>OLSJ01001953.1_pt1 | contig 11549 bp, 10 predicted proteins | sample 1672151 | NCBI WGS metagenome assembly OLSJ01 (sample SAMEA3136653, study PRJEB25190) | human gut metagenome | biome: human gut; feature: human-associated habitat; material: faeces | place: Austria | collected 2013 | reverse complement strand
GGAAAACGGCCGTTCTAAAACAGAATGGCGACCGCTGGATGCCGTAAACTGCAAAATTCACTTCCCATTCTTTAATCACCTCTTCTAATGCGAGTTTTTTCGGGTTTAAAATCACAAGACCATGCAAAATTTCAGATACAATCCTTTGATATTCTTCTGCATATTCCCTACGATCCAAATCGGTATCTGCATACCAGCAATCCAACTTTCGAATCATTTGCAGACTTTTCCATGGTGGCAGCTGCATCGGATAGTAAAATCTTGATGTTTTGGAATCGCTCTCATATTCTTCTGAAAGCCAGATAACCGTTCCCTTTGAAAAGATGGGAGGCAGATAACCATTCTTGGAATATTCCTCCATTATTCCAAGAATATCCTCCCAAGTAACTTGACGGAAGGAATAAGGTTCCTGGGTATCTGCTAGATAATAATCGTCATCTGATAAAGAAATTTCTCCTCTTTTTATCCCAGAAATTCTTCCATCTCCATCTTTTAAAATCTCCGTTACAACATCATTTGGATAGAAAACGTCCATACCTCTGGCAATCTTTTCTGCATCTTCTGTCCTTCCCTGTTCTGCCAGTCTACTTTCATGTTCTTTTATTCCTTCAATGATCCTCCACCATTCCTCTTTGGAACTTTTCAAACCGTTTTCTTTGCTGCTGTCTTCTGGAATTTCTTTCGAATCGGCAGCTACCAACTCACAATTCTCCTGATCGAGTACATCACTGTTTTCTATATAATTCATTTCTCCTAATGGAATTTCATCTAAATGGTCCTTCGCGTATTCCAGTGCCTCCGGGAAGGTTTTTATTGCTTCTGGCAGCAATAATTCCCCATGATAATAAGCATTACAGAGAATGGAGCAGGAAAGTTTTTGTGGGATATTCTTTTTATCCTTGCAAAATCCAATCGTCCAAATCAGGTTTTCAGGTATATGCTCCATTTCTGGCAAATACATACTGCATGTCTCCTCCTGAAATTCCCACTGAGTTGCTTTCCCAAAATCAATCCAGCTTCCTTTTCCATGATTTGCACAACTGACCTCATGCTCCGGCTGTCCGGATATGACAGAATAAAATCCATTACTTTGTACCACGTTAGGTATTCTCTTCTGTCCTAAAAATTTTTCCTGTCGGTGTACTCTGATAATAAATTCTCTTTTCTCTTGTATAACCCGTTTTAATTGTGCTAAATTTTTAATTTCCATCCTGTTTCCTCCTTACGCTGCATTTTTCATCTGTTTTTTCTCTACCGGCAATAATTCCGGATAAGTCTGTCTGGATAGTCCCAAACGTTTTACATAAGTCTGCATTTCCTGCGAACTGGAAAAAAGTTTTGCCTTCCCAAGTTCCGGGACAAACTGCTTTCCATTCCAAAACAACTCCTGTTCTTCTTCACTTTCAATAGATACCAGTACCCAAGCACGGTAGCAAATCTGCGGATCCATCCCCGTATACCAAAGATGTTTTTGAGCAAATATCTCAGCTTCTCTTAAGCTTTGAAAGAAAGCGGCTTTCCAAATTTTTGCGGTTACAATACGTTTGTTTCTGATTTCCTGAAAATACTGGTCTTTTCCCAGACGGATTGCATACCCTGTACGCCAGAAATCCTCAATCCATTCTTTTTTCTGCTCCATAATTCCTCCAATCAAAAAAGAGACCTGAAAAAGTCCCTTGTCCTGTTTCTCTATCCCATGTATTCTAAAAGTTTCTTTACAATCTGATGCGGAAGCTGTTCTAGATTCTCCGCATTGATACAGGCATTCCCGTAAATATTTTGAATATCCTCCTGATCCCTTCCAATCGCTGCCACAAACAAAGTAATCTGTTTCTGCTTCAGCTGCCTTTGTACCTTCTGTAAATCTTCCCTTGCTACTTTTCCGCCATAGCCTTGTGCATTTGGAAGTCCATCACAGAAAAAAATCAGGATTTTCATCTTTTCCTTTCTTTTTACCATTTTTTCTGCCATGTAAAGAAGAGCCGCCCCATCTCTGTTGGCTCCGCCTGTCTCCATATCCAAAATCCGGTACTTGCCTTCCTCTTTCTCACCAAACTCTAAATAGGAATGCAAACACACAATTTCCTCTCGTTTCCTGCCTATATGCTCTCTCCCTGTGCAGTGTCCGTTCACACATACCGGTATCCCAAATACCTGTGCAAATTCCACCACACAAAGGGCTGTCAGCACAGAGGTTTCCCACCGTTTCCTGTCAATGGAACCAGACTGATCCAATAAAAATCCAATCGCTGTATCCATGTTTTGAGAAGGAATTTTGGTCTGAAAAATTCTTTTTTCAGGATTCCAAAGATGTGCCATATCCAATCTTTTTCCTATATACTGGTAACGTAAAATATGGGTTTTCTTCCTTTTTAAAACCGGTAGTAAATCCTGCTTCATTTTCATTAAAGTATGTTTTATCTGCGGTTGAAAAATTCTATATTTTTGATATGCGGTTTGTGAAATGACTTCTTTTCGGAAAACACGCTTTTTAATTTCCCGGTTCACAGGTGTAAACTCCGTATTTTCTAAAATCTCTTTCAAACGCTCCCGCATCCATTCCTCATATCCCTTTTCCCTTGCTTCTCTTTTTAATTCCAGACAAATATTGTGCAGTTCTCTTCCAATATCAATTGTCTTTACAGTTTCTTGCTCCAATTCAGAAAGCAAAGGCTCTGTCTTTCCTTCTGTCAGCCTTTCCTTCTCTTTTACTACACTTTCTCTTTCCATTTGAATGGATTGCATTTCTTCTGAAAAAGTACGTTTCAGTTCTCCTCCATTCCAAAGAACATCCGAAGCTTCCTTTCGCTCCATGCGGATTTCCCTGCAGAAAGGTTCTTCCGAGTATTGTGGCAGATCTTTTTTCCACTCATCAAAAGCCTGTTTCAATACGCTCTCTTTGTTTTCTCCTGTCGATTTTATTTTTCTTTCCATACCTTCCGCTTCTTCTAAAAGCAAAGGCCACAACTTCAATAAAATCTGGTTTGTTGCAAGATACCTTGCGCTTTCCCCCATATCAACAGTCGTTTTCAAAAGAACCGGAATACAGTTTCTAAGCAGTTCCATATATTCTGCAACTTCTCCGTCCCATGTGTTGACCTTATGGGTAAACATATATTGCACCAACAGAAGTAACATAATCTTCAGCTTTGATTTCTTCTGTACAATCTGGCTTTTCAGACTAGAAATCTGCTCCATATTCCTTTTACGGTTCTGCAAAATCCCCTGCCGGATACTTCCTGGAAACCTTCTGCACATCTGTTCTTCGATAAAGGCATCTTCCAGATATCCATGCAGCCTTCCGGCTGTTTGCAGATAGAGTCCTAATAGAACCGCATCTTTCTTTTGAAAACCCTCTTTCATACTTTGTAAAAATCCAGTTTCTCGCTCCGTCTCCGGCAGCGGCCAGGCTGGATATAAAATCCCACTTGCAATTCCATCTATATATTTCCGTCTCAGATAGATACTGCTGTAATTCTGATGTCCGCATTCATGTCCTTCCACGCCTATCAGGCTTTTGCTTCTCAAATCCAAAGTCGGAAAACTTTGTGTAAGCATATTCATGGTATTGATATAAATATAGCGCCCCTCAAAATAACCGGCCCTGTGATCCGTTGCATCGGAATAAAACCGGATCTGTGCATCATGCTTATCTGTAATTTCTTTTCCAATCCGTTGCACTAACCTTAAAAACTGAGGAGAAGAAAATACTTCCATATCCCGCAGCAAGCGCTTCTCTGTCTGCCTGCTATTTCCTATTTCTTTACTTCTCATACAGATCCCTTCCCTTGCTCTACATAAATCTCCATACATACCTGCCGGAGCATATCCCTATCTTCTTCATCGGATGCAAGCTTGGATAATACCGTATCTTCTGCAGCCTTTACAAGATTTTGGGTGCGCATATATTCATATACCCAGTTTTCATATTCCCGGTAGCCGCAAAGTCCGGCTTTTCCAAATTCTTCTTTTACGACTGTATCCAGTCGTTTCATTACCTTTGCCATCTGTTTTAGGACTTCCATATCCTTGCAGCCTGTACGAAACATGGCACGTTCTGCCAACTGTTGCTCTGTTAAATCCTTCCGATGCTGCACTTTGTTCATTCTGGATACCACGGAAAAATCAAATTCCCTATTTGCAACATAATTCAGATTGGTAGTGATGATGATAATTGCATTTGGATGTCGTTCTACGACTTCCCCGTACAGAAGGTCCAGTTTCCTGGAGTCATCTAATAACCGGTTAAGTTTTCCAAGTGTCCCCGGCTCTACAATAAGGGAAGCCTCCATAATTTCAATCACCGAAGGCATTCGGCAGCCTTTTATGATTTCCGATTCCTGCATTACAAAATCCCCTTCATTTTTTGCTTTCTGGTAACCGGACTGATACACTGCATCTAACAGTTCCCGAAAGGCTTCGCTTTTGGTAATCCCTTCTTTTCTTGTATGGGCTACTTCTTCTAATACCTGCATCGGATCTGTAACAAATTCCTGTAAAGAAGGAAACTTCATGCTATCTTCGGTCTTTTTCCTGGAATTTGGATAAATCCCTGCCACCAGTGTACTTTCATCGGTTTCCGGTCCACAGTTCAAAGCAAAATAAGGCACTCCTAAAATCTGGGCAATCATCTGTGCGTCTGTTGTCTTTCCTGTTCCTGCATTTCCGGTGATCATAAATTTCCGGAAAGGAGACTCTACAATTGCAGAAAGGATATCCTGCGCATATTCCCCAACTTTCATATCCTCTGGAAGCCGTGGAATACGGTCTTGATAATCTTTAGAAACCTGCCAGTGCTGTCTGTAAATTTTCTGTAATTCTTTTAACGTCCATTCTCTTACTTTCTTCGTTTCTCCAAAAATCTGAAATGTACCTTTTATCGCATCGTTTGGTGCATACAGTTCACTTTCGATTGCAAGTGTGGAAAGTTGTTCCATACCATTCTTTCCAAGCTGGCTTTTCTCCAACGGAATTCCTTCATTGCTGAAATCCTGTACATTTTCGACTCTCCGGTACAGGTTATCACAACAAAGAAAAGCTGCTTTTAATGCAAGTTTTGCATTTTTCCATCCTTCTTTCATCTGCTGCATGAATAAAATAAAATTCTGAGCAAACTCCAGGTTATATAATGCTTCTTTCTTTTCCAGACTGACATAAATAAGCATTGCCAGAACTTCCTCTCCGTCACTGACGTTTCTTTCAACAAAATCCAGAGCTTTATATGTTTGTTTTTCTGTTTTACAGACACCACGTATCTTTGCACTGATCGGATTATAAACCAATGCGTAGCGTCGTTTTCCTTTTACATATTCCATGCAATAGAAATTCAACAAATCATAATTTCCTTTTTGAAACCCAAGAGCTCCTTCTGTTTGTTTCAAATAAATCCCTGCAATATTGAGCATTGCCCTCAATGTAGGGGGATGCAGTGTTGCCTGTCTTCCCTGATTATACTGGGAAAGACATTCCACCATGGTAGTGGTTTTTCGTAATCCTTCTTTTTGTAAAAACCTGCTGAATGGTTCCGGCATTTCTTCCTGAAATGTCCATGTGTCAAATAATTTTATCTCTGCCATTTTCTCTCCTTTCTGTCTGCAATTTTTAGGTATGTTCCTCCTTCCTACACGCAAAAAAAGACAAGGTATTTGTCTTTCTATACCTTGTCTTAAACTTATTCCTATATTTTATTGCAGACTATGCCAAAGTAACTCTTCTGCTACCATGCAGAATAAAAATTCATTGCACAAATTTGCTTGTACATAAATGAATACGACTTTATCCTATCATTAGATGTTAAAACTGTCAACAACATTTTTTTAATTGAAATTTCATAAACAGGTATAAAAGTTCCCCGTATGAATTCCTCCGTCTGCATAACGTAATATCTATATATTTTTGCTAGGGGAGTATCCTCTATAAAATTTAATATATCCATTTTCTTTCTCCAGTGTAAAATAATACCCAATTATCCATCACTTATAAATAAATGGAAACTTTCAGATCTTCAGCATTTTCTACACCTTTGTCTCTTTGAGATTCCTGAAAAATCTCCAAATATTCATTTTTTATATTCTCATTCCACTATTTTTAAAAAATTTAAGATATGTTTACATATGAGCTGATATAAAAATTCAACTTCATTTGTGAAATAAAGTTGAGTTTTTTCTCTGGCTTTGGTATGAAGGCAATCTGCCAAGCTACAATTTTCTTTCCCCTACAGTCTGTCACCATTCTCTTTCTACCTTATCTTTTTTCAATGTTGATTACTCTCTGTGCCCAGTCACGATAAAACGCATCCTCATGTGATACCAAAAGTACTGTCCCATCAAAATCCGAAAGAGCTGTTTTCAAGGCCTCTTTTGCTTGCACATCTAAATGATTTGTAGGCTCGTCTAGAATCAAAAAATTACAAGGAACCAGAGTGAGCAAACACATTTTTACTTTTGCCTGTTCTCCTCCGCTTAGCGTTCCGATCGGCTGCATTGCATGTTTGCTAGAAATTCCGCATCGTGACAGATGCTTCCGAATATCTTTCCTCACCATATCAGGATGGGCATTAGCAACAATCTGAATCGGTGTCTGTTCGGAGTCTTCCCAGATTAAATCTTGCTCAAAGTACCCTATTTTTACCTGTTCCGAAAACTGATACGTTCCATGCATGGAAGGAATTTGTCCAATAAGTGTCTTTAATAATGTGGATTTCCCAATCCCATTGAAACCGGTGATTACTACTTTCTGCCCTCCCCTGATGCTAAACTCTATCTGCGATAAAACAGGATAATGATAACCAACTGCTAATTGTTTTACCAGTAGATGCTCTGTATTTGTCAACGACAATACCGGAAAATGAAAATGTGGAATAATTTCCTTTTGATCAAGTGCCTCCATTTTTTCCATCCGGTCAAGCTGTTTTTGTCGCCCCCTAGCCATCTTTGCCTTTCGACCTGCTATATTCTTCCGTATAAACTCCTCTGTTTTTTTTATTTGTTTTTGTTGTGCAACATACTGTCGAACATAATTTTCCCTTAACAGTGTTTTCTTCCGCAAAAATTCTGAGTAGGTACCAAAGTATTTTGTGATTGTATGGTTATCTATATCACAGATTCGATTTGCTATCTTATCCAAAAAACTGAAATCATGGGAAACAACCAAAAAGGCATTCTCTAAAGCAGACAGATACTCCGCTAGCCATGTTACATGGTTTTTATCAAGGAAATTAGTCGGCTCGTCTAACAACAATACATCCGGTTTTCCCAGAAGCAGTTTCGCTAAAATGACTTTTGCTCGTTGACCTCCACTCATTTCTGAAATCGGACGTTCCAATCCAATGGCAGATAATCCCAATCCATTTGCAACACGTTCGATTTCAGTATCAATGGAATAAAAGTTATGTTTTTCAAGCTGTTCTTGGTACCGTGCTGCAAGTTCAAGGCTCCTGCTGTCCCCTTCGGCAGCCTTTTCATATAGTTGCATCAGCTGTTTTTCCATTTCATATAAATTTGAAAAGGCAGTTTTCAAAAATTCTTTCATTGTCAGAGAATGTTCAATCACAGCATATTGATCTAAATATCCAACTGTCGTATTAGACTGCCAAACAATTCTTCCATCATCCGGTATCATCTGCTCTGTACAGATTTTAATCAATGTGCTTTTTCCTGCTCCATTTTGACCTACAATCCCAACATGCTCTCCCTTATTCAATTCGAATCCCGCATTTTTATAAAGTACATTTTCCCCAAAGGAATGTGTCAATCCCTCAATTTCCAATAAACTCATTTTGTTAAAATCCTTCCTTTAATCTTTTAATCAGTATCACCAGTTTAGCCTAATAAAAAGGAAGAAAGCAAAGATACACAAGCGTAACTTGCCTTCTGCTTTTAGATTTACCATGTGCAGAAACAAATGGATACAGTCAAAATATTATCTATAGCTTCATATATTTCCGTTGTATTTTTTACTTTATCAAATCCACAAAATGCACATTTAGAATCACAAAATGGAATATGTATATAGATTGATGCATCGCCGGGTTTTACTTCTGAATTTAATTCTGTAAAAAACTTTTCTTCTTTTTTAACCGTACTTTTATCTTCAAACAAGTCCATATGAGGATAATAATATTGATGCGGCAGTAAAATTTTTTTGTCAAACATAATAATATTCCTTCCCTCTATTTATTCACATATTTTTCAATCATATTAACAAATGTGTCAAAGTGTTTGATATTCTCTTGAACCAAATCATCGTTCTGGATTTCTATGTCAAAGATATTTTCCACTTCGGTTATCAATTCAATGAACCTTATAGAATCAATGTACTCAAGATATTCTACTGCTGTTTCATTTTCAATTTCTTTAACATCATCAGATTCGTCATGGGATCTCATTAATCCCTCAATAATAGTTTCTATTCGTTCTTTTAAATCCATTTAATTGTCCTCCTAAATTTCTTTATTTATAATTTGGATCAATTCTTTTTCGTTTGTTTTCATAAAATCATGCTTACCCTCTACAATATAGCTATTGCATTCTTTATTGCAAAAAGTTTGCCAGCTTTCTAATTCGTTTAGCGAAAATATCTGCTCCCGTGTGCCGTTAACCAATGTAATATTACAGTCAAATTTTTCTTTGGTGCCTGAAAAATAATATTTGTCAATCATAGTACAATCCGACTTCCAAACCTCATACATACTTCTTAAATAGGGTTTTTCCATCAATTGCTTACGACTTACATTGCTATAATTTATCCATTCTTCCATCAACTCCTCTTCATTAACTATCTTCATTTGCTTCCCCTTTCTAGGAACATCTGGCGCAGGATATGCACATAGGAAACAATGACTTGGTTCTGGCATATTTTCTTTTTTGATTTTTTTTAATAATTCATAAACAATAAGTGTACCTATACAGTATCCAAATAGAGCATATCTACCTTCTGTAATTTCAGCTTTTACTTGATGCCATATGTCTTCTATAGTTTTGCTCATGTCATCACATAACTCTTCTTTAAAACGCATTCCCCTGCCTGGAAGTTCTATAGGAACCATTTTTATGTGTTTACTCAAATATTTGACCCATCTAGAATAAAAAAGTGCTGAGCCGCCTGCATAAGGTAACAACAGAAGTTTAATTTGCTCTTTATTATCGTCCATTTATGCTTCCTCCTACTCTTTGATTTATAATTTTTCTACTTCTTTTTATTCCGTCGGATATATAGTAATGGTTTAGGTTTATCATTATCAAGAAATTATTAGTTGAATTTTAGCATTATTTTGCACTCAAATTCCGAATCACTGTTTAATAGCAATAGTTATTCCATCATCAAGAGGCAATAAAAAGCTATTCATATCATTCCTTTTAGAAAGCACTTTATTAAATTCTTCTATTTTTTTATTACTGTTTTCGAAAAATACTTTTTTCTGCGTTATTGGAAATAAAGTATCATCAGCAATTAACATTCCACCTATTTTTAAAGCATCAATGCATCCATCCAGGACTTCTGGATATAAGCCATTATATAAATCTAAAAAAAGCAAATCATATTCCTGCTTTAACTTAGGTAAGATAGAAAATACATCTTCATTAATCAAACTAATTATATGATCCACCTTATATTTTTTGAAATTTTCTTGTGCAGCATAGGCAGCTGCTCTATCTTTTTCTATAGTTGTAATTTTTGCACCACACTTATCCGCAGCAAAGGCCATCATAGTAGTTGAATATCCTATACTAGTTCCTAATTCTAAGATGTTTTTCGGACGTATTGCTTGAATAATAATTTGTAAGAACCGTGCAACTTCTGTATCTATGACAGGACAATAATATTTGAGTGCTGTATTTTTTTCGAACTCTTCTTTAGACAGTATGTGACTTTTACTATTTAATTTGTGAATATATTCCTCTACTGTATTCATAAATTTTCCTCCTAATCTTAAAATATTTCTTAATAAATACTACTTTAAAATGATATCATTTCACTAGAATTATTTTGCTTTAAAGTAGTATTTTTTTGTTGTATATGATATAATAAGTCAAAAAATTATTTACTTGGAAGATTAAGATTGCAAAATAGTAAACTGAGTTAAAACTTACAATAAGACATAAAAAAAGGCTCACATAGTGAACCTAATTTACGGTATTCCCGCCTTGAGAAAAGAAAATCTTCATATCAACACTTAACGGTTGGTGCATCAGCTATTGATACCGGAATGCCTAATTATTAGATTCACTATAACACAAAATACTCGTTATTGAAACCATTTTCATAACGTTTTGTGGCTGAGCGAAGTGAAAGGAATGGATATAAATATGAAAGACAAAAAAAATTATTACAGTAAAGATATGCCTAATCCCAATTTTTCTATAGACATTGGTTTATCTGATTCATGGGAATACGGGCATAATTTCAAAGAACACTGGCATGAACATTTGCAAATTTTTTATATTGTCTCTGGAAAAGGTTATATAAGATGTGAAACTAAAGACTATGATATCTGCTCTAAAGATATAATAGTAATAAATAGTCGTCAGATTCACTATTTGGAGAGTAAAGATGACAACTTCAAATTTTATCTAATACGAATTGATCTTCCTTTTTTGTTCAGCAACCAAATTGACTTATGCCAAACAAAATACTTGGCACCATTCTCTGAAAATCTGATTCTTTTTAAAAATCTAATTAGAAATGATCAAACTGTCTCTTCCTGCATAGATAGTATTATTCATGAATATTACTCCAAAGAAATCGGATATGAATTAGCCATTAAATCCTCATTATACACACTAATGGTGTTATTAATGAGAAACTATGTAGACAGATTTGTAACGCCTAGGCAGGCTACTCATAAAATCAATACCATAAAACGATTTTATGAAATATATGATTATATAGAAAATAATTACAAACATGAAATTTCAACAGCTGAGCTCGCAGAAATTGCTCATGTTAGCACATATTATTTTTCGAGAATTTTTAAACAAATAACGGGAAGAACTCCTGTAGAATATATTAATGAAATACGCTTAAGAAAATCTATAGAATTACTAAAAACAGACTCTATGAATATAACAGAAATTGCTATGAATTGTGGATTTAATGATTTGAATTATTTTAGTCGTGTATTTAAAAAGAAATATGGAATTTCCCCTTCTAAATTTCGGTACTAAAAAACTTTGTGAAACTTAGATACTAAAATCATGCTTTCAATTTTATACGGAGTTGATCCATAGAAGAATAATCATCTATGAATCAACAACTTCTAATTGTATCTGTGGGATACCACAATTATTATATGGATATTCAGCTAGAATGAATTGTATCTCTGCTGAAAGGAAAATATCTTTGACTGGTTTTCCAAGATTCCTACAGTCCAAATTGGCTTCGTATTTTTTCGATTATTACACTAACTATACAACGTGTAGTAGAGTATGCCTAATTGAGTAGTAACTGCTTTTACTCTAATTTTGCCAGAAAGTTTCAATGATTCTTCTTTAAATAGTGTCTGCTGAGCAAACTGAAAACACTTGATTTTACTGACTTTTGCCCCATTT
>OLSJ01001941.1_pt1 | contig 11608 bp, 9 predicted proteins | sample 1672151 | NCBI WGS metagenome assembly OLSJ01 (sample SAMEA3136653, study PRJEB25190) | human gut metagenome | biome: human gut; feature: human-associated habitat; material: faeces | place: Austria | collected 2013 | reverse complement strand
GGAGAACACTGGAAAATGGAACACCGATTGCGCTGCTCCGTTTTTATAACCATATAGTTGGCTTTCTTCGTCATTACGTGCAGTGAGCAGGATAACCGGGATATGGCTTATTTCCAAATCTTCTTTTATTTTCAATCGCTGTTACTGTTTCTTCGTAAGTTAATGTCTGCATCTGACTATACTGCCATGATCACACCGCCGTCGTTGGCATACATGCTGCTGACACCTGCGGTGTTGATGATGATGATCTTTTTGAACTTCGCAATCTTCTCGATTTTTTCTTTCACTGCTTTTGCACGCTCCGGGCAGTTGCAGTGTGCGATTGCGAGAACACGGTTCTCACAGTCTTTTGTCTTTGAGATCATATCCTTCACCATACGCTCAAGTGCTTTGTTCATACCACGCGCCTGATCTAACTGGCAGATTAAGCCCTCCTTTGTTGAGCCCATAACAGGCTTGATATTTAATGAATTGGCAATAAATGCTTTCAGATTGGAAAGTCTGCCATTCTTTCTCAATGTCTCTAACGTCTCCAATACAAAATAGGTGTTCATGGACTGGATGTACTCTTCCACCTTCTCCACAACCTCGTCGAAACTGCATCCGGCTTCCTCAAATTCCTGAATCTTCATGCCGATGATTGTCTCACCGATGGACGCTGATCTCGAATTGAACACATAAATTTTCTTTGTATCTCCGTGCTCTTCCTCATATAGATTCTTTCCGAGCACTGCACTGTTGTAAGAGCCGCTTAAACCACCGGACAGTGTCACGGCATAAACATGGTCTGCCTCGCCCTCATAAGCATCCATATACTGCTCCGGTGACGGGCAGGAGGACTTTGGTCCTTTCAGGCTCTCTTTCACTCTTCTCAAAAAGTCTAACTGATTAAAAGTGCTGTCATCTTTGATACGGCATCCGTCCACTTCCAACTCTAATGAAACGGTCTCATAATGTCCATCCTGTTTTAATTCTTCCGGTAATTCCCCACAACTGTCGATTACAATCTTATACATAGTATCCTCCTTGTTTTCTAAATGTTATTCATTATTATATCAAAAGTTTCTTTTTTCTATTACATGTAGTATTGATTACTACGTAACATTAACATAAAAACTTTACTTTGTATAGAGGATATTATGATTTTTATTAAAATTTTATAGTCAGCACGTTCTGGTCGGAATCTTCCAGATAATATAAAGATGTCAGTCCTTTGCAGTAATGCACGATCTTCTGATCCGTGATAAAGTAGGTGAATGCCTGTTCGTACAGCTCCCTGTCTGCAAACCTGACAGAGCAGAAACCATCTCCCTGCTCATAGGCAGCCCGATATACATTTCCGATGCTGTCTGCATCCCATGTGTCAAAATAAAGATTTTCATGGACATAATAATTGTCTTTTACCGCCTGACACACCGGAACGATAATATCGTCATTCGGCTGATGCGTTTTCTGTAATTCCCCGGTCGTAACTGCAAAATAATTATAATTGATAAAAGAATCCAGCCCCATTCCATCGCCGCTGTAGGTGGCATTTCCCCAGGTCGTATCAATATAGTAATACTCTCCATCCAGCTTTGCCAGATTCCATGCATGAGACTGTCCGTCTGCCGTTCCAGCCACCACTGCACAGGGAATGTCCAGTTTTTCCAAAAGATACTGCGTTGCTGCAGCGTATCCCTGACAAACCGTTTCCCCATTGACAAACACACTGATGATGTTCTGATTGTCCGGCGCACCTGTGCTGTACGCAACATTCGAAGCCAGATAATCAAACACATATTTTGCTTTGTCATAATCCGGCGCTTCCGCATCGATCCCTGCCAAAATCTGACTGACTGTCTCGTCGATCTGTGCCTGCATGTCCATCCGCTCATCATCCGTCATGGTAAACTTTGGTGTAAAATGGAGATCCACCAGCTTTTCCCCTCTGGTATACTGCGTGTAAGTGTAGCCCGATACCCAGAACAGTCCGCCGTGGTCCGCCATCACCGAAACATACGCCTGATGCAGGACTTCGTTGTCTAACGTGCTCAGCGCCACATCTTCTTTTTCATAGAGAATCGCATCATAAACCTCATCGTACACAGTGCGTACTTCCTCCGGAAGCGTCTGATATGCATAACAGTCCGCAGACTGCTTTTCAACGGATGGCTCTGCCTGCTTCTCTGTTTCCCCGGAAACTGCTGCCTGCTCAGTGTCCGTTTCCTGTTCTTTACTTTTTACTTCCGTGCCTTTTCCTTCCGCAATTTTCTCCTCCACATAGCGGGTAATATCGGATAATTGATTCGTTGTCTGCTGACACCCCGAAAGCAGAATGAGTGCTGCACACGCCGCACTCCCTGCCACATAGGAAAAAAATTTTTTTCTCACCTGATTCTCCTGTCAAATGCATACTTCACGCTGTATGCATCTTTTTTGCAGTTCAGCCAAAATAAGCGCTCACCAGATCCTTCAATGCCTGCTGGTCTGCTGCTGCCATCAGTTCTCTTGCAGAATGCATTGCAAGCAATGGGATTCCGATATCTACTGTTTTAACCGGAAGCAATGCAGATGCGATCGAGCCTAATGTGCCGCCTCCTGCAAGATCCGAACGGTTCACAAATTTCTGATATGGGATCTGATTCTTCTCACAGATCTGCTGGATCACTGCGACCGCTCCACAGTCTGTCGCATAGGACTGCGAGCATGCTTCCTTGATACAGAATCCTTTTCCAAGCACCGGCTTGTTGGTCAGATCCATCTTTCCGGCATAGTTTGGATGAAGTCCATGTGCCACATCCACAGATAAAATCATGCTGTTGTACAGTCTGTTCCACACTTCTTTTTCCAGTCCGCACTCGGTCAGAATGCGCACCAGCATATCATGGAGCAGAATGGAACCGGCGCCCTGCTTGGAACGGCTTCCGATCTCCTCGTGATCGAACAGTGCAATGAGATTCATGCCGTCCGCCCTGTCGCTGTCGATGATCGCAGACACCAGTGCAGAACAGGAATTTAAGTTATCGAGTCTGGATGCAGAGATAAACTCATCGTTTAATCCCACAAACTCCGGCTTTTCTTTATTATAAATGGTCAGCTCAAAATCCAGAATATCCTCTTTTTTCACAGCAAGCTCTTTTACAAGAAAATCAAGGAAATAGTCTGCATCATCGGAAAGTCCGCAGATTGGGAGCAGTTCCGTCTGCTTATTTAATTCCACGCCCTTGTTCACCTCACGGTTCATGTGGATTGCAAGATTCGGGATGGTCATAAGATTTTTTTCAGACTGGAACGTGACCACTTTCGGTGTAAACACATCCCCACTGCGCACTGCAACTCTTCCGGCTACACCGAGTGGACGGTCGAGCCATGTATTTAAGATTGCGCCGCCGTAAACTTCCACATTCACCTGTGCGTATCCGTTTGTCTGAATATCGCAGGACGGTTTGATCCTTAAGCATGGGAAATCTGTATGTGCTGCTGCAATGCGGATTGCAGGCTCTCTGTCACTCCAATTCTGCGGTAATGTGAATGCAAACAATGTCGTTTCATGATGATTTATCACATATTTTCCGCCCGCTTTTAGATTCCATGCCATACCATAATCCACCACTTCAAAACCGGCATCTGTCAGTCTTTTTTCGCATGCACTCACAGCGTGCGCCGGTGAAATTCCTTTTTCCAGTAAATCGAATAAAATTTGTGTCTCTGTCATATCTGTTACCAACCTTTCTATCAAACCCCAGACTTTTTATCTGCGGTCGTAAATCTGTATCATTATTCCGTATTTTGCATTCGCAAATCCTCTGTATTCTAGCATATTTTCTCTCATTTGTCATTTCAGTTATTTACAAGAAAACAAACCAATGATAAATTTATGTTGATACCATTTTCTTTTGGGAGGATTTTATGATTGCTTTAAAAATTGCCGAAGTCAAGGACTTTATGAATAAATTACTGTGCCAGGATGTGTTTGACCACTTTCTCATTCAGGAGGCTGTCATCACAACGAATGTCTCCTGCCATATCGACGGCACGCTGCAAAAAGACTTCTACACCTTAGAAGAACTCGAAGAACAGACTCTCACCGGGCTTTCCTTTGTTCCGTATGGTCTTTTGCGCAGTTCCTGCTTCAACCTGATCAAAGGAAAGAAAACACCTTCCTATTTCAAGTTTTCCCTCCTGTTATCGCCGGAAAATCTCAAACGCACCCTCTCCCAGACCGGAAGTTCTTTCACGGAAAATGATATTTCCGCAGTGTTCTTAAATATCCGCTTCCAGAATGGAGAACTGACCGTGACCACGGGTATCTCCTACCGGATCTTCTCGACCGACAAAACTCTTGAGCACGAGTGGGACACACTCCTCAAACGCTTTCTGACGAAAAATCAGATTTCATTTGACGAATTGTAGCATCTGGCTTCCCCCTCTCTCCCGGCTTTTACTTGGTTTTCATTATGGAATAGATAAAAGGGTTTCTTATAAAACTTGCTCGAATTGCGGCTTTATCAGTGTTCACATTTTGACTTTTTTGATTGTTTATATTCATTCAGAAATGGACAGTCCGCACAATGTGTTCGTCTGCGGCCACACTTCCTTCTTATCTGTATCGTGCGCAAGTTACATGCCGGAAAATCAGCAGATGAGCAGGTCAAAAATCACTCAGGCTTTCTTTGATTTTTGACCTGCAATAAAGGATGCTGATTCCGGCATTTACTTGCGCTAGATACAGATAAAGGAAGTGTGTCCCAGACGGACACATTGCGTGGACTGTCCATTGATGAATGTACATAAACTTAAAGTCAAAATGTGAACACTGATAAAGCACTCAATTCTCACAAAAGTTTTATAAGGAACCCTTTTATCTATTCCATAGCTTTACACTTTGACAAAAGCCGGGAGAGAGGGGGAAGCCAGACGCTACAATGCCACGGTAAATAAGATTGATTTTCCGTCCTCGCTTTTGGCTGTGATCTTGCCCTTGTGTGCTTTCACGACCGCATACACGACGGAAAGTCCGATTCCAAAGCCCCCGGTCCTGGAATTGTGGGAAGCGTCCATACGGTAAAAACGTTCGAAAAGAAGGTCCAGCTTTCCTTTTTCGATCTGGTCTGTGGTATTCCACACGGTGATGATTTTGTTTTTTCCGGAAGTTTTTAGTGCGATGCGGATGATGCCCTGCTCTGAGGAATATTTCATTGCATTGTCCAAAAGCAGGGAGATCATCTGCCGGATATTTTTTTCATCGCCGACATATTCCACATGCTCTGCCACATTGATCTCAAATTGTTTTCCTTTTGTTTTTGCGACAGAGCGAAATCCCTCTGCGGTATCAAGCACTGCATCCGAAAGTGAAAATGACACTTTTTCCAGCTTTGTTCCTTCCTCGTCCATGCGGGAGAGAAACACCAGTTTTTCCGTGAGGGAAGTCAGTCTTGCGATCTGTTTTCTCGTACTCTGCGTCCACTCGTTTTCCCCCTCCATCATCTCTATGACTTCGGTGTTGGCATCGATGATCGTGAGCGGCGTTTTGATCTCATGGCTTGCGTCCGTGATAAAGCGTTTCTGTTTCTCATAGCTTTCTGACACCGGTTTTAACACTTTTCCGGAGAAAAAGTAGATCATGACAAACACGATAACAAGTCCGAGTGTTCCTGTTCCCACGCTTGCAAGAACATACGTTCTAATAGTGGAGATTTCCCGCTGGCAGTTTAAAAATACATACATCGTCGAGCCGTCACTGTCCGTTGCAAGGTATTTATAATCAGCGAAAAAGCCTTTTTTCTTTCCTTTTTTCCACAGCTCCGCTGCGTATTCCTCCGCTGTCCCGGCTGAGATGGAAGCAATTTTTCCGGTATCCACAGATTCCACTGTACCGTCCGGTGCGATCGTCACTGTAAAATACCGGGTGTCAAACGGACTTTCCTGCGAAATTCCATGCTTTTGCAGGTCATTCATTGCCGGTGGCTGATCTGACTTAGGTTCCAATTTTTTTCCAAAATCTCCGGGTGTCATATCCGGGAAAGTACCTCCGTTGTCAGCGATCAGGGAGAGTCTTGCATCCAGCGCCTGATTGGTACTGATGTAGTTTGCAATATTGATCGTACCGACAATTGCGATCAGCACGATAGAAACAGACAGCATTGCAATTGCAATAAATTTTCTTCTTAATTTTTTAAGCATTGTCTTTCTCCAATGAATATCCAAGTCCTCTGGCCGCCTTGATCTTCACCTGACTTCCAATGGAGGTTAATTTTTTTCTCAAATAGGAAATATATACCCATACGACATTTTGTTCCGCTTCTGAATCGTAGCCCCAGATTTTATCCATAAAAAGATCCGGGGAAATGACCTGTCCTGGATTAGACATGAGCATTTCAAGCATCTGGTATTCCTTGCCAGCAAGACGGATACCTTCTGGATTCTCCGGTCCTGTGAGCTGATAGGTAGAACGGTTCAGTGCAATATCGCCAAATGTCAGCACATTATCGGTCGTGTCCGTCTGTCTCCTTGTCATTGCCCGGATCCTCGCCAGAAGCTCTTTCATGGAAAATGGTTTCGGCAGATAATCGTCTGCGCCACTGTCTAAACCCTCCACACGGTCATCAATCTCTGCCTTTGCTGTGAGCAGCAGGACCGGAACGGAATTTCCATGTCTGCGGATTGTTTTTAATACGGTGATACCATCCATTTTGGGCATCATGATATCTAAGATCACGCCGTCATAATTGTCACCGTTTTCCAGATAGTCCAAGGCTTCTGCACCATCGTACACAGCGTCTACCGAGTAATTGTTATGTTTTAACACCGTGACAAGCGCACGGCTCAAATCCTCTTCATCTTCTGCAAGCAATAACCTCATACAAAATCCCATGCCTTTCGTTTATTTCACAGTGATACCGATTCCTGTCCTCAGCTGTTTTTATTCTGCGGTCACTTCTGTCGTCGTTCCCGATGTTGTGAGCGTGTACGTTGCTCCGCTCTCCACCTCTGCGGTGCTGACGATCACACAGTCATAGGTTTTTAATGCCGTGTAACTTACGATCACATTTCCCTCACTGTCTGTCAGCACAACGTTGCCAGCTTCCATTTGTTCTCCTAATTTTACCATAAGAACCTCCTGTTTGGAAGAGTCACTCATCCCCTCTGCCATGCCGCTGCTGCCGATTGCCACAAGCATTCCGCCGTTCACATACGCAGACGACCGGTCACCGTAATCGATCGCACTGTTTCCGTTGTCAGACGGACCGTCAATGTAGATCTCACCACCGTTGATCGTCAGATCGCCGTTGGAATCCACGCCGTCGCCGCCTGCCAGAATGTGGATATATCCACCGTTTAATTCCATTTTCTCGCCTGCTGTATTAATACCGTCATCTCTTGCCGTGATATCAATCGTTCCATCGTTAATCGTCACCGTCAGGCCTTCCAGACCTTCATAACTCTCTGTCACGGTGATCGTACCGCCATTTACTATCAGTGCATCATCTGCATGCACACCATCATCGCCTGTCGCAAGCGTGTATGTTCCATCTGCGATCGTAATATTTGCGTTGCTGTGGATGGAATCATCTGCGGAATCAATCTGGTAAGTGCCTCCATTTAAGTACATGCCGCCACCTGCCTTGATTCCTTTTGTGCTGGTGCCGCTCTCGTCAGTTGTGGTATCCTGTGGCATATTTTCTCCATCCGGCTTTTCCCCCATCTGTGGCATGCTTTCTCCGTCCGGTCTCTCGCCGTTTTGTGGCATTCCGCCACCCGGTCCACCCGGCATATCTGACTCATGCGTTTTCAGACTGTTTGCAGCGCCGCCCCCGGCTGTGATGTCAAGTGTTCCATCCTCGATCTGCACGATATTGGAAGCGTCCATGCCATCGCCATCACTTGTGATCGTAAAATCACCGTCTGCAATATAAATATAGCCTTTTTCTTCATCATCTGCATTTTCAGCATGAATGCCATCTTTTTCTGCGGTTAAAATAAAGGTTCCATCTGCGATACGCACACTGTCTTTTCCCGATAATGCGTGCCCTGCTGCTGTGATATCGTATGTACCGCCTGTGATCTTCAGATCATCTTTGGATACAATTCCATGTCCTTCTGCTGATACGATTGTCAGACTTCCAGTGCCGTTTAACGTAAGGTCTGATTTTGCAAAAATCACGGCATCAATGTTGTTGTCGTCAATCGCAACATACTCATCCGTATTGCGAAGCGTATTCTGCGATCCTTCTGCAAGCGTTACAAATACTTTCTCTGCGCTTTTTACATACACTGCTGCACTTGAAGCACAGGTAATGTCCACATTATCAAATACGATCTGCACTTTCGCATTATCTGCATCCACCACAATCTGTCCTTCCGACAGTGTTCCGGAAAAAATATATGTCCCTTCTGCCGTGATCGTCACCATCTGTCCATTGATTGCAACGCCATCCGTTTCCCCTGTGATACCATCATCGGAAAGTGTGGCATAAACTGCCCCACTCTCCTCATAGGTTCCTGCCAGATCCCGCTCAGTAAACATATCTGCACTTGAAAAAGTTCCTGCTTCACTCTGTGCTGATGTTTCTTCTGCATTTGTTTCTGTTTCCGAGGAAACAACATTGCCAGTACTGCTCTTTGCCCCTGTACAGCCTGCCACTGCCGTCATGGATAATGCCATGGCAAAAAACAACGCCAGCAGTTTTTTTCTTCTATAACTCATTGACATTTGCCTCCTGTCTCATCATACTGATTTCCAGATTTCCGTTTCTGCATCTCAGTTCATCGAGAAATGTTTTCTCTTCCGCATTGTCTTTTAACGTCACATGATAGGTAAGTTTGTAAAGACTTCCCATATTGTAGGTTTTCACAGCGACTACTTCGCAGGATGATAAATATTTTTCAAAAAGATCATCAAATACTGCTCCGTAATTTAAATCCTCCGGGATTGTGATACGAAGTGTTTTCTCTCTTACTTCTGCTTTTTTTACACCGAATCCGGTCACATTTAACACAAACATCACGGCTCCCATAATGAGTGAAAACAATACTGCAAATCCAAGATACCCCATCCCTGCGATCAGTCCTGCCGCCATTGCAAGAAAAATGGTTCCGATCTCTTTTGCAGTTCCCGGCACAGAACGGAAACGTACAAGCGAAAATGCTCCTGCCACAGCCACTCCGGCACCTACATTTCCGTTTACCATCATGATAACAATGCAAACGATTGCCGGAAGCATTGCGAGTGTCACTGCAAAGCTTGTCGTATAGCGGTTTTTATAAGTGTAAACCCATGTGATGAATGCCCCGATCAGCAGTGACACCACAATACAGAGCAAAAAATCCGGCACGGAAATCACCGCCGCACCTGCTGTATCAAAAATTCCTGTAAATAAATTGTTTAACATATTAATTTCTCCATTTCTTTTTTAACATTTTATTGCCTGCTGCACAACCTCATCTCCGGTAAACACAAAGAAATTTTCCGGTGGACAGCTTCTTCTCTGCTCTCTCGCATAAATCGTGCGGTAGGCGGTCGCATATTTGGAAAATGACGTTTTGTAAATCTGATTTTCTGTCAGAAAATGAACCATCCAGAGCGGTATTGCGCCCGCCGTTTTCACTTCCATAAGCACTTTATTTTTATCTAAAATTGCTTCTCCGTAAATTCCTTTACAAAGAGAAAGGTCGTAATTTCTCCAGAGAATGTTCTGATCAAACGTGATCCGGAACTCGTGATCGTCCTTCGCATAAAAAGCTTCTCTCTCATAGGAAAGCATCACTGCCGGAGCCAGCTTTTTATAATTTTTCAGACAGTAATCGATTTCTCTGGTGATCTGTGTGTCTTTTACTTTTTCATGAAAAAGCAGGTAACGTTCTGCCTCGTCCTCCGTCATTGCAATTCTTCTTTTGTATACAACAGACTCATACTTCTTTTTCAGTTCCACAAAAACGGTCGTGTCCTTGTCTGCCGTGCCGTAACTTCTCAATCTCAGTTTTTCTTTATAAACCGGGTGTTCCATTGATCTTTGGATCAGCAGATAGTCCGGTGTATCAAAGTAGAGACTGCATATTGTACTCACTCCATGCTCGTCTGCGGTCATGTACTGTTTCATTTGATTTTTTAACAGTTCCGCCTGCGTGATATCCAACATATATTTGATCTCACACCTTTTAAATATCATCTGATCTGCCATAAGTGTCTCCTTTCCTTTGCGCATATCTTATCAGGCGAACCTTAAATGAACTTAAAAAAAGAAACCATCCTTTAAAAAATGGTTTCTTTGTCATGTTTCATTATGTTTTTCTGTTATCTGGATTCGGACTGGAGTTCGGCGATGGCGGTGTTGTATTCGGACTCGGTGTAATCTTCCAGAATGACTTCCTTCGTTGCCTGAAAACGGATGATCATGTTTTTGATGGCGGCAATGTTTGCCTGGCGTTGACCGATTTCTTTGCCGATTTCTTTGCCAATTTTTTTGCCAGCTTCCTCGCCCTGCTGATATGCTTTTTCTGCGACTTCTTCTGAATATTTTCTCATTATTTCACACACTGCGTTTACGCCTCCCTCTTCATGTTTCAGATAGTGCACACGGTTGGTTAATTTCGGAAATTTGGCATTATCTATCTCTTTTTGCAGAAAACAGTCCATGTATTCTGAGATAGTTGTTCCGTCTTTTACTGCGGTATTGACGAATACACGCTCCAATCCGTCGTCTACTTTTTCCTGTGTTTCCCGGATCACGCTGTCCACGTGATAGATCACCCTGCCACATTTAAAGATATCGAACTCGGAAATATACACAACGATCAGATCGATCGTCTCCTCAAATTTATCATCCGTCTGCGAGTCCCGCACCGTGATGACCGATGCATTGAACCGCACTCTTTTTAAATGGTGATCCTTGTTAGAACGCTGCACTTCCACGTTACACTTTTTTCCATTTCCAAGGATACAGAGTGCATCCAGACGGACAGATCGCCCGTACAGGTTTCTCTTACTGCTCTGTACGATAACGTCTTTTACGATGAGTTTCTCATCTTCTAAAATGATACGCAGCATCTCCTGACATACGCCAATATCATCTGCCAGTACTTCAAAAAACGTATCATCAATAGGTCTGAAATTTTTAACCTGTTCTATCTTTTCTTCTAATGTCTTTTGTTTTTTCCTGGTCATTTGACCTCCTGCTTCTATGGTATACAAACAGGCTTTCCGAATGATCTATGTTTATTATATAGAACCCCTCAAGATTCTTCAAGACTGTTTGCATGGATTTTTTAGTTACTATTCTAAATTTGTGTCTGTCATTTTCTCCTGCTGAACGGTTCACCGATGTGGTGATGGATTTTTGTTATGTTAGTATGTTTTGTAACTTTGATTTGATAAAAAAGATAGGTTTATTGTAAGTGGTGATTTTGGGAAAGTCAAGAAATTAATTGACTTTGTTTATCCGCGCTCCTTTTCCTTTTCCTTTTCCCGTTCCTGCTCCTTGTCCTGCCGCAAAATACTGTCAATGTTGTGTTTAATAATACCATATTCTTTGGTCTGTTTTTTAAACGGTTGATTGCATAGGTAGTAAATAGCGATTGAACAAAATCGCTGCGCGATGGCCTGCCAAGGCTGTGGCGCAGTTTTATT
>OLSJ01001917.1_pt1 | contig 11686 bp, 6 predicted proteins | sample 1672151 | NCBI WGS metagenome assembly OLSJ01 (sample SAMEA3136653, study PRJEB25190) | human gut metagenome | biome: human gut; feature: human-associated habitat; material: faeces | place: Austria | collected 2013 | reverse complement strand
GATGGCCGGCATCTGGGCCGGGGCGCAGATGACGCCGGTGAACCACTCGAAGATGGTTCACGGCGGCGGTGCGCTGACCCGTCTGGAGCTGCCCTTCCTGAACCTGGACATCCACGGAGAGCGCTTCATGAATGAAGTTCTGTCCTTCGCCTACCTGAACAACCTCATGCGCGGGTACCTCGAGGAGTACGATTTCCAGAACCCCATGGCGGCGAAGTTCTTCACCATCATGCCGGCGAACTGGGTCGAGATTGGCGAGCAGTGGGCCGCAGCCCATCCCAACGAGGTGAAGTTCGGCGTGGGCAACATGAAGATTCCCTCGGAGGATCAGTTCGTCAAGGGCGAGACCTTCGCCGAGTTGGCGGCCAACATCAACGCCTACATGGAAGCCGAGGAGTGGCACATCGACCCCATCGACGAGCAGACCATCGTCGCATCCATCGAGGCCTACAACGAGCTGTGCGCGACCGGGGCCGATGGGAAGTTCGGCAAGCGCGCCGACTATCTGGTTCCCATCGAGCAGGGGCCGTTCTTCGCGGTGCCCCGCGGCGCGAACTCCGTGCCGGCCGTACTCGGCGGACTCACGGTGAACGAGAACCAGCAGTGCCTCGGCGCCGAGGGTGCGCCTATCGAGGGCCTGTTCGCCGTAGGCAACGCCTCGGGCCAGTTCTATGGCGGCGTGGATTATCCCATGGACGTCGAGGGCCTCTCCATCGGGCGCGCCATCACCTCCGGCTACGTCACCGGACGCTACGTGGCAGCCCTGTAGCTCTGATAACCCTCCCCCACCTGTCGCCCCGCCGGCCTCCCTCCCTGCCGGCGGGGCGGTGGCGCATGGGGGAAGGCCCTGTTTCCCGACGAACCGGGGCGCAATGAACGCAACCCGCTATAATGGCCCCATGGAAAAGACACCCGCACTGCGCGAGAAGCGCCGCCTCGACAATCTGGAGCAGATGATCCCCTATCTGTTCGCCTTGGGCTGCGCCCGGACGTGGATGACGCTCACCTTCGCGGCGCCGTGGGCGGGGCTGGCCGTCCCCTTCGATCCCCATGTCCTGTTCGACTACTTGTACGCGGGCTTCGGCATCGCCGCCACCCTGCTCGCCCGCCTCCCGCTTCATCGCCGTGCCGCTCGTCTACCTCTGCCAGGGACTTTCAGGCGATCGCTTCGCCGTCGTGCTCGTGCTCCTGCCGCTTGTCGCCGTGGGCAGCCTCGCCCTCGCGTTCCGAGCGCTGCCCGAGCGGGAGACGACGCCGCGGGCCTACCCCAAGTTCTCGTTCCCCGTAAAGCCGCTCGCAGTGCTGTGCATCTACGCCTTCGCCTACGGGCTGCGCTCAGCCCAGCTGCCCGCCGGCGCCGGGGTGCACTCGTCGCTGTCGACCGCCATTGTCATGGGCGCGTTCTTCATTGTCGTGTACTTCTTCTCGGACCGCTTCTCGGTGAGCGCCCTGTTCCGCTCGCCGCTTCTGCTCATGGTATGCGGGCTCCTGCTCATTCCCGCCGAGGGCATCCTCGGCACCACGGCGGCGGGCTACCTCATCTCCATGGGCATGTCCCTCATGTCGCTGCTCATCGCCCTTCTGTTCTACGACCTGTCCAAGCGCATGGGCATCGCCATCATCGCACTCACGGGCGTTGTACGCGTGAACTCGCTGTTCACGCTGTGGGGCGGCAACGTGGCCGAGCTCTTAGGCGCCTCGGGCCTCGCTCCGACGACCCAGAACATCGCCATCACCGTGGCCGTGGTCATGCTGGTGCTGGCGAGCACGCTCATGCTGCTGTCGGAGAAGGATCTGGCCAGCCGCTGGGGCATCCGGCTTCTGGAGACCGATAATCTCGCCGAGGAGAGCCTGCGGGCCGAGACTATCGCCGAGCGCTGCGACGCGGTGTCGGCCTCCTGTCATTTGAGCCCCCGCGAGGACGAGATATGCCGCCTCATCGCGGGCGGCAAGACCAACCAGCAGATCGAGCGGGAGCTGTTCATCGCCTCCGGCACGCTGAAGGCGCACATCCAGCACATCTACGTGAAGTGCGGCGTGCACTCCCGCAAGGAGCTCATAGCCCTGTGCGGTGGCGAATGATGCGTGCCCCTTGGAGGGTATTTACGCCAGAAATGGACAAAATTGCGTCCAGTGAGCTGAGAAGAGGTCTTTCGCGACCCAAACTGAGCAACATCTTAACGTCTTGCGCATAAAATGAAAGCAACAAGCCGCCATACGGCGCACATCCGAACTCCAGAGAACTCACTCGACGTCATTTTGTTCACCTTCGTTAAAAGTGCCCTCCGCCGTGCGCTGCGCTACTTCTCCGTGCCGTCGCCGAACAGGAGGTCGCGCTCGTCGCCGGGGAGCTTGGCGCGGGCCTGCTCGCGCAGGTTGTTCAGACCGGCGAGGTACTGGCGGTACAGCACCACGGTGAGGTAGCGGCCGGCCGGGGTGAGGGTCAGCTCGTCGGCGTTGTCGGTGGCAAACGCGCCATTGGCCCGCATGAAGGCCATCTCAACGGGCAGCCCGCGCTCCACGGACACGCCGAAATCGCGCTCGAATTCGTGCTTGTCGAAGCGCAGGCTGTACAGCTGCAGCAAAAACTTGTAGCGCATGAGGTCACGGCGTGGCAGATCGGTCTTGCCGAGCAGCGGCGTCGCGCCGGCGCGCACCAATTCGCCGTACTCCTCCAGATTGAACGTGTTCACGAACAGGTTGTCGCCCAGATGCGTGATGGAGCCGGAGCCTATGCCCACGCACTCCTCGTAGGACACGGCGTACTCGTCCACTTCCAAATGCTGTTTGCGCTCGTGATTCTCGTCGAGACGGTTGAACGTCCACAACGTGCGCCGCTCGAAGAAGGGACTCTCTCCCCCGGCCAGAATCTCGTCCAAGATATGATAGAAGCGCCGCTCCTTGTCGTAGTCCATCTTTCCCAGCACTTGCTCCATTTTGCGCGTGGTGGCATGGGACTGGTACAGCGGCGAGAACGTCGTCTGATGGCAGCCGCACAGCGCGATCTTCTCGCAGTCGGAAATGAGAATGTCCTCGGTCTGCGTGGGGAAGTTGAAGATCATGTCCACGTTCAGCGACTCGAAGTACGGGGCCGCCTGGCCGATGCGCTCGAAGATCTCCTCCCCGCTCCCGTACTTCTCGTAGCGGTCCATCTGACGCAGAAGCCCGTCGTCGAAGGACTGCACGCCCACCGACAGGCGCTGGATGCGGCCCTTGAGCTTATCCAGATACTCCAGGATGAGATGGTTCGGGTTCGTCTCCGAGTTGACCTCCTTCACGTGAAAGAGGTCGCGGGCCAAATCGATGGTCTCGCACAGCTCGTCGATGTCCACCGTCGGCGTACCGCCGCCCACATACACGCTCTCGAAGTCGTAACCCTGATCGGCGAGCATCCGCATCTCCTGGCGCAGGGCCTGGAAGTAGTCGCGAGCGCGCTGCTCCCGGTAGGGAAAGCGGTTGAAGGAGCAGTAGGGGCACAGCCGCTCGCAGAAGGGAACGTGCACGTAGAGGGTGTAGGGGCGCCCCTCCACGGGGTCGGGAAGCGCGCCTTCGGGCACGGGGTGCAGCGTCAGGGTCTTGTCGGTCATGGCGCGGACGACGGTGGTGAGCATGCGCTCTGAGAGCATCGATACCTCCTGGGTCTATTCAAGCGTAAGGAGGATTTTAGCACTCCCACAGGGACAATAACCGACCTTTGTCCTAGGGGTATGCGGAACGCACAAACTCGCAGCCGATCACGCGAGCGCCGAACGTCCCACTCCGCCCTGCTCGATGGCATCCAGCAGCCCCTGGCGATCGTAAACGCCCAGCTTCCGATAGATATTGCTCACATGGTGCTTCACCGTACCCTGGGCGATGGAAAGCTCGTCGCAGATATAGGGAACCGAACGTCCCCGGGCCAGCAGCACGAGCACCTCTGATTCCCGGTTGGTGAGATGCCCCATGGCAGCCACGGCCGCGCACTTCTGCTCGAGGGACTCGTCGGTGCGCTGGGCCCGGGGCGTCACGTAGAGCCGCTGCACGTCGGCCATGGTAAAGAACAGCATGCCGATGATGGCAAGCAGCAGCACCGCGACCAGGCATATGTCGGTACGCAGCTGGGCCGTCCAGAACGGCGCGAACAGAAATCCGTCCGCAACCACCGAACCGACGAGCGTGCCGGCGCGAGTCGCCAAAATAGCCACGCCGAAGGAGAGGGCCACGGGGATGCGCCCCCTGAAGGCGATGTCCGTGGAGACGAGCATGAGGAGCATATCGAGGCAGTAGACGCCCATGATGATGAGGCCCGACCCTAGGAAGGGATAGACCGCGGGCTGCAAGAGCAGAAGAACAATCCCCGCCACCATGGCGGGGATGACAGGTTTGTACAAGGTAAGGGCCTCGGAGGGAGATGAGGTCACGGCCATGGAAAGGGTGATGGCGCCGATGCCGCCGCCGGCCAAAAGAAGCGATTTCGCCATATGGAACTCGTCGCCCTCGGCGAAGGTTCCCACGATGCCCTGGGTAAGGCCCCAGATAACGCTGATGATGAAGAGGCAGACGAGCAGGCGCCCCACCGGTATGGTATGCACATCAAGAGGCACCACCGACGGCTCGCGACGCGGCTCGCGGCGACAGGCGTAGAGCACCGCCGTCGAGATGATCGGCAGCAACGTCGTGGCCATCACGGCTACGGGTTGGGGCATGAAGTAGATCAGGAAAAACAGCACGAACGCAAACGTGTAGGAGGCGTAGAGATGGCGGCCAACGCGACCAGTGGCCAACGCGCTCCACAGCTCGCCCCACATAATAAGGAGAAGGGCGTTGCCGAGAGAGGCCGACGCTGCAGCCATCACAAACGCACCAATACCGACGATTCCCTCCAGAAAATGCAGGGCAACAGGCATGGCGAGCGTGCCGACTGCCATAAGCGCCGCCGCGAGCACGTAGGAAGAGCCGCGGCCCGCGAAGGGAGCATAGCGGCGCGAGGCCACAACGACGGCCAAATAGGCCGCCGTCATAAGCACGAGCAGAATCAACAGGGCGTTCCCTTGGTCAAAGAGTTTGCCCAAGGTGGGTGCCACGATATCCGTGCACATAGCCACGATCTGCCACGCTTGCCAGAAGCCGAGCCCCAAAAGCCGCCAATCGGCGACGCGATCCGTCATCGCTTCCCTCATCGAGCGTCCCTCCCAAGACCTTTCGCGAAAGCCGCGGCCACAACCACGCCCTGCAGCATAGCGCACAGTCGGCCTTCTTGCGGACCGAGCTGTTTCCTTCTCTTCCAAAACTACCAAAGTACTCAAAAATGGCTATGGGCCACTTCGGCTCATTTTTGCCTGAACGGGAAAAATGAGACCCTTCGGCAGATGATCAGTACCTGACATTTTGTCAGTCTATAGGGCGGGAGGGCAATGCCGAGACGGGAAGATACAACCGCTTCCGATCGGTGTTCCCCTAAGGACAGACGCGAGGCGGAGGGCTTCGCGCTGAGAAGAAAGGGAGATCCTATGACCGACATCAATGCCAAGGGTTTGTCGCGCCGCGCCTTCTTCGGCCTGGGCGCCACCGCCGCCGCAGGAGCCGCCATGGCCGGACTGGCCGGTTGCGCCCCGGCGTCCGAGAGCGACACCCCCGCGCCCGCGGCCGCCGGCGACACCGCCATGGCCGCTACGGGTACCGCGACCTACGAGTGGGAGATCGCGCCCGAGCCCATCACGGACATCGCTTCCACGGTTGACACCGACATCCTCGTCATCGGCGCCGGCCTGGCCGGCTGCGCCTGCGCGGCCGCTGCGGCCGAGAAGGGCGGCAAGGTGACCGTCGTCGAGAAGACGGGCAGCTTCAACGGGCGCGGCGGCGGCTTCGGCGCCATCAACTCGCGCTACATGGAGGAGCTGGGCGTCAAGGTGGACAAGGTGAACGCCAAGCAGCACTGGATCGCCCAGTGCGCCAGCCGCACCAACGAGGACCTCATCGTGAAGTTCTTCAACAACTCCGAGGAGGCCTCCAACTGGCTGCTCGACAAATGCGAGGCTTTGGGCGGCTCCGCCATGGTGGGTGCTTTCTACAGCCACGACGACGTCTACGCCGAGCAGCCGGGCTACCACATGCTCATGATCCCCGAGGAGGCCGGGCTCACCTCCACCGGGTTTGCCGGCGCGGAGCTGTGCTACCTGGACGCCGTGAAGGACGGCGCCGAGTTCGTGTTCGACTCTCCCGCCGTGCAGCTTTTGAAGGACGACTCTGGCAAAGTGACCGGCTGCATCTGCGAGACCTCCGAGGGATATGTGCAGTACAACGCGGCCAAGGGCGTCGTGCTCGCCACCGGCGACATCGGCGGCAGCCTGGAGATGTGCGAGGCCTACGCCCCCATCTGCGCCGAGTACGGCCAGCCCCGCAGCCAGTACACCCCGGCCGGCGTGAACACCGGCGACGGCCATAAGATGGGCATGTGGGTCGGCGCGCAACTGCAGGACCTCCCCTTCCCCACCATGATGCATCCCCAGGCCTTCTGCTGGTTCCACGGCCCGTTCCTGTTCGTGAACGACAACGGCGAGCGCTTCATGTGCGAGGACACCTGGGTGCAGGGCAAGTCCCTGGCCATCAACAAGCAGCCGAACGGCGAGGCCTGGTCGGTCTTCGACGCCAACTGGCCGACGGATCTCGTAAACGGCCTGCCCTACGGCGGCGGCATGTTCTGGGACTCCTTCCGTCCCTACGGCAGCGATCTTGAGTTGGCACCCGAGTACTTCAAGACCCAGATTCCACTGTACATCGAGCAGGGCATGGCCTACGAGGCCGACACCATTGAGGAGCTCGCCGGCAAGATCGGCTGCGATGCTGCGACGCTCACGGCCACGGTCGACCGCTACAACGGCATGTGCGAGGCGGGCGAGGACACCGACTACTACAAGAAGCCCGTGTTCCTCACGCCCGTGAAGCAAGGCCCCTTCTACGCCTTGAAGGTCGGTCCGGCGCTGCTCGCCGTCTGCGGTGGTCTGAAGTGCAACAACGACTTCCAGTGCCTCGATGAGAACGGCGAGGTCATCGAGGGCCTCTACGTGCTCGGCAACATCATGGGCGACATCACCGCGGTGGACTACCCCATCAACGTCGCCGGCAACTCCCACGGCCGCTGCATCACCTTCGGCTACCTGCTCGGCCACGAGCTCGCCGAGGCCTAAGCGCCCGCGCGAAGCTGATTATCCCCGTCGCGGCCTCTCCCTCCCTGCGGCCGCGGCATTCCAGCTAGAAAGGCTCCCCTCGGGGAGCCTTTCTTCATGCCCGCTAATTGGAGAGGCGTTCTCTTACTGTTTTCCTTCGGCCATTTTCTCGACAATACTCATAAGCTCCTGCTTTGTGTGAACGCCCGTCTTGGAGTAGATGCGCTTGATATGGGCCCAAACGGTGTTTTCCGACAAGACGAGGTCTTCCGCGATGTAGCGAGCAGAACGTCCACGGGCCAGATAGCCCAGAATCTCCCTCTCGCGCCGCGTGAGTCCGCTCGCAACAGCGATGCCTTCAACCCCTCCCTCGAACGCATTGTCAATCGAGTTCGAATCGCTCGCGTTCGCCTCTCCCTCCGAAACCTCATCAGGCATCGGCGTATCAGCCGGATGCGTGCAGTCGGTCACGCTATCTTCCTCCGAATCGCTCGTACGCGGCCCCAGCTGCCTGCGCGCTTTGCCGATACCGAACACCAGCACCCCGGCCAATGGGTAAATGGCGGCAAAGGCAAGCAAAGTGAGCAAGGAAAGCCCGTAATCGACGCTCAGCGACCGGAGAATGCTGCCGACGCCTAAACCCGTCAGAAGCGAAAGCGCCGAACCTCCCAAGTAGGCAGCCGAGAGGATGTAGGTCGAAAGGTCAAGACGCCGCGCGCTGTCAACGATGTATAGCAAAAACACCATGCTGCAAGCATCGTAACAGGCAATCATGACGAGGCCCACCAGACCTCCAAGGCCATCGCCGAGAAATGGCAGAAGCGACAGAATCAAGAGAAGCAGAGGCAAGCAGGCATTGTAGACCGACGCCGGATGCGGGCTCCTAAGAGCGATGAGCGCCAAAAGCAGCGTGACCAGAGTTGCAGCCGCGAGGGGTATCCACATATCCACGTCGCCAACCAGATGTTCCGATTGGGAGCCAAGCACGGCGGTATGCAGGATGCCAACGACCCCGACGAGCGCGAAAACGCAAAGGTAGGCCAAGGTAAGGTCGCGTCGTTCCGGCGGAACAGCAGGCATAGACGTCCGATGTTCAGGAAAACTCATGGTGCGCTTCTTGCGGGACAACAACCACGACGAGAGGCCCACCGACAAAATGGGCAGCGTACAGGACCAAAAGCGCCCGAAGGCCACAAGGAGAGGGCTTGCTATGCATTGGACGACAAGGGCACCGACAATTTGCACCGTCGATGAAGCAGTATCTTCCTCGGCGGCGAAGACATCGAGCCAAACAGCATTGAGGATGGTCGACGAGTAGCCACACAGCGCACCACAGAGAGCGGCAGCGAAGCCATCGGGGAACCTAGAAAGCAAATCGCCGACGCTGAGAAGAAACCCGGACGAGAGAGATATAACGGCGGGATACTGGCGCAGGGCGCCCGATAAGAGACGACGAGAGCGCACCATCAAAACGAGAGCAGAGGCCGTAAGAAGGGAAGAGACGAGCATAGGCACCATGAAGTTGAGCTCAGAGACAAAGCCGACAGTGGAGAACACCGATCCCATCGCCGTCATATAGGCAGCGCCAAGCGATGCCTTGCAAAAGCCGAAGCCAAAGATACCCAATGCCATTTTTGTCAGCCCATCGGCCATCCGCACCCTCCTTTCGCAATCTGCTCTATTTTACTGCTCGGGGCAGACCCTCCTTAGCCTTGATGCCTGTTTTTTCTCTAGACCATCGATTCCAAGACCCTGAACAGGCATTTTGAAAAAAGTTAACCGATTTTCGGTCATGGTCTTCCGTGCCGTTCATGAAGGAAATGCACCGATTATCGGGGTCGCGGCGCACTTGAAAACCCTCCATACTCAGCGCTGCCTAGACCGCACCGACACAACGTTGCGGCGTCAACCATCCCAGAAGGAGGGAACTCAATCATGGAATTCAACCGTAGGGACTTTATCAAGGGGACCCTGGCTTTGGGCAGTATTGCCGCCGTAGGGGGACTTGCTGGATGCTCGAGTCCGCAAAATCAATCACCCGACTCCTCCCCTTTGGCAGATACCGGCTCCATCCCCGGTATCCCAGAGAGCTTCACCGACGGGAAATGGATCGGAACAGCCATGGGCCACGACGACGACCTGATAGTCGAGGTCGTCGTCGCAGGCGGCGACCTCACCTCAGTTCGCGTCCTGCGCTGCGATGACACCATCGGCATCGGCACAACCGCAGCGCCTATAATGGCCTCACGAATCCTCGAGACGAAGAATCTAGACGTCGACACAGTGACAGGAGCGACAACCACCTCTATCGCCGTCAGAAACGCCGTCGCAGATGCGATCACGAACGCCGGCGGCAGCGTTTCCTCCTTCAGTTTGGGGGCAACTGCGCCGACCGGGGGCGCCCCTCAAAACCTCGAGGTCGATGTCGCACTGGCCGGTGCGGGCACCGCGGGACTCATCGCCGCCGTCCGTCTTCTGGAGGCCGGCAAGTCGGTCGTGCTCTTCGAGAAACAGGACATTGCCGGCGGCTCGATGCCGATGACCTACTCGGGCGTCGCGGCGGCGGAATCGCAGCTGCAATCGAACTATGCGCTGGGACGACACGATGAGAACCCCATGTTCAACAAAGCGGGTATGCTGGCTGTCATGAGCAAGTACCTCGTGCCCGAAAACGACCGTTTCGACGGCGCAATGCCCTATCAGACCGCCATGTACGACAATTCTGGCAAGCTGGTAGACTGGCTGCACGGCATGGGCGTGGGCTTCTACAGTCTCGGAGTGAACCCGGCCTACGGCGTGACCCCCTACCTCGCCCCCGGATGCTACATGGGTGGCTGCGGCTATGCCAAGGACTTCCTTGTCGACCGAGTGGGGGCGCTCGGCGGCCAGATCATCTACGCCACCGAGGTCACCGAACTCGTCCAGGAAGCCGACGGCCGAGTGACTGGTCTTTTGGCCCAGGGCCGCGACGGCTCAAGTTGGACCGTGGGCGCGAAAGCCGTTTGCCTCACCACGGGCGGATTCGCAGCCAACCCGGATATGATCGCCGAGTACTACCCCGAATACGCCGATTACAAGTTCAACTGCGCGCCCGGATCCACGGGCGAGGGTATCCTCATGGGGCAGAAGGCCGGGGGCGCCATCGAGTGCATGGGGCGCGAGCTCGGCGCCTTCCTCTCGACGACGAGCCAGGCAGGCTCTAACTTCGAGATCGCGTTCCTTTATCAGACGACGCCGGGCATCATCGTGAACGCCTCGGGCGCCCAGTTCGGGAATATGATGTCCGACAACCACGGTATGCTCGGCCGCGGTCTGCGCGATGCGGCCAACGGGGGCGCCTTCTTCTACATCACCGACGAGTCGGGGCGCATCACCACCAACAAGAACGAGCTGTACGCCATGGACACCTATAAATGCCTGGAGCATCGCGGCGACATGGCCCATTACGACTCGGTCGAAGAGGCGGCCGAAGCGCTTGGCCTGCCCGAGCTGGCCTCCACCATCGAGACCCACAACGCCCACGCCCTCGCCGGCGAGGAGGACGAGTTCGGGCGTAAGAATCTCCCCTACATCGACACCTATAGCGGCATCTGGGTCATCAGCTGCCTTCCCACCTTCTACCTCACCACGGGCGGCCTTGCCATCGACACGGCCGGTCGGGTGCTCACCGAAGCCGGAGAGTCGATCGCGGGCCTGTACGCCGCCGGCGACGTATGCGGCTCCATCGAGGAGAAGGACGGCCGCCCCTACGCCATGGGCTTCGATGCGGCCATGAACTACGGGTATCTCATGGCAGAGGCCGTCATCGCCGATATCTAGCGAACCGCAACCTGAGAAGCCCCCTCCTGCGCCGGAAGCTCAACGCTTCCGGCGTTTCTTTTCCAGAAGGGAGGCGCCCTATTCGGTGTCGCCCACGTAGGGGGCGAGCACGGCAGTAAGGACCTTCAAGTGGGCCTTGGAGCGGTTCAGGCAGGGGACGTAGACGAAGGCCTCCTCGTCGGAGCGCTGGCGGTGGGCACCGCGGTGGAAATCCTCGACGGCTCGGCGGCGCCGGCGGGCGGCGGCCAAGTCGGCATGGGCGTCATCGCAATGGGAGGCGGCCTTGCCCGTATTCTCCAAGGCCCCCGGCTCCTCGTCCGCGTTCACCTTCTGGCCCGCGAGCACCGCCCGGTAGAGGGGCTCCAGCTCGTAGGGCACGTCGTAGAGCGTTTCCAGGCAGTCCACGGAGAAGTTGGGGCACACCATGAACAGGCGGCTGCCCGGCTCGGCGGCCTGGGCCAGGCGCTCTAGCGTCGGTCGCGTGAAGGGCGAAAGCCAGGTGCGGCCCTTGTCGAAGCGGCTCTGGTAGCTGATGGTCCAGGCACGGCGATCGAGCCCGAGCTCGCCGGCCACGGCCAAACTCGTGGCCCCGGTCTGCAGCTCGTAGGTATCCCCCGCCTCGATGTCCTTCAGCGGAATGGAGTGGAACGAGAACAGAAGGCGATCTCCCGACTCTTCGGAAAAGCCCGCGTTGCGGATGGAGGCGGCCACGGCCCGGACGT
>OLSJ01001916.1_pt1 | contig 11688 bp, 8 predicted proteins | sample 1672151 | NCBI WGS metagenome assembly OLSJ01 (sample SAMEA3136653, study PRJEB25190) | human gut metagenome | biome: human gut; feature: human-associated habitat; material: faeces | place: Austria | collected 2013 | reverse complement strand
CCGCAACATAAAAAGTACCGCCCGATAAAAGGGCAATAACGCAAGGCGGAGGGCCGGGCATGCCCGGCCCCTACATTGCAAAATAAGAGATACCCACCCACAACAGGAGGCTATCATTTCATGGCAGAAGAAATCATCACCGAAACCAACCGCGAGACGGCTACCGACCATGCCTACGGCGGTGCGCAGATCCAGGTCCTGGAGGGTCTGGAGGCTGTGCGCAAGCGCCCCGGCATGTATATTGGCTCCACCGGGCCTTCCGGCCTGCATCATCTGGTCTACGAGATCGTCGATAACGCCATCGACGAGGCACTGGCCGGATACTGCACCCATATTGAAGTGACCATCAAGCCCGGCAACATCATTGAGGTCTCGGACAACGGACGCGGCATCCCCGTGGACATCCAGCCCAAGCTGGGCATCCCGGCTGTGACCGTCGTCTACACCGTGCTGCACGCCGGCGGCAAGTTCGGCGGCGAGGACTCCGGCTATAAAGTGGCCGGCGGTCTGCACGGCGTCGGCGCGTCCGTCGTAAACGCCCTGTCCGAGTGGCTGACCGTCCGCGTGCGCCGCGACGGGGCCGAGTATGAGCAGAGCTTCAAGCGCGGCAAGCCGGACGGCGACCTGAAAAAAATCGGCGCGGCGGCTTCTACCGGAACGACAGTCACCTTTAAGCCTGACCCGGAGATGTTCCAGGAAACGACGCTCTATCGCTATGAAACGCTGCTCAAGCGCCTGCGAGAGGAAGCGTTCCTGAACGCCGGTGTCAAGATCACCCTGACCGACGAGCGCCCCGACGCGGACCGCCCCCAGGACGAGCAGTCCGGCGAGATGCGCACCGAGACGATGTGCTATGAGGGCGGCATCCGCTCCTTCGTCAGCTACCTGTGCGAGCGCCGCGACTTAACGCCGCTGCACCCGCAGGTCATGTATATGAAGGGCGAGGGTCAGGGCGCTGTGGCCGAGGTCGCACTGCAATACTACGACAACAGCTACAACGAGCTGCTTTTGAGCTTTGCCAACAACGTCCACACCCCCGAGGGCGGCACCCACGAGGAGGGCTTTAAGCTGGCTCTGACCCGCGTGCTGAACGAATATGGACGTGCCAAGGGCATTTTGAAGGACAAGGACGAGAACCTGTCCGGCCCCGACGCCCGCGAGGGCATCATTGCCGTCGTCAGCGTGAAATTGCAGGAGGCGCAGTTTGAAGGCCAGACGAAGGCGAAGCTGGGCAACACCTTCATCAAGGGCCTGGTCAACAATGTGGTTTACAAGGCGCTGACCGAGTTCTTTGAGGAGAACCCCGCCGTCGCGAAGGCAATTCTGGAAAAAGCGACCCAGGCCGCCCGCGCCCGTGCCGCCGCCAAGAAGGCCCGCGAGCTGGTGCGCCGCAAGAGCGCGCTGGAATCCAACCGTATGCCCGGCAAGCTGGCCGACTGTCACGAAAAAGACCCCTCCAAGACCGAACTGTTCATCGTGGAGGGCGATTCTGCAGGCGGCTCGGCCAAGATGGGCCGTGACTCCAACATTCAGGCCATCCTGCCTCTGTGGGGCAAGATGCTGAACGTCGAAAAGGCCCGCGCGGACCGCATCTACGGCAACGACAAGCTGATGCCCGTCGTGACCGCGCTGGGCACCGGCATCGGCGACGAGTTTGATATTAGCAAAGTCCGCTACCATAAGATCTTCATCATGGCCGATGCCGATGTGGACGGCTCGCATATCTGCACGCTGATGCTGACCTTCTTCTTCCGCTATATGCGCCCGCTGATCGACCACGGCTATGTCTACGTCGCCCAGCCGCCGCTGTTCAAGCTGCAGAAGGGCCAGACCGTCAAGTACGCCTACAACGACGACGAAATGAAGCTGTTGAGCGCCGAAATGCCCGGCGCGAAGGTCAACCGCTACAAAGGTCTGGGCGAGATGAACCCCGACCAGCTGTGGGAGACCACGATGAACCCCGACAACCGCGTCATCGTGCAGATCAAAATCGAGGATGCCGAGCGTGCGGACGAGGCGTTCAGCATCCTGATGGGCGAGCAGGTCGAGCCGAGACGGCAGTTTATTGAGAAGAACGCAAAGTACGCGAATTTGGATGTGTGATGTTCCATGTGGAACATTGGTAGTCTATGGACAATGTGTTTCCGAAACGAAAATGGATGCGGCTGCGCAACTATGATTATGCCTCTCAAAAGGTTTATTTCATAACGCTGTGTACGCAAAATCGTGAAAGAATCTTATCTGAGATTGTAGGGAGGGGTCTTGACCCCTCCGTGCGCGCGGAAGTTACGCTGATGCCGTATGGGTCAATTGCTGAACATGATTTGATGGAAATACCAAATCATTTTCCTAATGTGGAAATTTTGAATTATGCCATAATGCCGGATCATCTGCATATCTTATTGGCGCTGGGCTGCCGGGAGGTTGTAGCGGAGGGGTCAAGACCCCTCCCTACAGTGTCAACCATTATAGGGCAATATAAAGCTGGTGTGAGCCGCAAATGTAAGCGTGCAATATGGCAAAAATATTACCACGACCACATCATCCGCAACCAACTCGATTTTGAAGAAACATGGAAATATATCGACAACAACCCGTTGCAATGGGTGTTGGACGGAAAAGCGTAAAGTTTTTGTAACGTAATAGATAGTTAAGGTGATACAATGGAAGAAAACATCATCATGGTGCCGGGGTCCGGTACGAAGGTCATTGTGCGCGATGTGAAGCAGGAGATCGAGACGGCGTTCCTTGACTACTCGATGTCTGTTATCGTGGCGCGCGCTCTGCCCGATGTGCGCGACGGCCTGAAGCCCGTCCACCGCCGCATCCTGTACACGATGCACGAGCGCGGCAACGACCCGCAGCACCCCTACCGCAAATCTGCCGATACCGTCGGTGCGGTGCTGGGCTCGTACCACCCGCACGGCGACGCCTCGGTCTATGATGCCATGGTGCGTCTGGCGCAGGATTTCAGCCTGCGTTACCCGCTTGTGGACGGCCAGGGCAACTTCGGCTCCGTGGATGGCGACCCCCCGGCTGCTTACCGTTACACCGAGGCCCGCATGTCCAAGATGGCCTGCGAGATGCTGACCGACATTGAAAAAGACACCATCGACTGGGACCCCAACTTTGACGAGAACAAGAAGGAGCCCCACGTCCTGCCCAGTCGTTTCCCGAACCTGCTCGTCAACGGCAGCCAGGGTATTGCCGTCGGCATGGCGACGAACATCCCGCCCCACAACCTGCGCGAGATCGTCAACGGCATGGTCGCCCTGATGGACGACCCCGAAATCGACCTGGCCGGGCTGATGGAGTACGTCAAGGGCCCCGACTTCCCGACGGGCGGCATCATCATGGGCCGCAGCGGCATCCGCGCTGCTTACGCCACGGGCCGCGGCAAAATCACGCTGCGGGGCCGTGCCGAGATCATCGAGAAAAAGAACGGGCGCTACGAGATCCTGATTTCGGAAATCCCCTACATGGTCAACAAGACCCGCCTGATCGAGTCCATCGCTGACCTTGTCAAGGATAAGCGCATCGAGGGCATCAGCGACCTGAACGATGAGTCCTCGAGCCGCACCGGCATGAAGATCGTCATTGAGATCAAGAAGGACGCGAACCCCCAGGTCGTGCTGAACCAGCTCTACCGCTTCACCCAGCTGCAGGACACCGTCGGCGTCATCATGCTGGCGCTGGACGACGGCGTGCCCAAGATCATGAGCCTGAAAACCATGATGGAGCGCTATATTGAGTTCCAGATGCAGGTCATCCGCCGCCGCACCGCGTTTGAACTGAAGAAGGCAAAGGAGCGCGAGCACATCCTCGAGGGCCTGCACAAGGCCGTTGACATCGTTGATGAGATCATCGCGACGATCCGCGCCTGCAAGGGCGGCTTTGCCGAGGCGCGGCAGGCCGTCATGGACAACTTCGGCTTTGACGAGCTGCAGGCGGACGCCATTGTCAAGCTGCAATTGGGCCGTCTGGCCGGTCTGGAGATCCTCAAAATCGAGCAGGAGTTGGGCGAGCTGCGCGAGGCCATCGCTGATTATGAGGACATTCTGGCAAACGACGAGCACGTCAAGCGCATCGTCAAGACCGACCTGACCGCGCTGGCCGACAAGTACGGCGACGAGCGCCGCACCTCCATCGAGACCGTCTCCGGCGAGGTCGATATTGAGGACCTGATCCCCGAGGAGACCTGCGTCTTTACGCTGACCCATGAGGGCTACATCAAGCGCACGACGCTGGACACCTACCAGGCACAGAACCGCGGCGGACGCGGCGTGCAGGGCATGACCCAGAAGGACGACGACTTCACCGAGGAACTTTTTGTCGGTTCTACGCATGATTATATGCTGTTTATGACGAACCAGGGCCGCGTCTACCGCCTGAAGGGCTATCAGGTGCCCGAGGGCAGCCGCACGGCCAAGGGCAGCCATATTGTGAACCTGCTGCAGCTGCAGGAGGGCGAGAAGGTCACGCTGATGCTGCAGCAGAAGGCCGGCGTGGACGAGGACAACACCTACGCCACGATGGTGACGAAGCAGGGCCTCATCAAGCGCACGCCGCTGTCCCAGTTCCGCAACATCCGCAAGATGGGCCTGATCGCCATCGCGCTGAACGAGGGCGACAGTCTGGTGTGGAGCCACCTGACCAAGGGTGACGACGAGATCATTGTTGCCACCCACGACGGCGCGGCCATCCGCTTTACCGAGGACGGCGCCCGCTCGATGGGCCGTACCGGCCACGGCGTCCGCGTCATCAAGCTGCGCGAGGGCGACTATGTCGTCGGTGCAGGCGTCTGCCGCCCGGGTGCGAACGTGCTGACCATCAGCGAGGAGGGCAAGGGCCGCCGCAGCCGCATTGACGACTACCGCATCACGAAGCGCGGCGGCTTGGGCATCCGCAACTACTCTAACGGCAACGTGGCGGGCATCAAGATCGTGGATGACACCGACGATCTGATTCTCATCAGCCAGAACGGCATTCTGATCAGAATCCATGCGGCGGACATCAACGTCCAGAGCCGCTACGGCAGCGGTGTCCGCGTCATGCGCCTGGTCGAGGACGACAAGGTGGCCGTGGTCGCCCGCGTGGACCGCGACAACGACGCCGAGACCGCAAAAATCGAGGATACCGGCGAGACCGACCCGACCCCCGAGGAGCTGGCGGCCATCGAGGCCGAGGAACTGGCGCAGGAGGCCGCGGAGGACGCAGCCCCCGAGAACGAGACCGAAGAATAAACCAATACAGGGGAGAGGCCGCGGGTCGGCCTCTCCTTTTTGGTGGATGGGTAGGGGCCGGGCATGCCCGGCCCGCAGCCCTGCGAAGGCTTGCACTTCCGGGAGGGATAAATCCCCTCCCTACAAGCATTTGAAATTTTTTCGCCGAAGCCTTTTTTATAAAAAAGGCTGGAAAAACACCGCGTATTCATGGTATTCTAAAGTATTCCCATCACAAAAAAGGAGCGCTCCACATGGAACATCTGCACACAACCATCTGCGCACTGGCGACGCCACCGGGCGAGGGAGGCATTGCCACCGTCCGCGTGTCCGGGCCGGACGCCTACGGCATCGTCGGCAAAATCTTTGCGCCGGTGCGGCAGAGGAAAAGCGTGGCCGACGCGAAAGGCTACACCGCCATGCTGGGCCACTACCTGCTGCACGGGGCCGAGATGGACGAGTGCGTGGCGCTGTTTTTCCGCGCACCGCACTCCTACACCGGCGAGGACGTTATTGAACTGTCCGTCCACGGAGGCACGGCCATGGCGGACGGTTTGCTAGAAGCGCTCATCACCGCGGGCTGCGCGCCTGCCGGACCGGGAGAGTTCACCCGCCGCGCACTGGAAAACGGGCGGATGTCGCTGACGCAGGCCGAGGCCGTGATGGAGGTCATTGCGGCGAACGGGCGGCAGGGGGCTGCGCTGGCAAAATCCGCGCTGGACGGGCGGCTGGCAAAGCGCATCGGTAAGATACAGACCGCGCTGCAAACGCTGAACGCCCACCTGACCGCCTGGGTCGATTACCCCGAGGAGGACGTGCCCGAGCTGTCCGACGCGGCGTTTGTCGGGACGCTGACCGAGCAAAAGGCCGCGCTGGACGCGCTGATCTCCGGCTACAGCGCGGGCGCGGTGCTGCGCCATGGCGTGGACTGTGTGCTGCTGGGGCGGCCCAACGTGGGCAAAAGCACGCTGCTGAACCTGCTGGCCGGGTTTGACCGTGCCATTGTTACGCCCGTGGCCGGTACGACCCGCGATATTGTGGAGCAGGCCGTGCAGCTGGGCAGCGTGCGGCTGAACCTGTTTGACACCGCCGGTGTGCGGGAGGTGGGCGCGGACGGCGACGCCATCGAGGCCGAGGGCATCCGCCGCAGCTGGCGCAAGCTCGACGAGGCCGGGCTGGTGCTGGCCGTGTTCGACGCCGCACAGCCGTTGTCTGATGATGATTTGGAGCTGGCCCGCAGATGCCAGGACCGCCCGGCCATCGCGGTTTTGAATAAGCAGGACCTGGCGGGGGAGACGGATGTTCCACGTGGAACATTGGAGCCGTATTTTAAGAAGATCGTCCCGATGTGTGCGCGGGATGCCGTCGGCCTGCAGGCCCTGACGGATGCGGTTGCGGATTTGTTAGGTACAGCGCAGCTGGACCCGGAGGCTGCGCAGTTATGCAGTGCCCGCCAATTGGCCGCCGCGACCCGCGCGAGAGATGCGCTGGCGGAAGCGATTGCGGCGCGGCAGAACGGCTTTGGGCTGGACGCCGCTGCGGTGTGTTTGACGGACGCCTTGCAGGCGCTGTTTGATTTGACAGGAGAAAACGCCAGCGACGCAACGATAGAGGAAGTTTTTGAGACGTTCTGCGTGGGCAAGTAAGTAAAAAATGACAGGAGCCTTCTTCCCTTGGGGGAGAAGGTGTCCGCGGCCCCGCCCGCGGACGGATGAGGGGAGAGCCTGCGGAGGTTGCCCGTTAAAAGGGAGGCTACGCAAACTCCGCCCTCATCAGCCGCCTGCGGGCGGCAGCTTCAGTCTACGCGCTAAGAGCCGCCTTCGGCGGTTGCTCTCCGACACGCGCCTGCGGGCGCAGCCCCTCGGGGAAGCCTTTAGAAGGGGCGCAGCCCCTCGGGAAAAGCCTTTAGAGCTGACAGGAGCCTTCTCCCCTTGGGGGAGAAGGTGTCCGCGGCCCCGCCCGCGGACGGATGAGGGGAGAGCCTGCGGAGGTTGCCCGTTAAAAGGGAGGCTACGCAAACTCCGCCCTCATCAGCCGCCTGCGGGCGGCAGCTTCAGTCTACGCGCTAAGAGCCGCCTTCGGCGGTTGCGCTCCGACACGCGCCTGCGGGCGCAGCCCCTCGGGGAAGCCTTTAAGGAGTGATACCATTAACGACAGGAAAACCCATGACCCTTTGCGTGTCAATGCACGCAATCTCCGCAAATCTATGACCCCGCAGGAGAGACGCTTGTGGTACGACTTTCTGAAAAACCTGCCGCAGACCGTTTACCGCCAGAAAATAATTGGCAATTTTATAGTTGATTTCTATATTTCATCGTGTAAACTGGTAATAGAACTGGACGGCGCACAGCACACCGAACCGCAGGCCATCGAGTACGATGCACAGCGCACCGCCTGCCTGCAAGGCATCGGCTGCCGGGTGCTGCGCTACGCCAACAATGCAGTGGACGCAAATTTCGCGGGTGTCTGTGAGGACATCCTGCACAATATAGGGTAAGAGGGAACGTATATGGACAAACTGGGAACCTACGACGTCATCGTCATCGGTGCGGGGCATGCGGGGATCGAGGCGGCGCATGCGGCGGCACGGCTGGGGGCAAGGACCGCGGTGTTTACGCTGTCGCTGGATTTCATCGGCAATATGCCGTGCAACCCGTCCATCGGCGGCACGGCCAAGGGGCATCTTGTGCGGGAGGTCGATGCGCTCGGCGGGCTGATGGGTCTGGCCGCAGACGCCACCTACCTGCAAAGCCGGATGCTCAACCGCGGCAAAGGCCCCGCCGTACACAGTCTGCGCGTGCAGACAGACCGCAAGCGCTACCATATATGGATGAAGCACGCGCTGGAGCAAACCGCCAACCTCGACATCCACCAGGGCGAGATCGTCGGCGTGGACGTGCAGGACGGCAAGGTCTGCGGCGTGTTCACGAACCTGCACGGCTACTACGCCTGCAAGGCCGTCGTCATTGCCACCGGCACCAACCTGGGCGGGCGCATCTTTGTGGGCGATGCCCACTATGACAGCGGCCCCGACGGCACCCACGCCGCCACCGCGCTGACCCGGTGCCTTGTGGCGAACGGCTTCACGCTGCGCCGCTTCAAGACCGGCACGCCCGCCCGCGTCCACCGCCGCAGCATCGACTTCTCGAAGCTCGAATGTCAGCCCGGCGACCCCGACGCCGAGCTGCAGCCGTTCAGCTTTATGACCCGCGTGCCGATGCACAACAAGGTCAACTGCTACATCGCCTACACGAACCCCGCGACCCATAAGGTCATTCTCGACAACCTGCACCGCTCGCCGCTCTACGGCGGCGACATTCAGGGTGTCGGCCCGCGGTACTGCCCGTCCATTGAGGATAAGGTCGTCCGCTTTAAAGAGAAGGAGCGCCATCCGGTCTTTGTGGAGCCCTGCGGCGAGGACACCGAGGAAATGTACCTGCAGGGTCTCTCGTCCAGCCTGCCCGAGGCCGTGCAGAACGAGATGTACCGCACGATTGCCGGGTTTGAGCATCTCGAAATCATGCGCCCGGCCTACGCCATCGAGTATGACTGCGTGGACCCCACGACGCTCAAGCCCACGCTGGAAAGCAAGGTCGTGGGCGGCATCTACGGCGCGGGGCAGTTCAACGGCACGTCCGGCTATGAGGAGGCCGCTGCGCAGGGCTTGCTGGCGGGTCTGAACGCCGCCCGCCACGCGCTGGGCAGGGAAGAGCTTGTGCTGGCGCGGCACACAAGCTACCTCGGCACGCTGGTGGACGACCTTGTCACGAAGGGTGTCATGGACCCCTACCGCATGATGACGAGCCGCAGCGAGTACCGCCTGAGCCTGCGCCAGGACAACGCCGACGAGCGGCTGACCCCGATTGGCCGCGAGTACGGGCTGGTGGACGATGACCGCTGGGCACTGTTCTGCCGTGACCGTGAGGTCAAGCAGGCCGAGCTGCACCGGCTGGAGACGACGAGCATCAAATTGGCCGACCTGCGCGCCGCCGCCCCCGAGGGCGCGGAGCTGGGCGAGATCGGCGGTTCGGCCATCGAGCTGATGCGGCGGCCCTACATCAGCTATGATCTGATCGCGAAGGTCATTGGCCGCGGCGAGGGCGTGACCCCCGCCATGGCGCAGCGCATCGAGACGGAGATCCGCTACGCCGGGTACATTGCGCGGGAGGAGCGGATCATACGGGATATTCAGCGGCACGAGAATGTGAAGATCCCCGACGACTTTGACTATGCGCCGATTGAGACGATGACGCTGGAATCCCGTGAGAAGCTGACGAAGATAAGGCCGCGCACGCTGGCGCAGGCCGGGCGGATACCAGGTGTATCGCCCAGCGACCTGGCGCAGCTGAGCATTGTGCTGCTGAAACTGAAATAAACAGGATGCCTTCTCCCGCGAGGGAGAAGGTGCCCGAGGCCCCGCCCGAGGGCGGATGAGGGCCGAGTATATCAATTTTCCCCGCAACCGGGCAGCCACATACAGTCTGCCCTCATCAGCCGCCTGCGGGCGGCAGCTTCCCCCGAGGGGGAAGCCAAGGAGACGCTATGATTGATAAAAACAGATTACAAGCTAAATGTTCCACGTGGAACATTCCCTTGACCGGCGCACAGCTGGACCTGCTGGACAGGTACGCCGAGCTGCTGGTCAGCTATAATGAAAAGGTCAACCTGACCGCCATCACCAGCCCCGAGGGCATCGAGGACCGCCACTTTGCGGACAGCCTGCTGTTTGCGGCGCAGCCCGAGGTCAGCGGCAGGCTGGTGGACGTTGGCACCGGTGCGGGGTTCCCGGGCATTGTGGCAAAAATCTACAAGCCTGACCTGGAGCTGACGCTGATGGAGCCGACGGGCAAGCGCGTGGACTTTTTACGCTACGCCTGTGCCGAGCTGGGTCTGACCGGCGTCGAGTTTGCGAAGGAACGCGCCGAGGAGGCCGCCCGCAAGATCTGGCGCGAGCAGTTCGACGTGGCCAGCGCCCGCGCGGTGGCGGCACTGCCTGTGCTGTGCGAATACTGCCTGCCGCTGGTCAAAGTCGGCGGGCGGTTCATCGCGATGAAGGGCCCCGAGGCAGACGCAGAGGCAAAAGCCGCCGCCAACGCGCTGAAAAAGCTGGGCGGCCAATATGAGGAAACGCGCGCCTTCACGCTGCCGGACGGCAGTGCCCGCGGGCTGGTGTTCTGCAAAAAAATATCGCAGACTCCGACGGTTTACCCCCGAAACGGCGGAAAAATTGCCAAGAAGCCGTTGTAACAGCGCGAGAAATTGAACATAAGGGCGAACGATTTTTCTTCCCCGAAACTGCGGTTTATGCTATGCTTTTTGTAGAAAAGCATAGCATTTTTTGTAGGCCGCTTTAGTAGGGGCCGGGCATGCCCGGCCCTCAACTTTGCGGCAGGCACACTGAACCCAAGGGGAGGAACCGAAATTGCCTAGAAATGATATACAAAAGCAGGGGCGCATTCTGATGCTGCCTGTGGACTGCATCGAGCCGTCGCCCTACCAGGCGCGCACCGCCTTCGACGAGCCGGAGATCGCCGCGCTGGCCGTCAGTATTTTGCAGAACGGACTTTTGCAGCCCATCAGCGTGCGGCGGGTCAGACTGCACAAATACCAGCTTGTGGCGGGGGAGCGCCGCCTGCGCGCCTGCCGTCTGGCCAAGCTGGACAAGGTGCCGGCGATACTGGCCGACTACGACGACAGCGAATCCGCCGCGCTGGGTCTTTTGGAAAATTTGCAGCGCAGCCAGCTGGACCCGTTCGACACGGCGCGGGGCATTAAAGAGGTCATCCGGCTGTGGGGCTGCACCCAGGCCGAGGCTGCGCGGCGGCTGGGGTTGAGCCAGCCGGCCCTTGCCAACAAGCTGCGCCTGCTGACCCTGACGCCGGAACAGCAGCAGCTTTGCACGGCCAGCCATCTGAGCGAGCGCCACGCCCGCGCCGCCCTGCGCCTGCCCGAGGGACGCCGCACCGCCGCGCTGGAAAAGATGGCGCGGGACAAGATGAGTGTGCGCCAGGCGGACCGCCTTGTGGACCAGATGCTGGCCGCCCCCAATGGGCCCAGCCCCTGCCGCCGCACGATCCCCATGGTGCGGGATGTGCGGTTCTTTGTAAATACATTGCAGCACGCGGTGGATTTGATGACCCAGAAGGGGATCGCCGCCACGACCCGGTGCGATAAGCATGACGGGTGTCTGGAGTACATTGTGAGGATTCCGGTCAGCAGCGACGGTACGGCGGGAAAGGTGGAGAACGGCGCGAAGGAGGAAGAAGGGGAGTTTGAGGTGAAGGTGTGAGGTGAAGGTGTGAGGGGAAGGCTTTCTGCGGCGCTGCCGCGCCGGGGTGTCTGCGTTGGTGTACGCTTTTTGGCTGCCGCGCGGTAGGGGCCGGGCATGCCCGGCCCGCTGGTTTCCCATAAGCGCCCGTTTGCCTTGCAAGAAACTATCCCGGAAAATGCGTTGCTGCGGTAAGTT